>Ga0209573_1002994_pt1 | contig 19799 bp, 14 predicted proteins | sample TNRBio252014_DNA_FD_185870 | JGI IMG/M metagenome (GOLD analysis project Ga0209573, IMG submission 185870) | Wastewater treatment Type I Accumulibacter community from EBPR Bioreactor in Madison, WI, USA - TNR Reactor_6/25/2014_ DNA (SPAdes)... | ecosystem: Engineered > Bioreactor > EBPR >...
AATCGTCAGGCACTCCAGCATTTTAAACTCCTTACCCGATGGATTTAGTCGTGTAATGCCGGCGCGAAATGGCGCCGAGGCTCCGTCCCCGCCTCATCTCACGTCCGCCAGCGTCGTCTTCTCGAGCTTCTTTGAAACGAGGTCGCGAATGTCCTGGAAAACCCGGAGCAGGCGCTTCTCGCGCTCCACCGGCGTCGGCTCGTAGAAGTAGGTGCTGACCGACTCCGTCGGCGCGAGGGCGCCGTCGAGGAGGCGGATCACTTCGGCGAGAGAGATCTTCTCCGGCGCCCTGCCGAGCCGGTATCCGCCCCGCTGCCCCTTGTGGCTCTTTACGAGTCGGCCGCGCTTTAGGACGAGGAGGAGCTGCTCGAGGAATCGGTGCGGGACTCCCTGCGCCTCGGCGATGACCGCCACCGGGACGTACTCCTCGCCTTCGTGGCGCGCGAGATGGATCAACGCAAGAAGCGCGTACTCGCTTCGTGTCGTCAGCTTCATGCGCGTCGCTTTGCCCGACTAATCACGTCGGGATACTTCCACAATGGCTCCGACGAGGTCAACAGGTATCCACGTCCCTCGCCGGAGTTCCGTGCGGGGCACCCGCGGGCGAGGTCCCCCGCCCGCCCGGGCGGGGGGACCTCGGGTGGGACGTCAGAGGCCCCGGTGACCCCGGCCGGCCTGCAGGCGGAGCTGGGCGTCGACGAGTGCGTCGACGTCCTCTCAGGTGTTGTAGAAGGCGACGGACGGCCGCACGGTCGACTCCAGCCCGATCGTCGACCTCTCGATGGTCGGCGAGGTGGCCCGCGAGCACGGCCTCCTGGCCGTCGCGGACGACACCTTCGTGTCGCCGTGGATAGAGCGCCCGCTCGAGCACGGCTTCTCGCTCGTCGTCCACTCGGCCACCAAGTACCTGAACGGGCACTCCGACGTCATCAGCGGCGGCGTCGTGACAGGGACGGAAGTGCTCTCTGAGCGGATCCGGTTCCTGCAGAACGCGATCGGCTCGATGCCGAGCCCCTTCCATTGCTTCCTCGTCAGCCAGGGGCTGAAGACCCTCGCCGTCCGGATGCGGCAGCACTGCGAGAACGCCCTCGAGGTTGCGCGCTGGCTCGAACGCCACCCGAAGGTGGAGCGCGTGATCTATCCGGGACTCCCGAGCCACCCCCAGTACGCGCTCGCGACGCGCCAGATGGACGGGTACGGCGGAATGGTCTCGGCCGTCCTCGCGGGCGGCCTCCCCGAGGCCCGCCGGTTCCTCGAGCGCTGCCGCGTCTTCTCCCTCGCGGAGAGCCTCGGAGCCGTCGAAAGCCTCATCGAGCACCCCGGCATCATGACCCACGCCTCCGTGCCGGAGGAGATCCGCAGGCAGCTCGGGATCTCCGACGGCCTCGTCCGCCTCTCGATCGGGATCGAGGCGGTCGACGACCTGATCGGCGACCTCGAAGCGGCGCTCTCGTAGGCCGGAACCCGCGCGCCTCCCCGCCGGCGGCCCGTCTGGTCCCTCAGACGGGCCGGAGTTTCGCCAGGAAATCCTGCTCGACGTCGGCACCGAAGCCCGGGCCGTTCGGCACGGTGAGCGTGCCGCCTTTCAGCGTCACGCCGCCGATGACCGGGTCGACTGCCTGGGGCACGAAGGAATCGAGATCCGTCATGACGATGCACTTCTGCGACGCCACGACGTGCGCGCCCGCGGTGACGCCGAGCCGGGACTCGCTCATCGATCCGACCATGCAAGTGAGCCCGGCGGCCTCGGCGATCTGCGCGATCTGGACGCTCCGGAGGATGCCGCCGGCCTTCATCAGCTTGATGTTGATCATGTCCATCGCGTCGTGCCGGATACCGGCGATCGCGTCGTGCGGCGAGTGGACCGACTCGTCGGCCATGACCGGGATCGGCGATCCCGCCCGGACGTGCTTCATGCCCGCCCAGTCCCACGCCGCCACCGGCTGCTCGCAGAGCTCAATCCCGAGCGGGGCGATCGCGCGGCAGACGAGGACCGCCTCGGCGGGGGTCCAGCCCTGGTTCGCGTCGATCCGGATCCGGACGTCGGGGCCGATCGCCTCGCGGACGGCCGCGAGCCGCCGCTCGTCCATCTCGGGAGACTCCCCGACCTTCACCTTAACGGCGCGGAACCCGGCGGCGACGGCCTCCCGCGCACGCTGGGCCATCGCCTCGGGCGCCTCGAGGGAGATCGTCAGGTCGGTCTCGAACGACTCGCGATAGGTCCCGAGCAGCCGATGGACGGGCTGGCCCGTGAGCTTTCCGCAGATGTCCCAGAGCGCCGTCTCGATCGCGCACTTCAGCCCGCCGTTCCCCGGGGCCCAGGCGTCCAGGTCGGCGACGATCCTCGGGATCGAAAACGGGTCCTTCCCCTTGACGAGCGCGGCGAGGCTCTGAGCCATCGCGATCGCGCTCGCGACGGTCTCTCCCATGACCGACGTGAAGGGAGAGGCCTCTCCCAGGCCGGTCACTCCTTCCGCCGTCCGGAGCCTCACGAGGACGTTGTCCGAAGCGAGTGGCGAGGCGAGGGACGTCTTCATGACCCTCTTCGGCGGGATGATGAACGGGCCGATCTCGAAGGACGCGATGCGCGCCGCGCGCGCGGGCGTAGCCGCCTTTTCTTCTGCTGCGAGGAGCCCGGCGGGGCGCAGGAGCCCCGCCCCTAGGGCCGTCGCCCAGCCCGCGGTGCTCCGAAGGAAGGCCCCTCTCGTCACCGTCGCCCTCACCGTCGCGCTCACTTCTTCACCTCGGCGGCCCCGGTCTTCGGCGTCGGGGAGACTTCGGGCGCTTTCGCCTTCGGCACGACCGGGACGAGCAGGTACGACGCGCGTTCCGCGTCGTGGTAGATCGTCTGGTCCGCCACGATCCACTTCTCTTCCTTGCCGATCGGCCCGCCGGTGTTGAGGTTCCGGTCGAACTTCGGGAAGGCGCTGGAGGAGATCTCGAGACGGAGGCTGTGCCCCTTCGCAAGGCGGACGCACGTCGCCCAGCAGTCGATCTCGTACTCCTCGGGCTTCCCCGGCTCCACCGGCTCGGGCCGGTCGGGACCCTTCCGGTATCGCGCGCGGATCACGCCGTCGTTCAGCCTCTGGGCGTAGCCGTCGGGGTGGACGTCGAGCACCTTCGCGGTCCAGTCGGTGTCCTTCCCCGACGTCGCCGCCCAGAGCTTCACCTTGAGCGGCCCGCACACTTCCATCTCCTCGGCCATCGGCGGAGTCGAGTAGACGAGGACGTCGTCGCGCCGCTCGACGGCGCGGTAGTCCTCCGTGGAGCCCACCTGGGCGTAGTCGGGGTCCATGAGGAACGGCACCGGATCGGCCGGGTCGTAGCGGAAGCGGTCCGGCTTCTCGTCGCGCGGCGCCTCCCGGCTCAGGACGCCGTCGCCGAACCGGCTGTTCGCGCGTCCGCCGCTCCGGAGATGGAACCTCACGTACTCCGTCCGGGCGAGCGGCCACTCGTTCTCGTCGCGCCACTCGTTGGCCCCCATGACGAAGATCCGGACCGGGGGCTCCTTGTCGATGCCGTTCTCCTCCCCCAGGAGCCAGCGCGAGAACCAGCGCACCTGGAGGGCGTCGAGGTCGATCCGCGACGTGGGGCCGAAGTCGATCGAGCCCATCTTCGTGTCCCGGTTGAGGCTGTGCCCCCAGGGCCCGACGAGAAGACGCTGGAGGGGGCGGGTCGCCGGATCCTTCGCGCGCGTCGAGAGGGCCGTGAAGTTCCCGAGGGTCCCGACGAGGTCGTCGTCGTACCAGCCGCTCACGTGGAGGGCCGGGACCTTTGTCTCGACGAGGCGGTCCTGGTAGGAGCGGGCCCGCCAGTAGTCGTCGACGGCGGGGTGCTCGAGCCACGTCTTCCAGGTCTTGAAGTCCCAGCCGAACTTCGGGCCGATCGCCGAGAGCGGAAGGGTCTTCCAGATGGCCGCGACGTCGTGCTCCGTAAGGTCCTGCAGGCCGCGGCCGGACGTGTTGGCGACCCACGCCGACATAGAGAGCTGAAGGGCACCGTCCTGGTAGGGAATGTTCTTCCACGGGTCGGGGGGCGCCACCAGCGGCATCATGGCCGCGAGGTGCGGGTTGTCGAGGTGCGCCGGGAAGAGCTGCGTCCAGCCGAGGTACGAGCCGCCCGTCGTCCCGACCTTCCCGCTCGACCAGGGCTGGGTGCCGCACCACGTCTGCGCGTCGTAGCCGTCCTCGGTCTCGTGGACGAGCGGGTCGAAGACGCCGTCCGACTCCCCTCGGCCCCGTACGTCCTGCAGGGCGTAGACGAAGCCGCGCGAGGCCCAGAACTTCCCGCGCTTGATGTTCCCCGGCGTGCCGTTGTCGTACGGGGTCCGCATGAGGATCACCGGGAAGCGCCCCGGCGCGTCGGGACGGTAGATGTCCGTCGAGAGCGTCACGCCGTCGCGCATCGGGACGCGGACGTCGTAATGCCTCACGACGTCGTACTTCGCGTCCGCGCAGGCGGCGCGAGCCGACGGGAACGCCGTCAGGGCAATGATCGAGGCCGAGAGGGCCGCCAGTGCGAGCGAGCGCCGTCGATTCATCGGAGGACTCCTTCTTCAGCCTTTCAGGACGACCTTCGCCAGCGCGAGGGCGTGGGCCGTCACGTCCTGGCCGTCGTCGGTGTTGATCTGGAGGGCCACCGCGACCTTCTCCTTCGGGAAATAAAGCACCCGGGTGACGTAGCCCGGGAACCAGCCCGAGTGCCCGTAGTGCGTCCCGAGCGGCGACTCGCGGACGATGACGCCGAGCCCGTAGCGCGTTCCCGGCACTCCGGTCCACTCGACCGACGTCAGGAGGTCGTCGAGGTAGGGCGCCGTCATCGCCTTCCCCTCGTAGAGCGCCTTCGCCCACTTCACGAGGTCGGCCGGATTCGAGGCGAGCCCGCCGCCGCACCACTCTGCCGCCGGGCTGAAGACGAGCGTGCCCCCCTCCATCGTCTTCGGGGGAAGGCCGAGCGCGTTGTCCTTCTTCACGTAGCCGGGGACGAGGCCGGGGATGGTCCGCGTGTCGGCGGGAACCGTCGCCGCGAGGCCCAGCGGCGCCAGGAACCGCGCGCGCAGCTCGTCGTAGTAGGAACGGCCCGCGGCCTTCTCGATGACGAGCCCCGCGAGGATGTAGTTCGTGTCCGAGTAGGCGAAGCCCTTTCCCGCCGGGAACTTCGCCGGCTTGCCGAGAATCATCCCGACCGCCTCCACGGGCGTAACGAACCAGTCCGGCGTATACGACGGGGAGTTACGCGCCTCTTTGACGGCCGCGGCGAACTCGGGTTCGTAGATGTGGTCCGGCAGGCCGCTCGAGTGGGTCAGGAGCATCCGGAGGGTGACGTCGTGAGCGTTCGGGAGCTTCTCGAACCAGGGCTCCGTTCCGAGCCAGGTCCCGATCTTCCCGTCGAGCGCCAGCTTCCCATCCTTCACGAGACCGAGCGCGACGGCGCCGACGAAGCTCTTCCCGACGCTTCCGGCCAGGAGACGCGCGTTCTTCGGCATCGCCGTGCCCGCCTCCCTGTCGGCCACGCCCGTCGCCACGACGGCGGTCCGCCCGTCGGACCACTCGAGCGCCGCGACGGCGCCGGGGAAGTCCGCCTTCTTCCTCAGGTCGTCGAGCTCCTCCTGGAAGGAGGCCGTCATCTTCGCGAACCGTTCGTCCGTCATCAGCCCCGACGGCGCGCGCCGGCAGCCCGGCACGGCGAGGGCGAGGACCGCAACGGCGGCGAGAACCGTGGTGGAGCGCGGCGCGAGCGGCGTCGCGGGCAGGAATCTCGAGCGCATCCGGGCCTCCCTTCGGAGCGCCCCGCTTCCGGCGGGGCCTTCACCATACGGTGCCGTATGGTATCATGAGAACTCCCGCGGAAGGAGGATTCCCGCCATGCCCGACGTCCCCGGCTCCTTCGTCCGGCGCCACCGGCTCGGGGCGTTCTACGGTCTCGCGCTCCTGATCGTCTGCGGCGTAATGGCGGCCAGCTTCGCCCTGAAGGCGTTCGGTCTCCTGTCCGACCTCCTGGCCTTCCTGCAGGCCCACCACCTCTATCCCAACGTCGTGACGATCGGCCGGTTCGCGCTCGGCGAGCCGCTCGCGTGGCTGATCTTCCTCTTCGCGGCGGCGCCCAGCCTGGCGGCGCTCGCGGTCTCCCTCGCCGCCGACGGCCTGCCGGGAGCTCGGTCGCTCCTCGCGCGCCTCTCGCCGTTCGGCCCCGCGGCCACGAGGAAAGACGCCGTCCGGGCGTGGGGGCTTCTCCTCGGCGCGTCGGCGGTCGTGACGGCCGGCTATCTCTGGAGCGTCTTCGCTCTCGGGACGCCCGTTCAGAGGAGCGACGTCCTCGCCACGCTCGGCACTGCTCCGCTCGCCGTCCTCGCCGCACTCCTCGTCGGGCCCTTCCTCGACGAAGGAGGCCTTCTCGAGGAGCTCGGCTGGCGCGGCTTCGCCCTTCCCCTCCTCCTCGCGCGAGGGCGCGGCCCCTTCCGCGCCACGGCCCTCCTCGCGGTGCTCTGGTGGGCCTGGCACCTGCCCCGCGAGGTCACCGGCCTCCTGGCGGGCGCCCCGATCGGGCGGTTCCTCCTCGTCCAGGCGCAGTTCCTCCTGCTCTGCCTTGCCCTCTCGATCGTCATCACCTTCTTCTGGCAGAAGACCGGCGGCAGCGCCCTCACGGGCGTCTTCATCCACGGCGTCACGAACGTCTGGAGCAAGGCTCTTTCGGGCCCGCTCAACGAGAAGCTCGGCACCGACTCGCGAACGCTCGTCGTCCTCGCGGCGGCGCTCGTCGTCCTCCTCGTCGGCGGCCGGGCGCTCGGGCGCCCCACCGCCACTCCGTCCGGCGAGTCCGTCCCGTGACCGGCGGGCTCCTCCCCTCCGTCGTCGACGCCATCGGCGAAACGAAGCTCGTCGAGCTGTCCCGGATCACTCGCGGCCTCGAGGGTCGCCTCCTCGCCAAGCTCGAGCTCCTGAACCCGGGCTTCTCGAAGAAGGACCGTATCGCCAGGCAGATCGTCGAGGACGCCGAGGCCGACGGCTCCCTCCGTCCCGGCCAGGCCGTCGTCGAGCTGACGAGCGGGAACACGGGAACCGGCCTCGCCATCGTCTGTGGCGTGAAGGGCCATCCCTTCGTCGCGGTCATGTCGAAGGGGAACTCCGTGGAGCGGGCCCGAATGATGACGGCGCTCGGCGCCGAGGTCGTCCTCGTCGACCAGCTTCCGGGTTCCGTTAGGGGCCAGGTCTCCGGCGGCGACCTCGAGCTCGTCGAACGGGAAGCGCAGCGGATCGCCCGGGAGCGCGGCGCCTTTCGCGCCGACCAGTTCCGCCTCGAGGCCAACGTCCGCGCGCATCTCCTCCACACCGGGCCCGAGTTCCTCCGACAGGCCGGGGGCCGGATCGACGCCTTCTGCGATTTCGCGGGGACGGGTGGCTCGTTCACCGGCTGCGCCATGGCCCTGAAGTGGGCGAACGCTTCGACGCTCTGCTTCGTCGTCGAACCCGAAGGCGCGGCCGTCCTCGCCGGAGAGCCCGTCACGAACGCGGGCCACCGAATCCAGGGGGGCGGTTACTCGATCTCCGAGCTGCCGCTCCTGCAACGCGACCTGGTAGACGGGTTCCTTTCCGTCTCGGACGACGAGGCGATCACGACGGCCCGACGCCTCGCGCGCGAGGAGGGGATCTTCGCCGGGTTCTCCTCGGGAGCGAACGTCGCGGCCGCGCTTCGGCTGCTCTCGACGACGTGTCGCGGGAAGACGGTCGCCGTTCTCCTCTGCGACTCGGGGCTCAAGTACCTCAGCACCGACCTCTGGGAGTAGAGCCCGTTCCTGAAGGACGACGCGGAACGAAACGAGCCGGGATGCGGGGTCTCCCCGCCTCCCGGCTCTTCCCGCGATCGGGATTGGCTCGTCAGAACTCGGCGCGGAACCCCAACTCGTACCGGCGAGGCTGCTGCCAGGAGAGCGCGTCGCCCTGCTTCACCGTCCCGCAACCCGTTGTGTAGGCGCAGACCCCGGTCACGGCTTCGGTGCTGAAGAGGTTCAGGACGCTCCCGATGGCCGACAGTCGGACCGGTCCGACCCGGAACGCCTTGGCGAGCTGGAGGTCGAACTGGGAATAGCTGCTTCCCTCGCGATTCCCGCGCTGCTCGGTAAAGACGGCGTCGTACGGGAGACCGGGGACAGTGACGTCGAGGGGCGTCCACCGGAACGCCGACTCCCACGTGGCAGAGAGCCCCGCCGTGAAACCGAGGGGGAGGTCGGCGTAGCCGTTCAGCTTCACGCGATGCCGCCGATCATCCGAGAGATAGCCGTAGCGGTTGACGTAGTGGTAGGGGTAGTAGTCGAAGTCGGGACCGTTGTACTGCGTCGCCTCGACGTTCCCTTCCGAGATCCCGTACGTGTACGAGAGATTCAGCTGGATTCCCGCGGCTGGCCGGGAGTCGACGTGCGCGATCGCGCCCCGCCAGAGCCGCCTCAGGCCGTCCAGGTTCCCGACGACGAGGAAGTCGCACGGCGCGCCGACCGCGGGCGGCCCGGGCCAGTTGCCGCGGCAGGTGTTGTCGATGATGTCCTTCGTCTCCTTGTAGACGTACTGCACGCCGACCGTCGTTCCGGGGACGATCTCGCGGTCCACGCCGAGGAGGAACGAATACGCGTACGTCGCCTTCGTACCGGGCTCGAGACGGTCGTTCGACGGGACGTAGGGCTGATTCAGGAGCCAGCCTTCCCCCGCGAAGTCGCCCGATGGGTCGTCGATGACGACGCTGCCGATCGCGGCCGCGACCGCGCGGCAAGTGTCGAGGTCGCCGACGAACGCCCGGCACGAGACGTAGCGCCCGAGGCTGCTCACTCCCTTGATGTTCTGGAACGGAAGCGTCAGGCCCGCCTGGCTCATGAAACGGCCCCAGGAGCCGCGTGCGACGGTCTTCCCGTTCCCCGTCACATCCCACGCCGCGCCGACGCGGGGCTGGAGGAGGTCCAGGTCGGCGACGCGCTCCCCCGTGTAGCTGTCGTAGGTCGCCTTGTCCCACCTGAGGCCCGCCTTCACCGTGAGGCCCTTCCCGAGCGTCCAGCCGTCCTGGACGTAGCCCGAGTAGGTCACGCCCTGGTAGGTCTGGGTTCCCGGGTCCGCGGCGTAGAAGAGCATGTAGGGGCCGCCCATGAAATCGCCGTAGAGGTAGCCGCCGGGGAGGAAGCTGTGGAACTCGAACTCAGTCTGCCCGTACTCGACGCCTGCCTTCAGCTCGTGGGCTCCCGACGTCCCGTCGAGGAGGTACGTCACCGAGGTCTTCCCCTCCACCCGGTCCCGGGTCGAGTACTGCGCATTGAAGTAGTTCTTCGATCGCACCTGCGTCGCCAGGTCGAGGTGACCGATCCGCTCGAGATCTCCCGACTGGGGGGTGCTGTCCAGGGTCTGCTTGTTCCGGCCGAGCTGCAGGTTCCAGAGGAGACTCGGGGAGAGCGTCGCGAGGCTCTCCACCTGGTAGATGTTCGTGCCCGAGTCGAACTTCGAGGTGGCCTCGGGAAGGACGAGAGGGGACGAGTCGACGTCGTCGATCGTGCTCGGGTTCCCCGTCACCTTGCCGACCAGCTGCCAGGACTGCGAAAGCTGCCACGTCAGCTTCGCCATCCAGTTGTCCGACGTCCGCGACGCGGTCGTCGGGGCTCCGGACGGCGTCGACTCGGAGTCGATCCTCTCGTAGCCCGCGAAGAACCAGAGCTTGTCCTTGAGCAACGGACCGCCCAGGGTCGCAGCAGGGGCGAAGTAGCTCGACGTCTCGTCGTCCCTGTCGAAGTGGTCACCGTTTTCGTTGAACGACTCCGAGCGGTACCTCACGTCGAGGCTGCCGGAGAACGCGTTCCCGCCCGACTTCGTGATCAGGTTCACGACGCCGCCCGTGGCGCCCCCGTACTCGGCCTCGAAGCCCGTCGCCTGGAAGGAGACCTCCTGAATGACGTCGAAGTTCAGCCGCGTCCCGGCGTCCCCCGTCGCCGCGTCGTTGCTCGTCAACCCGTCGATGAGGTAGATGTTCTCGGTGGACGTCGATCCGAGGACGTTCGCTCCGTTGACCCCGGCCGCCTGGCTGACGACCGCGTCGTAGGAGCGGTTCGCCGAACCGACAGAAGCCTTCTGGATGTAGGTGTCTCCGAAGTTCTCCGCCGCTCCGACCCTCGTCACGTCCACCTGCGGCGTCGCCGCGGTGACCGTGACGTCGGCGGAGAGCTTCGCCTCCGGCAGCGCCACGACGAGAACCGTCGTCCGGTCGAGCCGGACCTGGACCTCGCTCTTCTCCTGCGTCACGAAGCCCTGGAGCTCGGCCTTCACGACGTAGGTTCCCGGGGCGATCGCCGGGAAGCTGAATCGACCGTCCGTTCCGGTCGTGAGCGTCCGGGCCCCGCCGATCAGGGCCGGTGACTCGATCGTCACCCGCACTCCCGGCAGGAGCAGGCCGTTCGCGTCCCCGACCGTTCCCGAAAGGGCGCCCGTCGTCCCTGCGAGCGCGACCGGAGCCGCGAAGATGAGGGCGAGGGCGAGAAGCACGAGGGCCTTGCGCATGTCCGCCTCCTGGGGTTCGTTCCGACCGGGAATCTAGTCCCCGTTCCCTGTCGTGTCAATACGGTACCGTATGGTATGGACCCGGACCTCTCCCGGCACGGCCGAATTCCGTCGCGGGACGACAACCGACAGAGAGATGCCTCCCTACCCGGACGTCTTCCGTCGCCCGCGAGGGCGGGGCGGCGCGGGCGCGATGGGCGCCGGTGCCGCGGCGGGCGCCCCGGTACCGGGACCCGGGGCGAGGCTTCGCAGGATCGTCCCGGCGAACTCCCGGTAGGTCGGCGTCGACTTCGGTGCCCGGCTCGAGCGGTCGAGCCACCCGAGGAACGCGAGGTAGGTGAAGAGTGCGTCCTCGCGGGCACCGGCCTCGGCTCCCCGCACCGCGCGGAACGCCTCCTCGAGAAACTCCATGCGCTTCCTCTCCACAGCTTCCACGCGGGTTGCGACCTTCGCGTCGCGGCGGGCCCAGGAGAAGATCGCCACGTCCGGCCGACGCCCCTTGTGCCGGTCGACGAGCTCGAAGAGCCGGTTCAGGCGGGCGAGCCCGGGCTCGGCTTCCCCAGCCTCCGCCAGGAGCGCCCGCGTCTCCTCCTCCCAGAGCTCGACCATCGAGTCGAAGAGGTCCTGGCGGTTCTTGAAGTGCCAGTAGAAGCTCCCCTTGGTCACGTGGAGGCGGCGTGCGAGGACCTCGACCCGGACGGCCTCGAGCCCCCTCTGCCCGAGGAGGTGCAGGCCCAGCTCGATCCAGTGAAGCCGGCTCAGCTGGGTGGCCGGCTCTCCTCCCGGCGCTGGACTCCCTTGCATACGGCGGCGTATTGTCATGCCCCTATTGTGCTCCATCGGGGCGCGATCGTGGGACCCGCATGGCAGGAGGTCGACGTAGATGGACGAACAGGGCTTTCGAATCGAAGAAGACCTTCTCGGGAAGGTCGAGGTGCCTTCGGCGGTGCTCTACGGGGCGCAGACCCGGCGTGCCGTCGTGAACTTCCCGCTCTGCGGAGAGCGGACGATCGGCTCCTACCGTGAGATGGTCGCGGCGCTCCTCTCGGTGAAGACGGCTGCAGCGAGAGCCAACGTCCGGGCCGGCCTCCTGGACGCGCGGATCGGCGAGGCGATCGCTGCTGCCGCTTCCTCGGTCCTCGACCGGGATTTCGTCGCCGAGTTCCCGGTCCACCGCCTCCACGGCGGCGGCGGCACGTCGGCGAACATGAACGTCAACGAGGTGCTGGCCAACGCCGCGGAGGAGCTCCTCGGAGGCCGCCGCGGCGAGTACCGGCTCGTCCACCCGAACGACGACGTCAACCTCAGCCAGTCGACGAACGACGCCTACCCCACCGCCTGTCACGTCGCGCTGGTGACGGCGTGGACGCCCCTCTCGGAGTCGCTCGGGCGCCTCGTCGCGGTGCTTCGGGCCAGGGGCTCCGAGCTCGCCGGAGCCCCCCGCCTCGCCCGCACCTGCCTCCAGGACGCCGTCCCGGCGACTTGGGACGCTCTCTTCGGCGGCTGGGCGAGCCTCGTCGAGCGCGGCCGCGACCGCGCTGCCGACGCCGTCGATCGCCTCCACCGCGTCAACCTCGGCGGCACCGTGATGGGAGACGCCGCCGATGTCCCGGCGGCCTACCTCGAGGCGATCATTCCGGCCCTGCGCGAGACGACGTGCGACCCACGCTACGAGCACGCGGCCGACCTCTACGACGCCGCGCAGAATCCCGACGACGCCGTGAACGTCTCCGCCCAGCTCGGCCTCCTCGCCCGCGGCCTCGTGAAGATCGCGAAGGACCTGCGCCTCCTCTCCTCAGGCCCGGAAGCCGGCTTCGGCGAGCTGCGTCTCCCTCCCCGTCAGCCCGGCTCCTCCGCGATGCCCGGAAAGGTCAACCCGGTCATCCCCGAGTTCGTCGTCCAGCTGGGCCTTTCGGTCGTCGGGCGGCAGGCGGCCTGCGAAGCCGCGGTCGACCACGGCGAGCTCGACCTGAACGTCTGGGAGAGCCTCGTCCTCTTCGAGACGCTCGACGCGATGAGCCTGCTCGGCAACGCCGCAGACACCCTCGCGGCGTTCTGCGTCGCGGGGATCACGGCCGACCACGACGTGAACGCCCGGCACGCCGGGACGCTGATCCCGACTCTCTCCCGCCTCTCGAGGCAGCACGGCTACGCTCCGGTCACGGCCGCCTGCAAGGAGGCCGGGAACGACCCCTGGCGAATCCGGGAGGCTCTTGCCCGCCGGGGATGGGAGTGACGCCGTGAGCGGAGAGCCGGGGAGCGACGCCTCGACCTCGATCCGCAGTGCGCTCGGCGAGCTGAAGACGACCACCCGCGCGTTCTTCGACTCTCCCCGGGCCCTCTGGGGGCTGAACGTCCCGTACCTCCTCGAGGGGATCTCCTACTTCGGCGTCCTCACGCTCCTGATGAAGCTCCTCTCCGAGAACCTCGGGCTCGGGGACATCCGGGCGGGAATCGTCGTCTCCCTCTTCACCGGCGGCATCACGTTCGCCATGTTCTTCCTCGGCGAGCTGGGCGACCGGTTCGGCACGCGCCGCGTCCTCCTCCTCTCGATCACCGTCATGGCCGTGGGCCGGGTCCTCCTGACCGCCGCCGGCCGCCTCCCCGGGGGCGGTCTGACGTCTCCCGCGTTCCTCGTCACCGCCCTCGGACTCCTCGTCATCGTTGTCGGTTTCGGGACCTTCCAGCCCGCCCTCTTCTCCGCGGTGAAGCAGTACTCCGACCCGAGCACGTCGGCGGTGGCCTTCGGCGTCATCTACGGCCTGAACAACCTGGGCGCCTTCCTGGCGGGATTCCTCTCCCCAATCGCCCGCGAGGCGTCGGCCGTTGCCTTCCCGCCAAACGGGATCCAGGGCGTCTACGGCCTCTACGCCATCCTGACTTTCGTCTCGATCGCCGTCACGGCGATCCTCCTGACACCGAAGCTCGTGAAAGAGGCCCTCGCCCGGCGCCCCGCAAGCGCCGCCCTCGAGGCGGCCGCGAACGCCGGACCGAAGCCCCGCGTCTTCTCCTTGAGGTGGGTGGCCGAGCACCCGCTCCACGACGCCCGCTTCGCCTTCTTCGTCTTCATCCTCATCCCGGTCCAGACCCTCTTCGCCCACAACTGGCTGACGCTGCCGCTCTACATCGACCGCTCCTTCGTGCCGTGGGTCAGCTCGCGATTCGAGCTCTTCTCGAACCTCAGCCCGCTCCTTGTCTTCCTCCTCGCCCCGCTCGTCGCCGCGCTCACCGCGAAGAAGGACCCGCTCGACATGATGCAGTGGGGAACGCTCGTCATGGCGCTGCCGACGTTCCTCCTCGTCCTCGGCCCCTCGCCGGCCGCGCTCTTCGCCTACATCGTCCTGATGACGGTGGGCGAGTCGATGTGGCAGCCCCGCTTCTACCACTACATCACCGAGATGGCCCCGCCCGGCCGCGCCGGGGCGTACGTGGGAATCGGGCAGTTTCCCTGGTTCCTGACGAAGTTCCTTACAGGGCTTTACGCGGGATGGTTCCTCCAGCACTACTGCCCGGCGGGAGGCTCGCTGCGCACCGAGAGGATGTGGCTGATCTACGGTGCCATCGCGATGGTGACGCCGGTCGCCCTGATCCTCGCCCGCGGCTGGCTCCGCAAGGGCGTCCGCCCCCCGAACACCGAATCGACGACGACCGCAGGAGGCGCGTGATGCTGATCAAGGAGAAGCTCGAGCAGGCGAAGTCGCTTCTGACCGAGCTCGACATCGACTGCTGGATCACTTTCACGAGGGAGACCGAGATCGTCGGCGACCCGACGCTCGTCTTTCTCGGACCGCCCCACCTGACGTGGCACTCCGCGTTCATCGTCTGCCGCGACGGGCGGACGTGCGCCATCGTCGGGAGCCAGGACGTGCCGACGGTGAGGGACCTCGGCGCGTGGGACGAGGTCCTCGGCTTCGTCACCAGCTTCCGCGAACCATTTCTCGAGTTCCTCCGGCCGCTCGATCCGCGCACGATCGCCCTCAACTATTCCGAGGGGAGCGAGATCTGCGACGGGCTGACGCACGGGATGTACCTGACGATGAAACGCTTCCTCGCGGAGGCGGGAATGGACGATCGGATCGTCTCGGCCGAGGTGATCGTCTCGTCACTGCGCGAGCGAAAGACGGCCTGGGAGGTCGAGACGATGCGCCGGGCGATCCGGCACACCGAGGAGATCTACGCCCTCGTGGCGGCATTCCTGCGCCCCGGCCTCACCGAGAAGGAGATCGCCGCGTTCATGCAGGCCGAGACGCGGCGGCGCGGCCTCGGCTTCAGCTGGCACGAGTCGATCTGTCCGGGCGTCTTCACCGGTCCGGCGACAGCCGGGGCGCATTACGCCCCGACGGATCGGGTCGTGGAGCGCGGCCACGTCCTTAACATGGACTTCGGCGTGAAGGTCGAAGGCTACGTCTCCGACATGCAACGGACGTTCTACGTCCTCGAGGAGTGCGAGACTGCCGCTCCGCCGGAGGTCGTCCACGGCTTTACGACCATCGTCGACGCGATTCGCGAGTGCAAAGAGGCGATGAGGCCCGGCGCCCTGGGGCACGAGATCGACGCGATCTCGCGCCGCGTCCTCCGCGAGCGCGGCTTCGACGAGTTTCCGCACGGCCTCGGGCACCAGGTGGGGCGCTTCGCCCACGACGGTACGGCCCTCCTCGGGCCGGCCTGGGAGAAGTACGCCCAGAAGCCATTCCGCAGGCTCGAGCCGGGGATGGTCTTCACGATCGAACCGCGACTCACCGTTCCCGGGCGAGGCGTCTGTACCGTGGAGGAGATGGTCGTCGTCACCCCGGGGGGATGCGAGTGGCTTTCGGAGCCGCAGACGGAGTTGCTTCTGGTCCGGTAGGGGAGGGACCGCGGACGCCGCCCGGAAACGCCCCACATCTGCCAGTCCCCTCGGGCAGGTTTGACATCCTTCGCGCCACCCGCCGACGCGCCGTCACGCTCCCCGCTTCGGCTCTTCGACCGTGTTCAGGTACAGGGCCGAGAGGTACTCGTCGAGGCTCGGGGCGAGGTCTATGAAGCACCCTTCAGGCGTTCCATTCCAGTCCGGGAGCCCTTCGACGTACGCGACGATCCGTCCGTAGCGCCCGGGAGCGAGGTCGACGTAGAGAACGGAGGTCCCGCCGTCGGCCGCGATCGGAAGGAGGCCGGGGCGCAGGTCCTTGAGCCGCCGTTCGACCTCCAGCTCGTGAAGGATCAGTCCGCCGGGCGCACGGCCGGGGAACGGACGCCGGGTCGCGTAGAGCGAGTAGAAACAGAGAGGGAACGGCCGCGATTCCGTCGGGAGCTCGAAGATGTAGTCGAGCTTTCCGCCGTTCGCGACGGCCAGAAAGTCGAGCAGGTCGGAGGGGAGCCTTTCGCCGACGGCTCCCTCGATGGCGGCGATCTCCTCTTCCGTCGGCGGCGCCTTCGGCGCGTCGACCTCGAGGTGTGGGTAACGGTCGCGTCTCATGGGCGTCCATTCTCGCCGGTCCGCGGACCCGCGAGGCCGGCCGGCCGTCATCGAGTCCTGGGCAGCTGGACCACGAGCGTCCCGGCTCCCACGAGCAGGAGGCCCGCGACCTCCCGCACGCCGAGTTCTTCGCCGAGGAAGGCGACCGCCAGGAGCGCGATCTGCGGGAGCATGAGGCCGTTCACGACGCTCGATTCGACCGCGGTCAGGGTCTTCAGCGAGCGGTTCCAGAGCGTGAAGGCGACTGCGGTGTTCACGACCGCGAGCCACGCGACGACGGCGGCCGTCCGCAGGTCGACCGGCGGGAGCCCCTGGAGGGCAACGCCGCCCGAGAGGAGGGCGAGAGCGCCCACGGAGAGGCTCACGAACGTCACGGAGAGAGACGGCAGGGACGACTCGCGGTTCACCTTTCGACCGAGGAGCGCGCCCACGGCGTTGCCCGCGAGCGCCACGAGCGCGGCGGCGACGCCCGCCGCACCCGGAACGGCGAGCGATCCGGGCCAGAAGTAGAGGACGGCGCCCGCGGCCGCCACGGCGACGCCGGCACCCTGAAGCGGCGTCGGCGGCTCGCTCCGCGCGAGCGCGCTCGCCAGGGCCACGAGGGCCGGCGTCATCGCCAGGAAGATGCTGACGGTCGCCGCCGGGAGGAGCGCGAGGGCGGCGAACTGGGCCCCCTGCGCCACGGCGATGTAGACGAGCCCGAGGAGAACCAGCCATCCGACAGTCGCGCGCGGGGCCTCGCGCAGGCGCCGCCGTCCTTCCGCCGGGCCGAGCGCGAACGGGGCAAGGCAGAGCGCCGCGAGGCCGTACCGGAGGCCGGCGAAGGGAAGGGGCGGAAGGCTCGCTGCGAGCCCGACCTTGATGAGGACCCAGGACGTCGACCAGAGAAAGGTGACGAAGACCGCTGTGAGGAGGGCGGAAAGCCGCCCGGGCGCGTGCGGGGCCACGGGGGCGGATGTTAGAGCGTTCCCTGGACGTACCTCAGGTTCGTGAGGGCCACGAGGTAGTCCCGCTTCGCGCGGGCGAGATTCCCCTCGGCCTGCCGCGCGTTGACGAGCGCGTCGTCCACCTCGAGGCGCGTCTTCACCCCGAGCTCACTCCCCTTCTCCGACATCTCGAGAAGGCGGCGGGCCTGCGAGACGTTTCCCGAGAGCGCCGTCACGATGCCGGACGCGACCTTCACCTGGTCGAGCGCCGTGCGCACCTCGACGAAGAGGCCGTCGCGCGCCTTGGCGAGGTCGAGCTCGGCGCGGGTCAGGTCGCTCCTGGCCTGGACGACCCGGCCACGCGTGGCGAGGCCGTCGAAGAATGGGAACGAGAGGTAGACGCCCGTCCCCCAGACCTTCCCGTCGGCCTTGACGGAACCGGCGTCCAGCCACGACCAGCCCGCGTTCGCGCGCAGGTCGAGCCGGGGCTTGTCGTCGGCGTTGCGGATCTTCACGAACTCGCGGTAGATGCCGACGGCGCGCTCGAGACCCTTCACGTCGGGCCGCTGCTCGAGCGCCGTCCGCACGGCCTCGTCGAACGTCGGCGTGGCGACCACCTCCGCCTCGAGCGTCCCCTCGACGTCGAGGGCCAGCTTCTCCTCTGCCAGGACGAGCTTGAGCCGGTCGAGGGCGATGAGGACGAGGTTCGCGGTCCGGATCACCTCGGGCCTCTGGTTGTCGAGGGCGACGCGGGCGGCGAGCACGTCGTAGTCGGTCGCGGTGCCGAGGGCGTACCTCTTCTCGGCCTCCGCGAGCTGCTTCTCGCGCTGGCCGAGCGTCTCCTTCGAGATCGACTCCAGCTCCCGCGCGAGGAGGACGTCGTAGAACGCCTCGGTCACGTCCCGGATGGCCGCCTGCCTGTAGTGGTTCAGCTGGTCCTCTGCGGCGGCGATGCCGTCCTTGGCGGCGCGAACGGCCGCGCCCACCTTCCCCCAGGCGTAGAGGGTCTGGGTGAGGCCGAGACCGGCCGCCCCCGTCGTCTGCCCGGAGGGGAAGAGCCCTCCCGTGAGGGCCGCGAAGGTACCGTCCCAGGAGCGCCCGTACGACGCGTCGGCCGAGAGGTTCGGGAGCGCTGCGGCGCGCTCCTCCATGTACTTGCCGCGCACCCAGTCCTGGTAGCTCCGCGCCTTCTCGACGTCGTGGTTCTTCTCCGCGGCGATCGCCACCGCGTCGGCGAGCGTCAGGACGCGCGGGGCCGCCGCGGGGCCTGTCGGGGCCGCCAGCGGCTCGACCGCGCGCGCCGCCGCGGGGAGGAGGAGGGCGAGGATCAGGACCGTGCCGGCCGCCGTGTGTGCCGTCGCCTTCCCGGTGTGGCCGAGCGCCTCCTGCTCGAGGGCGTTCGCCTTCGACCAGCGGCGGTGGATCCACGCGGCGAAGTCGTCGAAGAGCGCGTAGACGACCGGGACGACGAGGAGCGTGAGAACCGTGGAGGTGATGAGGCCGCCGATGACGGCGCGGCCGAGCGGCGCCCTCATCTCGGCCCCCTGGCCGAGGCCGAGGGCGAGCGGGAGCATGCCGAAGATCATCGCGAGCGTCGTCATCATGATCGGCCGGAGCCGGGTGCGGCCCGCCGTGATGAGCGCCTCGCGACGCTCCATCCCGCCCTTACGGAGGACCTTCGTGTAGTCGACGAGGAGGATCGCGTTCTTCGTCACGAGCCCCATCAGGAGGATGAGGCCGATGAGCGACATGATGCTGAGCGTGTCGCCGGTCAGGGCGAGCATTCCCGCCATGCCGACGATCGACAGCGGGAGCGAGAGCATGATCGAGAGCGGGTCGATGAACGACTCGAACTGGGCCGCGAGGATGAGGTAGACGAAGACGACGGCCAGGAGAAGCGCCTCGGCCATGTAGCCGAAGCTCTCCTCCATCCGCTCGGCCTCGCCGGGAAAGTAGATCTGGTAGCCCGGCGCCATGTCGATCTTCGCGGCGGCTTCCCTGATCTTCTCCGCCGCGGTCCCGAGCGGCAGTCCGTCGAGGTTCGCGGTGAGGAGGACCTCGCGGGAGAGGTCGCGCCGGGAGATCTCCGACGGGGTCGTGGCCCGCTCCGGCTTCACGAGCTCGGAGAGCGGCACGAGCGCCGGCGCGCCGCTGCCACGCGGGACGGCGATGCGCAGGTCCCCGATCTGGGCGACGTCGCGCCGCATTTCGAGGGGCAGGCGGATGCGCACGTCGACCGCCTCGCCCTCCTCGTCCTCGTAGGTCGTGACGGCCTGGCCGCCGACGAGGGCGCCGACGGCCCGGGCGAGGACCGGCGTCGAGAGACCGGCGTCCGCCGCCCGCTCGCGGTCGACGACGAGGCGGTACTCGGGGAGGTCGAGCTCGAGCGTCGTCTCGACGTCGACGATGCCGGGAATCCCGTAGACGGCCTTCTTCAGCTCGGCGGCGTACGTCTTCAGGAGCGGGATCTCCTCGCCCCGGATCGAGACCATGACCGGCTTCTCGGCCATCTCGTCGCTCTGCATCTCGACCGACGGGATGATTCCGGCGACAGAGGCGATCCGCTTGCGCGCCTCGGCGGCGAGGACGCTCGCGTGCTTGTTTCTCTCCGACTTGTCGACGAGCTTCACGTAGACACGCGCGTCGCGGACGGTCCCCATGTCGCCGGCGCCGATCGAGGCGTAGGTGTGCTTCACCTCCGGCATCTTCTTCAGCTCGGCGAGGACCGCCTCCATCCGCCCGCGCGTCTCCTCGAACGAGGCGTCGGGCGCCGTCTTGAACTTGACCTGGAATTCGGCCTGATCGGGGTTCGCCATGAACTCGGACTGCAGCGTCCCGAAGAGCCCGATCCCCGCCACGAAGGCGACCGTCGCAAACGCGAGGACCGACTTCCGG
>Ga0209573_1002996_pt1 | contig 19786 bp, 14 predicted proteins | sample TNRBio252014_DNA_FD_185870 | JGI IMG/M metagenome (GOLD analysis project Ga0209573, IMG submission 185870) | Wastewater treatment Type I Accumulibacter community from EBPR Bioreactor in Madison, WI, USA - TNR Reactor_6/25/2014_ DNA (SPAdes)... | ecosystem: Engineered > Bioreactor > EBPR >...
AGGATCATCGTCCGGGCGCGTTCGTCCAGCGGTCCAAGGATCTCCGTTTCAGCCAGCCTGATCAGGTCTGCGCCGTCTACGATCTCGTCACGCTGCTCTGCCAGGAGCTTTCGGCCCGCTGCGGTTGCGGGCTGACCTGCGACAAAGGCGGAGAGCTGATCGACGATGCGTGTCGCCAGTTGGGCGTCGTCGCGCTCAAGCGCATCTTCCGCATCGCGCCGCAGCCGTTCGACTGAAGCCAGCCGCAAGAGACCTATTGTCTCGCGAACCACGATCACCAGAAGCGCAAGAAGCGCAAGCGACGCCACCCCGACCGCCAACCAGCCGAGCCAGTCAGCGCGGGTAAAGAGATCACGGATCAGTTGGTCCGTCCAAAGCCCCAAGGCCAGCGAAAAAAGTATGCCAAGCGCTGAAAGGAGAATACCCGACCAGCCGATCCTGGGCGGCTTCGTCTCAATTGGCGGCGGGATGTCGGCGTCGCTCCGCTCAGTATCGAATACGTCAATTTCGGCGGGTGTAACCACCACTGCCGCCGTTTTCAGCGCCCTCGGCTTGCGGGTCTCTTCGACAGACTTTGATGGCTTTTCCTTGGTTTGTTCAGGCTCCAGCCGAAACACCGCCGGTTTGCGTGGTTCGTTCATGCCAGACGGTCTCCAATCAGAAACTGAAGCGCCCGGTCGAGCCGGATATGCGGTAGCGACAGCGTCATCCCGTTCTCGGCCTTTTCCAGCTTGGGCGGCCTGAATCGCACAAAGCGGATATCCGCCAGTTTCGCGTCATTTTCCGCCGCAGCGTCAAACAACGCGTCAATCTTCACCGGCAGGTCGCCTGGAAACACTGCGGTTTCGGTCTTGCCATCAAATGTCTCGCCGGCAATGGTTTCTCCCTTCAGCGGTGTGCCGATGATGACGGGCAGGGTGTCTTTGCCCACTTTGACCGTGCCTTCGCGTGTTGCGCGCACTGCAGCCATTGCCAGCACATCGACTTTTGCGCCGGTAAAGTCGGCGCGCTTAATGGCCCGGTCGGCGATCCGCCGGACGATGGCTTGGAGCCGGTCATGACTCTCATGGTGTAGATGGTCGGCTTTGGTAGCGGCAATCAGTATCCGGTCAATCCGGCGTACGAAAAGGTCGGTCAGGAGATTGCTGCCGCCTGAACGGAAACAAGCCAGTATCTCAGTCACTGCCCTTTCAAGGTCGGCAACGGAGCCAGGCCCTGCATTGAGCGCCTGCAGCGCATCGATCAGCACGATTTGGCGATCGAGCCGGGCAATGTGTTCTCGGAAAAACGGTTTGACGACATGCGTTTTGTACGCTTCGTAGCGCCGCGTCATCATGGCGCGCAATGAACCGGGTTTGGCGGGAGCTGGAGATAGCGGCGCGAATGTCAGCGCGGGAGACCCATCAAGGTCGCCAGGCATCAGGAACCTTCCTGGAGGCAGGGTCGACAGTGCCCGGTCATCTGCTTTGCAGGCGCGCAGATAGTCTGTGAAAGCTTCGGCCAGGCGCCTTGCGGTCATTTCGTCTGCAGGTTGGTCTGCTTCGATCGCATCGGCCAGGTTGCGCCACCGCTCCGACAATTCGGCCCGCACCGGTAACTCGGCCATATCGAATGCGTCACGAGAGAATTCGTCATAAGATTTCCCAAGCAACGGCAGGTCAAGCAGCCACTCGCCTGGATAGTCGACAATATCGATAGCAAGCTTGCCGGCTGAAAACATGCGGTTCCAGCCGGACGCGGATTCAAACTCGATGGTCAGCCGCATTTCAGAGATGGCGCGCGTAGATTCGGGCCATTCACGCAGTTTCACCAGCGCTTCGACATGGTCCTCATACTGAAAGCGCGGCACAGCGTCGTCAGGCTGCTCTTGCAGATAGGCGCGGGCAATGCGGCCCGACTTGCGCGCATCAAACAGCGGCAGGCGGCCGCCATGTATGATGTTGTGCACCAGGGAGGTGATGAAAACAGTCTTGCCGGCGCGAGACAGGCCCGTCACCCCAAGTCGTAGAGAAGGAGAAAACAGGCCAGATGCGCGCTCGCCAAACGTATCGAGCGCTATCAGTGCGTCGTCGGCAAAAGAGGTCAGTTTGGCCAATGCTTATCCGATCCGAGGCGGCAACCGGATCAGCATATAGGCATAAGCGCCGCTGATTGAAATGGCGGGCGAAACTCGCCGTTACATGTCGCCTGGTGCGTGGAATGACTCCAGATAGCCAGCGCCTGGTTCTGCATTGCACAAGCCGCTGTCAAACCGCACGACCGCCAGACCGGATGTCGGAAACCCGCGATTGAGTATGGATTTGGCCAGATCGTCGCCATTGCCTGAAATAGCAAGTGCAAGATCTTCGATCATCGGATTGTGTCCGATCACCAGAATCGTTTCCGAAGCTCCGTGGCCGCGTATCAACTCAAGATAGCCTGCGGCGTCGGTCATATAGAGCGTATCGTCAAAATGGATACGCCCCGTATCCGCCTGCGACGCCACGCCTTCCAAAGTCTGCCTGGCCCGCAGCGCGCCGGAGCAAAGCGTCAATTCTGGCACATAGGCGTTGCGGTTCATTATGACGCCGGTATCCTCGGCGTCACCCTTGCCGGAATCGTCAAGCGGTCGATCAAAATCACGGACCCCCGGCATGGCCCATCCAGCCTTTGCATGACGAAGCAGAAACAGTCGCGCCACAGAGTTCGCTCTTTAGTTGCCTTTTCAGCAACGCTTTAGCGTTCTGCCACCCGTGACGCAACACGCCTTTGTCCGGGTGGCCGCCATACACTTTTGTGTTCAACTGTTGATCTGGCTCAGGCTGCAACCATGGCGACAAACAGCTTGTGCGGTTATCAGCGCCTGACTATATAGCCCCGCAAAGTCTTGGGGTTAGTGGTGAGTCGATGAACGCATTCGTTGAAGCCAATTACGTACCCTCCGAGGATGAGCCGTTTATGAATGAACGGCAAAGGTCTTATTTCAGGGGCAAATTGCTGACTTGGAAGACCGACATCCTGCGCGAAGCGCGCGAGACGCTGGAAATACTGCAGCAGGAAAACGCCAATCATCCGGATCTCGCAGACCGCGCTTCCTCGGAAACAGATCGCGCAATCGAGCTGCGCGCGCGTGATCGTCAGCGCAAGTTGATCTCTAAGATCGATTCAGCCCTGCAACGCATTGAAGATGGCACCTACGGCTATTGCGAGGAGACTGGCGAACCTATCTCGCTGAAGCGGCTTGATGCGCGACCGATTGCAACCTTGTCGATTGAGGCGCAGGAACGCCATGAGCGGCGTGAAAAGGTCTACCGGGACGACTGACGGTTGCGCATGGTCACGATTTCGCAGTTTGCTGGCCTGCGGTCTGGCGGTTTTCTTTTGGTTGACATCGGTCGCCATGACGCAAACCGGCAATTCAATTGAAGCCGGCCAGGCGATACGCTCCGGCGAACTGCAAACGCTGCATGCGTTTCTGGACGATGGCCTTCCGATTGAAAGCCGCGATCGGTCTGGCAGAACATTGTTGCTTCAGGCTGTCCATGCTGATCAGGTAGACATAGCCCGGCTTCTGATAGATCGCGGCGCCAGCGTTAACGCCAAGGATGCGATTGACGACACGCCGTTTCTCTATGCCTCGGCCGAGGGCCGCCTCAAAATCCTGAACCTGATCCTCGATGCCGGTCCCGATTTGAGCGACACGAACCGATTTGGCGGAACCGGTCTGATTCCGGCGGCACATCACGGACATGTAGAGACAGTCCGGCGGCTGCTCGAAACGAAGATCGATATTGATCACGTCAACAAGCTGGGTTGGACGGCCTTGCTGGAAGCGGTGATCCTCGGCGATGGCGGGCCATCCTATTTGGAAATTGTACGCCTGCTGATCGAGGCCGGCGCAGACAGCACAATTGCCGATCGCGATGGGGTAACTGCGCTCGAACACGCGCAGCGGCGCGGTTTCGACCAGATCGCCAACTTGCTGGAACGATGATCGCAGCGGCGTTTTTCGTCCACTCCGCCTTCCAATATTCGCAATCATCGTGACTATCGGCTTCGACCCAACGAGGATTCGCCATGGCTTTTCGCCCCGCTCTTTTCGCCCTTGCAGCCTTGATGCTGATAGCGCCGGTGTCAGGTGGTGCGATCGCGCAACAACCGGATGCATTGCAGCGGTTGCTGCGCGGCGCACAACCAACGGGCGATGTGCAACCTCGCGTGCCGTTTGGCCGTGAGGAAATGCAGCTTTCTTTCGCGCCGCTGGTCAAGGCCAGCGCTCCGGCTGTGGTCAATGTTTACGTTTCCCAGCAGGCCAAGCCGGTCCAGTCGCCCTTTGCCGGAGACCCGTTTTTCGAGCAGTTTTTCGGGCGGCGCCAGCAGCCACGGGCGCAGTCATCGTTGGGTTCGGGCGTTATGGTCGATGCAAGTGGCATTATCGTCACCAACTACCACGTCATAAAGGACGCCGACCTCGTGAAAGTCGCCCTTTCGGACGGGCGCGAATTTGAAAGCAAGGTGATCCTTAAGGAAGAAGAGGTTGACCTTGCGATTCTGAAGATCGAGGACAAGGCAGGCTTCCCGGCCATTCAGCTAGGGGATTCCGACGCGTTGGAGGTGGGCGATCTGGTGCTAGCTATCGGCAATCCGTTCGGTGTCGGACAGACCACCACGAGCGGCATCGTATCGGCGCTCGCGCGCAGTCATATTGGCGTTTCGGACTTTGGGTTCTTCATCCAGACCGATGCGGCGATCAATCCGGGCAATTCGGGTGGCGCATTGATTAACATGAGGGGCGAGGTCGTCGGCATCAACACCGCAATCTACAGCCGCAGCGGCGGTTCGGTCGGAATTGGGTTTGCCATTCCTTCCAATATGGTGCGCGCCGTGGTAGCCGCCGCCAAATCCGGCAGCGATCATTTCGAGCGCCCCTATATTGGCGCTAGCTTTGAGCCTGTGACGGCGCAAATTGCCGAAGCGCTGGGAATGGCGCGCCCGTCTGGCGCACTCGTCGCCAATGTTGCACCCGACGGTCCGGCGCAGAAAGCCGGCCTAAAGCCGGGCGATGTCGTCCTGGCGCTGAATGGCGCTGAGATCGAACATGTCGACGCACTGGGCTACAGGCTTAGCACCCAACCGCTGAACAGCACGGTGCGGCTCGATATTTTGCGCAAAGGCATCGAAGACGAAATCAGCGTGAAGCTTGTACGCACTCCAGAGGGTGCGAGCGCGACAGCTGTCGAAATAGGCGGCCGCAATCCCTTTAGCGGCATAAAAGTCTCGGAATTGTCTCCACGCCTAGCCCAGCGTCTGCGCATGCCTGCGGATGTACAAGGGGTGGCGGTCATCGAAGTTCAGCGCGGCTCGCCGGCGGAGAACTACGGCTTCCGTCCAGGCGATATTGTTCGGGCAGTAAATGGAGAGGAGATCATATCGTCCGAACAATTGCAGCAGGCGACGTCACAGCAGACCCGATGGTGGCGATTTACGGTCCAGCGCGGCGGACAGGTGTTCAATCAGGTCCTGCGCTACTAACAGTTTCGGTCCCGTCATTCGACTTTCATTCTCCCTTTAAGCGGGCATGGTTCCAACAAGAAATGTCCGATCTGTTTCACCATGAAGCGAGTACGCCAAAGGCGGCTGGACGGCCGTTGGCTGATCGCCTGCGCCCCACTGCGCTGACCGGTGTTGTCGGACAGGAGCATTTGACTGGTCCAGATGGCGTCCTGACGCGGATGATTGCTTCAGGCTCACTTGGTTCAATGATCTTCTGGGGACCGCCCGGCACCGGCAAGACAACGGTTGCGCGCTTGCTGGCGGGTGAAACCGATCTCTCTTTCGAGCAGATTTCAGCCATCTTTTCGGGTGTTGCCGACCTGAAGAAAGTGTTTGAAGCGGCTCGGCTGCGCCGCGCCAACGGCAAACAGACACTGCTTTTTGTCGATGAGATCCATCGGTTCAACAAGGCGCAGCAGGATTCTTTCTTGCCCGTGATGGAAGACGGGACGATCATCCTGGTCGGCGCAACGACAGAAAACCCGTCTTTCGAGCTGAACGCAGCGCTTCTTTCACGGGCGCGGGTGCTGACATTCAAGTCGCATGATGAAGAAAGCCTGCTGCAACTGGTCGAGCGCGCCGAGCTGGATGAGGGCAGGGCGCTGCCCCTCGATGTAACGGCGCGCGCACTGCTTCTCCGGCTGGCGGACGGCGATGGACGCGCGATCCTTACGCTTTCGGAAGAAGTATGGCGCGCGGCCAAGCCAGGCGAGACCTTCGATGGAGACGGGCTGCTGCGCGTCGTTCAGCGTCGCGCGCCAATTTATGACAAGGGCCAGGATGGTCACTACAACCTGATATCGGCGCTGCACAAATCGGTGCGCGGCTCTGACCCTGACGCCGCACTCTATTACCTGGCGCGCATGTTCGACGCCGGCGAGGATCCGCTCTATATCGGAAGGCGGCTGGTGCGCATGGCGGTTGAGGATATCGGCTTGGCCGACCCACAGGCCCTGGTTATCGCCAACGCCGCCAAGGACGCGTATGACTATCTCGGGTCCCCGGAGGGCGAACTGGCCTTTGCCGAGGCTTGCGTTTATCTAGCAACCGCGCCCAAATCCAATGCGCTCTATAACGCCTTCAAGGGCGCTTTGCGGGCGGCAAAAGAACATGGCTCGCTGCTGCCGCCCAAAACAATCCTCAATGCTCCGACCAAGCTGATGAAAGACGAAGCCTACGGTGCAGGTTATCGTTATGATCATGACGAACCGGACGCTTTTTCAGGTCAGAACTATTTTCCCGAAAAGATCGGGCGCCAGATATTCTACGAGCCCGTTGAACGGGGTTTCGAACGCGAAATAAGGAAGCGCCTGGACTACTGGTCCAAACTCAGGACTGAACGCGGGGAATAGCCGCGAGAATTCTGCATCGCTGTCAGTACCTGTCGGGAAATGTGGATCGATTGTTCATCGAACAACATCATTTTCCTCTTAATATCAATGACTTGTCATTTTTATTGCCTGAATTGCCCTGGATTTTGTCCACCCTTTTCCAGTCTGTGAGACAATCATCCCAGTCTCTCTCATGGGAAGCGCCTGTCGCGACGGTGGTGAGTGTGGGAGGGACCGGTGCTCCGATCAGGCGCTAACGTAGCGCAGGGTCCGGGGGTCATCGGAAGAAGTCCGCTTTGCCCAGGGGTACTACGGCCCCGCGCGCCAGACCGGCAGGCGCACATTGTGCGACGGAGAAGAAGAGGCTGAAAGCCCCGCCGTCGCCAAGAACAGAAAGGGCACCGTTGACCTATACCCACCGGGTGGCGGCCGAAAGGTTGCTTTAAATCTCTGTTTTGTGCGCGACCTGGAGGCCGCCACTTTTCCCGCCTTCCGGGGATACGGAAGGGTGAATGGCCAGGCTCCTGAAACGGAGGGCGTGGCGGCAATTTCGTTTGAGCGTCTCAGAGTGGTAAGAGCCCGGGGAGCAAGAACGCAGTAGAATGACGCATGCCCGCCTTAGCTTGTGTAAATGCCGCCATATCAACCGAAATTGCGCCGACATTCCTGTCCGAATCCCGTAGTCATATCGCTATGGCCAATTCGAGCAAAGATCCCATCCTGCGCGCGGCGGCAGGCAACGCCGCTGATGCGACGGCGACGACAAAACAGCGTCCGGGCGCCGAGATGCAAACGCCCCTGTTCATTCATCTGCGCGTGCACTCGGCCTACTCGTTGCTGGAAGGGGCGCTGCAGGTCAGCAAGGTCATCGGTCATGCCGTTGCGGTCAGCGCGCCGGCCATCGCCGTCACCGACACAAACAATCTGTTTGGCGCACTGGAATTTGCCATCAAAGCTTCGAAGGAAGGCGTTCAGCCCATTATTGGCTGTCAGGTCGACATCGCCTTTGAAGACGCCCCGCTGACCAACAACAGCCGGGGCTTCGATACTGCGCTGTTTCCGATTGTTCTGATCGCCGCCACCGAGAATGGCTACGCTAATCTCGTAAAGATCGTAAGCCAGGAATATCTGCAGACTGCGCCAAATGGGCCGCCACATCGCCCTGTGCATGAATTGCAAGGTCTGACCGATGGCATAATCTGTCTTACCGGCGGCCCGCGCGGACCGCTTGGCCGCGCGCTGGCCGAAGGCCGGACTGAACTTGCCGAAACGCGCCTGCTCGCCTTGCGCGAATTGTTCGGCGACCGCCTCTATGTCGAACTTGAGCGCCTCGCCGACTACGACCGCCGCATCGAACTCGAGACGGTCGAACTGGCTTATCGCCACGAATTGCCGCTTGTCGCCACCAATGAAGCCTTCTTCAAGGTCAGGGAAGACTTCGACGCGCATGACGCCCTGATCGCCATCGCGGAAGGATCGGTTATCGCCTCCGACGACCGGCGCCGCCTGACACCGGATAACTACCTGAAGAGCGCAGCGGAAATGTCGGCGCTGTTCGCGGATATTCCAGAAGCGCTGGAAAACACCGTCGAGATCGCCCGTCGTTGCGCCTATTATCCCGAAAAGCGCAAGCCGATCCTGCCCTATTTCACCACGGGAGAACTCGGCGACGATCCCGTCAGGGCGGAAGCTGCCGAATTGCGCCGTCAGGCGCGGGAAGGTCTGGAGCACCGCATCGCCACTGCTGGACTCGCTGCCGGGTTCGAGCGCGATCAATATGTCGAGCGACTTGAATTCGAGCTCGAGATCATTGAGCGTATGCGCTACCCAGGCTACTTCCTGATTGTTGCGGACTTCATCAAATGGGCCAAGTCCAAGGGAATCCCCGTTGGTCCTGGCCGCGGTTCAGGCGCCGGCTCTCTGGTCGCCTACGCGCTGACCATCACCGACATCGATCCGTTACGCTTCTCCCTTCTGTTCGAGCGGTTCCTCAATCCTGACCGCGTGTCCATGCCCGACTTCGATATCGACTTCTGCCAGGACAGGCGGGAGGAAGTGATCCTCTACGTTCAGGAGCGATATGGTCGCGATCAGGTCGCCCAGATCATCACCTTTGGAACGCTGCAAGCGAGGGCCGTGCTGCGCGATGTCGGTCGCGTCTTGCAAATGCCCTATGGTCAGGTCGACCGGTTGTGCAAGATGGTGCCGCAAAATCCCGCCAATCCGGTGTCACTCGCCAAGGCGATTGAGGGCGAACCGCGCTTTGCCGAAGAGGTCGAGAAGGAGCCCATTGTCGGCACGCTGCTCGACATTGCCCAAAAACTCGAAGGCCTTTACCGGCATGCTTCCACGCACGCAGCCGGCATTGTCATCGGTGATCGACCGCTTTCGCAACTTGTGCCGATGTATAGCGATCCGCGTTCCGACATGCCGGTCACCCAGTTTAATATGAAGATGGCGGAGGAGGCGGGGCTGGTAAAGTTCGACTTTCTCGGCCTCAAGACGCTGACGGTGCTTGAGACGGCGGTTCAACTACTGAAGCGCCGTGGCATTATTATCGACGTCTCCAAACTGCCGCTGGACGACAAGCTGTCCTATGACATGCTTTCGCGCGGCGAGGTTGTCGGCGTGTTTCAGGTGGAAAGTGCAGGTATGCGCAAGGCGCTGCTTGGCATGAAACCAGACCGCATTGAGGACATTATCGCGCTCGTTGCGCTCTATCGGCCCGGCCCGATGGAAAACATTCCGACCTACAATGCGCGCAAGAACAAGGAAGAAGAGCTCGCTTCGATCCATCCCAAGATCGACCACCTTGTAGCCGAAACGCAGGGCGTCATCGTCTACCAGGAACAGGTGATGCAGATCGCCCAGCAGCTATCTGGCTATTCACTCGGAGAAGCTGACATCCTGCGTCGCGCCATGGGCAAGAAGATTCGCGCCGAAATGGACCAGCAGCGCGTCCGGTTTGTAACCGGCGCCGTCGAGCGGGGCATCGACAAGCCGCAGGCAGATTTCATTTTTGATCTGTTGGCCAAGTTCGCCGACTACGGTTTCAACAAGTCGCACGCTGCAGCCTATGCGGTCGTCTCCTACCAGACTGCCTACCTTAAAGCGCATTATCCGGTTGAATTCCTGGCTGCGTCGATGACACTCGACATGTCCAATACCGACAAGCTGGCCGACTTCCGCCAGGAGGCGCTGCGGCTGGGCATTGAGGTCATTGCGCCGTCGGTACAGACCTCGTTCGCCCGCTTTGAGGTTGGAGAAAACCGGATCTACTACGCATTGTCAGCCATCAAGGGGATCGGTGAAGCGGCGGTTGCCCACATTGTCGACATGCGGAAGGAGAAGCCGTTTGAAAGTCTCGAGGATTTTGCCCAGCGCGTCGATCCACGCATAGTCGGCAAGCGGGTCTTTGAGAGCCTGATCATGGCCGGCGCGCTGGACTGCTTCGGCCGCGAGCGCGCTCAGATGATGGCCGGCGTCGATGCATTGATGGCGGCGGCGGCCTTTGCGCAACAGAACGCCCTCAGCGATCAGTTCGATATTTTTGGCGCCGGCACAGCCGCCAGCAAACCCGAGAAAATTCGACTTCCATTGGCCGAATCCTGGTTGCCCGCAGAGCGCCTGCATCGCGAATTCCAGGTCGTTGGCTTCTATCTGTCAGCACACCCGCTCGACGAGTATCGCGAGACGCTGCAGAAGCTGCGCGTACAAAATTATGCCGAGTTTGCCATCGCGGCGAAAAAGGGGGCAACAGCTGGCCGCCTTGCAGGCACTGTCACCTCGAAGCAGGAACGCCGTACGCGGACCGGCAACAAGATGGGCATCGTCACCTTCTCGGATAACAGCGGCCAGTATGAAGCGGTATTATTTTCTGAAACACTGGCGCTGTATCGCGATCTGCTCGAAGCCGGACGCTCTCTTGTCATTACCGTCGCGGCGGAGGAGCGGCCCGAAGGGGTTTCGTTACGAATCCAGACGGCCCAGCCTCTCGATGATGTAGCAGCCGGTGTGCAGAAGGCTCTGAGGGTCTATCTTCGCAGCGATGGCCCTTTGCACGCCTTACGCAACCAGCTTTCAACCAGTGGAGAGGGACTGGTCTCGTTTATTGTGCTGAAAGACAATGGCGCAGGTGAGGTCGAGATCGAACTGCCCGATCGCTACAAGATCGACCACCGCATCGCGGCTGCCATGCGCGCAGTGCCAGGCGTGGTCGAGGTGGAATTGGTCTGACAGGGTCTTTAGTTGAACACGGCAGGCTCACCCGAGACCGCAGCCGCGAGTAGTTTTTCATAGACGTCCCGCGGTACGTCGATTGCCCCGAAGTGCTTCAGATGCTCGGTTGTGAATTGGGTATCAAGGAGTTCGAAACTACGTTCATTCAGCCGCCGCACCAGATGCACAAGACACACCTTGGAAGCATCGGTCTCGCGCGCAAACATGCTCTCACCAAAAAAGGCGCGGCCAAGCGAGACCCCGTAGAGACCGCCGACCAGCTTTCCTTCGCGCCAGGCCTCAACCGTATGGCAATGGCCTCTGTGGAACAGTTCGCCATAGGCTTCCCGAATAGGCCCGTTGATCCAGGTTGAACGCCGGCCAGCCACGGACGCGGCGCAGCCGGCAATTACACCTTCAAAGTCAGTGTCAAAGCGAATGTCGAAAGGAGCATTGCGAACCGTCTTGACCAGGCTCTTTGGGATATGGAAAGCGTCCAGCGGAATAATCCCGCGCAGGTCTGGATGGACCCAGAAGACCTCCGGATCAGCCGCGCTTTCGGCCATCGGAAAGACGCCGGTCGCGTAGGCCCTAAGCAGAAGGTCAACCGGAATTCTGTGACCGGGAGCGAAGGGGCGGACCATCTTCGTCTCAGCCGGTCTGCGCGAGATGCTTTTCCAGCCAGTGGATATCGTAGTCTCCATTGGCGATATCGGGATTGCCGACAAGCTCACGAAACAAGGGCAGGGTCGTCTTGATGCCATCGACCACAAATTCGTCAAGCGCGCGGCGCAATCGCATCATGCATTCGATGCGGTTGCGCCCGTGCACGATCAGCTTGCCGATCAGGCTGTCATAATATGGGGGGATGCGATAGCCTGAATAGACACCTGAATCGACGCGGATGCCAAGTCCGCCCGGCGTATGAAAATGGGTGATCGTTCCGGGCGAAGGAGCAAACGTCCTGGGGTCTTCTGCATTGATCCGGCATTCGATCGCATGGCCCTGAAAACGTACTTCGTGCTGTTGAACCGACAGACCGCCCCCCGACGCAACTCGAATTTGCTCATGGACAAGATCTATTCCCGTGATCGCCTCGGTCACCGGATGCTCAACCTGCAGACGCGTGTTCATTTCGATAAAATAGAACTCGCCATTCTCATAGAGGAACTCGATGGTGCCCGCGCCGGAATAGCCGAGATCGGCAACCGCTTTGGCGACAATATTGCCGATCTTTGTACGCTCTTCCTCGTTCAGCGCGGGGCTGAATGCCTCTTCCCAAACCTTCTGATGGCGGCGTTGCAGCGAGCAGTCCCGTTCACCCAGATGGATGCCCTTGCCGGCCCCGTCGCCGAAAACCTGTAGCTCGATATGCCGCGGTTTTTCGAGGTATTTCTCGATATAGACAGCATCATCGCCAAAGGCCGCCGCCGCTTCGGATTTGGCTGTCTGCAACGCGATCTCGAGATCTTCCTCCGTTCGCGCGACTTTCATACCGCGTCCGCCGCCGCCGGCGGACGCCTTGATGATGACGGGATAGCCTATTTCAGCAGCTACGCGCTTGGCTTCCTTCTCGTCGTTGATTGCGCCTTCCGAGCCGGGAACGCAGGGAATACCAAGCCGTTTGGCGGTTCGCTTGGCTTCAATCTTGTCGCCCATGATACGGATATGGTCCCCGGAAGGACCGATGAAGGTGATGTTGTGGGCGGCCAGAATGTCTGCAAATCTGGCGTTCTCTGACAGAAATCCATATCCCGGATGCACAGCGTCAGCACCGGTAATCTCACAGGCGGCGACAATTTGATGGATGTTCAGATAACTGTCACGCGCAGCCGGGGGCCCGATACACACGCTCTCATCGGCAAGGCGTACATGCATGGCGTCCGCATCGGCTGTCGAATGAACAACGACTGTCTGGATGCCAAGCTCCTTGGCGGCGCGCAGGATACGCAGGGCAATTTCGCCACGGTTGGCTATGAGGATTTTTTGTATCATCGAAGCCGCTACTCAACGACGACCAGTGGCTCGCCGAATTCGACCGGCTGGGCATCCTCGAACAGAATCGCCTTCACTACGCCTGCACGCGGCGACGGAATTTGGTTCATCGTCTTCATTGCCTCTATAATAAGCAAGGTCTGTCCTTCACGCACACTTTGGCCGACTTCAATAAACGGTTTCGCGCCCGGCGCGGGCGACAGGTAGGCGGTGCCAACCATCGGCGAGGGCACTGCGTTTTTGGAGCGGTCTGCGGGCGTCGGCTCGGCTGCAATGGCCATCTGTGACGCTGCAACCTGTTGAACCGTAGCCGGTGCGGCAAAGCTCTGCACGACGCCGCCGCCGCGTGACACGCGCACCTTGATATCGCCGACTTCGACTTCGATTTCGGTCAGGTTGGTGTCGTGGAGAATGCCCGCGAGATCGCGGATCAATTGCTGGTCGACATCCGTCTTTTTTGTAGCCATTTCAATAACGTCCTCAAATATGCTCAGCTCTTCAGTCGCGCGGCGAGTGCGTGAATTGCAAGATTGTAGGATAGTGCGCCGAAGCCGCAGATCATGCCAACAGCGACTGGCGCTATCATCGACGTGTGGCGAAAGGACTCACGGGCATGAATGTTCGACAAATGCACCTCGATGACAGGGAGTGGCGCCATGGCGCGGATGGCGTCATGTAGCGCGATAGACGTATGCGTGTATGCTCCGGCGTTCAGGACGACGCCTTCCGCCTTGTCGCCGGCTTCATGGATCCAGTCTACCAACTGCCCTTCGCTGTTCGTCTGGCGGAACTCGGTCGAAAAGCCTAGCTCCTTGGCCAGATCGGCGCATTGCAAGTCTATGGCGTCGAGGGTCATACCGCCGTAGATGGCGGGCTCGCGTTTGCCAAGCGTGTTGAGATTCGGGCCATTGAGGACATAAATTGTCTTTGCCATTGGTCGCCTTTCGACCGCCGTCCCCGACAGTAGGGATGAGCTGCAACCTCTATAGACGGGTTACAGCTTCGTGCAAGGCGCGCAAGCATTTGGGGCCGCAATCCACTGGTTTGCGTTGAAACCAGCTCCCGCTAGCAAGCGGCAGTCTGACATGATGCACGCGCAGCTGCGACTTTCTGGCCGAGGACTTCCTGTCCCAACGCGCCAAAAACGACCTCATCGCCAATGACGTATGATGGCGTGCCCGTGATCGCCAGTTGGTTGGCGAGTGTATAGGCCTGCTCGAATGTGGCATGGATAGCAGGGTCCTGCATGGCTTCGCGCAATTTGGCTTCATCTGCTCCAAGCGATGTGGCGACAAGAATGGCGGTTTCTTCGGTTGCACGCCCCTCACCGCCGAGTAGGCGATTGTGGAACTCGGGATATTTTTCCGGCATCAGCCTCAGGAATGCCTGAGAAACGACATGCGCCTTCTGTGAGTCCGGCCCGAGAATCGGTAGTTCTTTCAGAACAAATCGCAAATCTGGATCGGCAGCGGTCATCGCCTGCATGTCGGCCATGGCGCGTTTGCAGAAGCCGCAATTGTAATCGTAGAACTCGACAACGGTGGTCTTGCCGTTTGGATTTCCCACGACGCCGTCCGTTGCGGCGTTAAAGATCAGGTCCTTTGCGTTCTTGATTGTTTCCAGACTGGCAAGGCGCGCCGCTTCCTTTTCTTTCTGTTCAAGCGCTACCTGAACTTCCTGGATTATTTCCGGGTTTCTGAGCAGATAGTTGCGCACTACCGCCTCGATCGCCGCTTCGTCCACTGGACCGGCCGCCACCTCTACGACCTCAGGCTCGACCGCACTGACGAAGCGTGATGGCTGGGCTGCATAATAACCGCCAGCGACGGCGGAGGCGGAAACAAGGGCGCCAATGGCGGCCCAGATGAACGATTTCTGCATTGATTTCCCGAGGCGTTAGCCTCTGCCCTTCTGCTTGGCGCCCTTGAAGTTGATGATGTCTTGCGCGCGGACCCATGCCGGGCTGCCGCGCTTCAGACGTTGTTGCGCGCGCGTGGCGAAAACTTGCGCGTCAAAATATTTGCCGAGATAAAAATTCTGGTCAGCAATGGCCAGATCGGCTTCACCCACCCGGCCAAGCTGTCCGTAGGCTTGCGCCAGATATTGATAACCGCTGGGATTTTCCTTGTCGCGCGACAGTGCCTGCTGAAGCACATTCGTCGCTTTTTCCAGCGATTTTCGGTCACCCGTGGCGATCAGGGCCTGTCCCATGCTAATCTGGATGATCGCCGAGCGCGACGGGTCAAGTTTGATGGCGCGCGAATAGGCGTCTACCGCTTGATCTGGTCTGTTCGCCCGCACAAGCGCGTCTCCCTTGAGTTCCTGGACATAGGGATTTTTTGGCTGAGACTTCGCCAGCGCATCTATTTTCGTGAGAGCCGATCTCGGATTGCCGCTGAGATAGGCCGCAATCGCCTGTCCATACTGGACCGCATCGAGGCTGATCTTGCCTTTGAGACGCGCAAGGCCTCCGGCGCCGCCCTGGGTAAAGACGGCGATCTTCGCGCGCATCATGTCATGACGCTGCTGAAGCGCCGGTGGATCGACCTTGTCGAAATATCGGCTGGATGTTGCGAGTGTTTCCATATTGGCATAGCGATCACGCGGAAGCGGGTGACTCACCTTGTAAGGGTCAACCCGGCCTCCAGACAAAGACAATGCGGTTTGGAAACGCGAGAAAGTCCGGAGCATGCCCTTTGCCGACTGCTTGGTCGCCTCCAGATATTTAATTGCTGAGCGGTCCGCCGTGGCCTCTTCCGTGCGCTGATAACCAAGAAGGCTGCGGCGGGCCACTTCGCCGGCGCCGGCGCCAATGCCGCCACCGGCTTCCGCTAAACCCCGGTTGTTTGTAGCCGCGCCGGCAGCCGCAGCGCCGACGCCGAGCAGCATCCCAACAATCGCCATTGTTTGAGCCCGCTCCAGTTGTTGGCGCAACCGCTCCTGATGACCGCCGGCGAGGTGGCCGGCTTCGTGGGCAAGTACTCCGATCACTTCGTTTGGGGTCTCTGCAGTCAGAAGGAGGCCGGTATTGACGAAAATCCGGCGGCCCGCCACAAATGCATTGAAAGATCTGTCATTGACCAGCACGATATCGATGCCGGAATTGCCAAGACCTGCGGCGGCAAGAATTGGCTTTGCGTAGTCGCGAACCAAAGCTTCGATTTCTGCGTCGCGCACCACCGGAACATTTTGCGCCATGGCGACCTGCGGCGCAGCGATGGTGGTAGGAACGGCAACCGCCACCACAACAGTCATCCTGAAGGCAAATCGAGCCGCAGTGAAGCGGGAAAACAGTTTCATAGTCGCATGCCTATGCCACGCTTGCGCCTTTGGAAAGTCTACGAGGCGATGACTCATCAACTTGTGATCCCCATATCTTTCAGGCATTTGTGCGGCGCAAACACCGGATACAGGACGAAGGATGGCGATCAAAACGTCGATGCGCTCCGTTGTAGAGCCATTTCATGCGATGGACATACTCGCGCAAGCTAACCGGCTCAAGCGCCAAGGACATAGTGTAATTTCGATGGCAGTCGGTCAGCCATCTGATCCAGCGCCGAAAACTGTCCTTGAGGCCGCGCGACGGGCCTTGATGGACGGACGGATCGGCTACACCGATGCGCTTGGCATATTGGCGTTGCGCGAAACTATAGCGAAACACTACGCCGATCATTATAACGTCAACATCTCGCCGGACCGTGTTGTCGTGACAACGGGCTCTTCGGCCTCTTTCAACCTCGCTTTTCTATCATTGTTTGACGTTGGCGACCGGGTTGCGATTTCGGCTCCCGGCTATCCGGCCTACCGCAATATCCTTGGCGCGCTGGGGATAGAAGCCGTCGAAATTGACCTGGCAGGGGCCGCCTATCTGACTGAGGATCACATTCGCCAGATACATCAAAATGCGCCACTCAATGGGCTGCTTTTTGCGAGCCCCGCGAATCCGACCGGGGCGACTATTCCCGCGGAGGCAATCCGGCGCTTGGTGGAAACCTGCCAGGAACTGGGCATACAGGTCATGTCAGACGAGATTTATCACCGCCTGAACTATGTCGGGGATGATGTTACTGCGCTCACCGTCAGTGACGACGTGGTGGTGATCAACTCGTTCTCGAAATTCTATTGCATGACAGGTTGGCGAATAGGCTGGATGGTCCTGCCGGCTCCAATTGTAAGAACCATCGAGAGCATCCAGCAAAGCCTCTACATTTCTGCGCCGGATCTGTCGCAACGCGCCGCATTGGCAGCCTTCGACGCGACTGATGAACTGGAACTCGTCAAGCGGCGATATGCCGAGAATCGTGAATTTCTGCTGCAAAGGTTGCCGCAATTGGGTTTCCGGCTGGCTGCTCCGCCTGATGGCGCATTCTACGCCTATTGCGACGTCAGCGCGCTGACCAATGACAGCATGACTTTCGTCCAGCGCATGCTTGCGGAGTGTTTTGTCGCAGCTACTCCCGGTCGCGATTTTGATCCACTGGGCGGCCACCAGACGGTTCGGCTGTCCTATGCCGGATCGCCCCAAGAGATGCGAGAAGCAACCGACCGGATCCAGAACTGGCTGCGGTAGACGGTAATATAGGGCCGTCATCCGCAGTCAGCTACTATCTATCAGGCTTCAGAAGAAGCCCTTGCGCTGCCACCAGCCCTTTTTGGGGGCAGCTTCAGCCTTTGCCTCATCCGCTGCATTGCTTGAGACGACCTTGGCCTCCGCCGGGGCGTCACTCAAAGGTTTGCGCCGCGTCGGGCGAACCTTTTTGACCGACTCGATTGCGGCATCATCCTTCGATTCCGCCACCGGCTCGATTGCCTCCACAACATCTTCCTTAGCGGCTTCAGCTGCGGCTATCGCGGCCTTTTCCTTTGCGGTTTTGCGAGGCTTTCGCGCCGGCTTCTTTTTGGGCGCAGTTTCAGCAACTTCTTTGTTTTCGATGACCGCCACCGTTTCGAGAGCAGGGGTGTCTTCGAGTGTTGCAGCGTCAGCTATTTCTGCCACTACTTGCTGTTCGACCCCGGCTTCTTCTGTGCGGTGGCGCTTGCCTCCCCGCTTGCCGCGACGGCGTTTCTTCGCGTCCGCCTCCGAGTCAGGCTCAGTATCGGCAGCCGTTTCAGCTACAGCGTCAGCGTTCTCGTCGACGGTGTCATTTTCGGCAGCAACTACTTCGTCTTCGTCGGCGATCTCGCCTGGCTCCGGTGAATTCGCCTCAACACCGCGATCTCGATCCTTCCCGCCACGACGGCGACGCCGCTTGCGGCGTTTGCGATCCCGCTGACCTTCACCGGCATCACCGTTCGATGCTTCGATTGGACCGTCTTCATCTTCTTGGGCAGTTTCGACTTCCACGTCGACTTCAATAATGTCTTCTGGCTCTTCCTCGACAGGGGCCGGTTTGACATCAATGATTTCGACCGGATTTTCGACCGCCGCACCCTTCAAGACGGTGAAATACTGCGACCCGACGCTGTCATCAGCTTCAATCGTAATGGTCAGTCCGAAGCGCGTCTCAAGTTCAACCAATGTGCTCCGCTTATGGTTGAGTACGTAGAGCGCAGTCGCTGCCGGTGTCTTTACGATGATGTTATGGCGGTGATCCTTGAGCAGAAAGTCCTCAATGCCGCGGACAACCAGCAAAGCTATCGATGAATCTGAACGTATATGACCGGTGCCGCCGCAATGCGGACAGGGCTTCATGGTCGATTCAAGCACGCTTGCCCGGATACGCTGCCGCGACATTTCAAGCAGGCCAAAATGTGAAATCCGGCCAACCTGAATACGCGCCCGGTCGTTCTTGAGGCAGTCCTTCAGCTTCTTTTCTACCGCCCGGTTGTTCCGGTGTTCTTCCATGTCAATGAAATCAATGACGATCAGTCCGGCCAGGTCCCGCAGCCTAAGCTGGCGAGCGACTTCATCGGCTGCTTCAAGGTTGGTTTGAAGCGCCGTGTCCTCTATCGAATGCTCGCGCGTCGAGCGGCCCGAGTTGACGTCGATCGAAACCAAAGCTTCCGTTTGGTTGATGATAATGTAGCCACCGCTCTTCAAGGTAACCTGCGGCTGGACCATGCGGTCTAGCTGCGCCTCAATGCCATTACGCGCAAAGATCGGAGACGTGTCGCGATAGGGTTGGACCATCTTGGCATGGCTGGGCATCAGCATGCGCATGAAGTCCTTGGCTTCGCGATAACCATCCTCGCCAGCGACAAGAATTTCTTCTATGTCCTTGTTGTATAGGTCGCGAACCGAGCGCTTTATGAGTGAGCCTTCCTCGTAGACGAGGGCAGGGGCAGTGGACGCCAGCGTCAGATTGCGGACGTTTTCCCAAAGACGCATCAGATATTCATAGTCGCGCTTGATTTCGGCTTTGGTTCGGTTCTCGCCTGCCGTGCGCAAGATGACGCCCATGCCCTGCGGAACTTCCAGATCCTTCATCACGTCCTTCAGGCGTTTGCGATCCTGTGCGCTGGTAATCTTACGCGAGATGCCACCACCACGGGCGGTATTTGGCATCAGAACCGAGTAGCGGCCAGCGAGCGACAAATAGGTCGTCAGCGCAGCGCCCTTGTTGCCACGTTCTTCCTTGACCACCTGAACCAGCAATATTTGCCGCCGCTTGATGACTTCCTGAATCTTGTAGTGGCGCCGCATCGGCTTGCGACGGGTGCGGACCTCATCAAGCGCATCCTCAGCTCCAACCGACTCGACTTCGTGGTCG
>Ga0209573_1002997_pt1 | contig 19784 bp, 19 predicted proteins | sample TNRBio252014_DNA_FD_185870 | JGI IMG/M metagenome (GOLD analysis project Ga0209573, IMG submission 185870) | Wastewater treatment Type I Accumulibacter community from EBPR Bioreactor in Madison, WI, USA - TNR Reactor_6/25/2014_ DNA (SPAdes)... | ecosystem: Engineered > Bioreactor > EBPR >...
ATAATATTGAAGCCATCTATTGGTTAGGGCAATCCTACCTGGAAAATGAGGAGATCATGTCTGCCCGTATTGCTGCTGCCCGTCAGTTATATGAAAAGGCAATGCAATCAACCAACAGTGCTCCGCTGATTATTGTTGGAATGGGCCATGTTGACCTGCTGGAAAATAAAACCAGCGATGCCCGGCAAAAATTTGAGACCGCATTAACAATGACAAGAACCAAAAAGGGTGATAATGTGGATATTCTTAATGCCGTTGGCCGTGCTAATACAGATGCAAAGGCAGGAGATTTTAATTATGCGATTGAAAAACTGCAAGCTGCTGCTGATAAGGGGGAAAAAAATGCAGAAACCTTTGTGTTGTTGGGTAATGCCTACAGAAAAGCAAGACCTGGTGAAGGTGGCGGTGAGGCTTTCAGAAATTATAAGAAAGCCCTGGATGTGAACCCTAATTTTTCATTAGCATCTCTCAGGCTGGCAAAATTGTTTGAATCGCAAAAGAACTGGGATCTGGTGTTGCAATACTTGAATGAAGCAACTGCTAAAGACCCAAAATTCACTGCAGCATATTATGACCTGTTTTATTATTATTTCTATAGGTTAGACTACCCATCGGCTGAAACACAGTTGCAGAAGTATATTGACAGCAAATTACCGGAGAAGGATATTCAGGATGAATTCCTCTACTCACAACTTTGCTGGGCAAGAAAAGATTTGAGCTGTGCCACTGCTAAAGGGGAAATCGTTGTAGCTGCTTTAGGTAGCAAAACAAAACCTAAAGTGTACAGGTTATTGGCGGATGCATACTTTCAAAAAGGAGACTATACCAATGCTAAAAAATACAGCGATGAGTTTTTTGCAAGAAAAAACCCAGATGACTATCATTCTTATGATCACAAACTCAGAGCAGATATTATGTCTAAGACCGGCGGTTCACCTGATGAGATATATAACAACTATTTGCAGGGCGCTGAACTGGATACGCTACTTACCGGGAAAATTGATTTTTTGAAACAGGGTATAGCATACTTTAAAGAGAACAAGATCAGGGATAAGGAAGCTATGTTGATTGAGAAGGTAATTGGATTGAAACCTGCTCCAACCATCAATGACTATTTTGATCTGGCACTGGCACATTATTTTGCAAAACAACATGAAAAATCAAGGGTTGCTGCAGTAATTATGATTGAAAAATTTCCTGATCAGATATATGGATACGAATGGGCGTATAATAACAGTATCGCTATTATGACAGATACCCTCAGGAGCGATACAGCAAGAAAAACTTATAAGGAATCTACAGGTATTCCTGATGTACTAAAGCTCTATGAATTCAGTAACAAGGATACTGCTAAGTTTAAGAAGCAATATATCAACTCTGTAAGATACCTGGCTGCCTACTACATCAATGATGCAAAAGACAGGGATAAATCGTTAGAATTTTTCAGAAAATGGCTAGAGGCTGATCCTGCCAATGCCAGTACGATCCAGGAGTATATCAACCAGATTGAAAAAATGCCTTCCAGACCCCCGGCTCCAAAAACCGGAACTCCAAAGCCGGTGTCAGCACCTGGAAAAACTCCTTAAAAAGAATTAATAGTTGATTTTTAAAGTCAGATAAACTCGGTTTTCTTCTTTTTTAAAAGTCCCTTGCTGTTTTTAGCGGGGATTTTTATTTTTTGGAAGCTTATTGATCATAAGCATCTTTCAGGCTGATTTTTAGTTAAGGTATTTTCGGCCTGTCGCCTTATTTTTGCGCACAGAGTAAAAGCTTATGATTCATTTACTTCAAACAGGCCTGAATACAACAAGTGCTGGTTCCTATCTGCCGGTAGCTTTACAGATCGTTTTTGCTGTGGGTCTTGTTGCCTTTCTGATGGTAGTCACCCATTTGCTGGGCCCTAAAAGGCAGACTTCTGATAAGTTACAGACTTTTACCAGTGGTATTGAATCGCACGGCGATGCCCGCCAGCCAATGGCTATTAAATATTTCCTTACTGCCATTTTATTTGTCTTGTTTGACGTGGAGGTAATTTTCTTTTACCCCTACGCAGTGAATTTTAAGGGATTGGGCTGGGATGGGTTTTGGGCGGTGCTGATGTTCGTTGGATTCTTCCTTTGCGGGTTTATATATATTATTAAGAAAGGTGCTTTGAAGTGGGAGGATTAATTTAAAAATGTACCAATTAGCCAATGTGCTGATGAACACAGATCTTGATATTTTGTTACATAATCTGCACATTGACAAATCTTCGAATCAACTAATTGAATATGGCTCGTCCTGTATCATATAATCTTATCAAAAAACCACTGGAGGCAGATATCAGCATTGTTGATATGCCAGATGGTCATCAGGGTGAAGGTTTCTTTGCCACTTCGCTGGATAAAGTAATTGGTCTTGCCCGGAAAAACTCAATTTGGCCACTTCCGTTTGCCACTTCCTGTTGCGGTATTGAATTTATGGCCACGATGGGCTCGCATTATGATTTAGGAAGATTTGGTGCTGAAAGGGTTGGTTTTTCGCCCCGTCAGTGTGATTTGCTGATGGTAATGGGTACTATAGCAAAAAAAATGGGACCAGTTGTGAAGCAGGTCTATTTACAAATGGCAGAGCCGCGTTGGGTAATGGCAGTAGGGGCTTGTGCTTCAAGTGGGGGCATATTTGATACATATAGTGTGTTGCAGGGGATTGACCAGGTGGTGCCGGTGGATGTATATGTACCAGGTTGTCCGCCAAGGCCGGAAGCCATTATTGATGGAGTATTGAGAATCCAGGACCTGATTGGAAAAGAAAGCCTGCGACGCAGAAACGGGGAGCATTACAAAGCATTATTAGAAAGCTACGGAATACAATAGGAACAATGGACCAATTCAGAAATTTGATAATTCGGCAATGGCGTTAACGAACGAAACGATAAAAGCAAGATTAACTGAAAAATTTGGAGATCAACTTTCCCATGTTGAAGAACCTTATGGTATGCTCAGCTTCGAAGCACCAAAGGAACTAAATCTGAAAGTGCTCAATTTTTTGTACGATGATGAGGAATTAAAGTTTCGTTTTCTAACGGATCTGACAGGTGTTCATTATCCTGATAATAAAGGAAGAGAACTGGCTGTGGTGTATCATCTGCATAATATGGCGGATAATATCCGTATACGGTTCAAAGTGTTTACAGACATTAATCAGCCTGATATATATACCGCCACAGGATTATTTTCTGCGGCTAACTGGATGGAAAGGGAAACCTATGACTTTTTTGGAGTGAATTTCGTTGGACATCCAAACCTGAAAAGAATATTGAATGTGGAAGAAATGGATTATTTCCCTTTAAGGAAGGAGTTTCCTCTGGAAGACCAGACCAGGATTGACAAGGATGATGAAATGTTTGGAAGAGGATAATCGGACAAAGTAATAATTCGACAATTTGACAATGGTTTTTTGACTTTTTAAAATTTCTAAATTGTCCAATTGAAAAATTATCGAATTATCAAATTGAATTAATAATGTCAGAACATCATATCAAATTACCGGAAGGTAGTATTGAGAAAACCACTACCACGCTGAACCTGGGGCCTACGCACCCGGCTACACATGGTGTGATGCAAAATATCCTGGAACTGGATGGTGAGCGGATCGTTTCCACTGAACAAACTATTGGTTACATACACCGGGCTTTTGAAAAACTGGCTGAACGACGGCCACTTGCACAAATAACTACACTGACAGACAGGCTGAACTATTGTTCTTCTCCTCTAAATAATATGGGTTGGCACCTGACCTGCGAAAAACTCTTAGGCGTAAAAACACCAAAGAGGGTTGATTATCTCCGTGTCATCATCATGGAATTAGCAAGAATCTCTGACCACCTTATCTGTAATTCAATTGTAGGTGTAGATGCCGGAGCTTACACGGGTTTCTTATATGTGATGCAATACCGGGAACTGATCTATGAAATATATGAAGAAGTCTGTGGTGCAAGGCTGACAACTAATATCGGACGTATCGGCGGTTTTGAAAGGAATTTTAATGATATCGCCTTCCAAAAGCTGGAAAAATTCCTAAGAGAGTATCCTAAAGTGCTGAAAGAGTTTGAAAATCTTTTCCAGCGAAACCGCATTTTCATGGAAAGAACGATGGGTACCGGCGCTATCAGTGCAGAAAGGGCATTGAATTATGGGTTTACAGGCCCTAACCTCCGTGCAGCCGGTGTAGATTATGATGTAAGGGTTCATTCACCTTACAGCAGTTATGAGGATTTTCAATTTAATATACCTGTTGGTACAACCGGCGATAATTATGATCGCTGGCTGGTTCGTGAAAAAGAAATGTGGGAGAGCCTGAGTATTATAGAGCAGGCATACCAGAAAGTACAGGAGTTCAAAGGGGCAGAGGCAGATGTATATCATGCGGATGTTCCTGAATACTACCTGCCTCCTAAAGCTGACGTGTATACCAAAATGGAAGCATTGATCTGGCATTTTAAGATCATCATGGGTGAAACAGTTATCCCGGCCGGTGAAGTGTATAACTCAATTGAGGCAGGTAATGGTGAATTAGGTTTTTATCTGATCAGTGATGGGGGCAGGACACCGTACCGGCTGCATTTTCGCAGGCCCTGTTTTGTGTATTACCAGGCTTACGAAGAACTGATCAAGGGGTCGATGCTGAGTGATGCGATTATGACGATGAGTTCATTAAACTTAATTGCGGGAGAATTAGACGCATAAAGAATAAACAATGAGTGTGCAGTTTTCAGATAAAGCCATGCAGGAAGTAAAGCGGATAATTAATTTTTATCCGGAAGGAAAACAGAAAAGTGCTGTTATTCCGGTGCTGCATTTGGCACAACAGGAATTTGGCGGCTGGTTGAGTACTGAAACAATGGACTATGTTGCTTCTGTACTCAATTTAAAACCTATTGAGGTGTACGAAGTAGCTACTTTTTATAGTATGTACAACCTGAAACCGGTAGGGAAGTATATGTTTGAAGTATGCCAGACAGGCCCTTGCATGCTGAACGGCAGCGATGATATTGTAAAATATATTTATGAGAAGCTGGGTATTAAACCCGGGGAAACGACAAGTGATGGCATGTTTACGTTGAAAACAGTGGAATGTTTGGGAGCCTGTGGCTATGCCCCGATGATGCAGATGGGAAAAAATTACCGGGAGCATTTGACAAAAGAGAAAGTGGATGCGATAATTGCAGAGTGCAGGAATAATGCAGCGGCTAAAAACTAAGAATGAAAAAGTTATTAGCCATAGTTCTTTTAGTTAATGTTGTTTTTGTCAACGCCCAGACAACTGAAGAGAAACTGACTACTACATTGAAAAAGTTTCACCAGGCATTGGTAGAGAAAAACACAGTTTCCATCAACCAGCAAACAGAAAGGGCACTGAGTTACGGACATAGCAACGGCTGGGTGGAAACAAAAACTGATTTTATTAAAAACCTGGAAACAGGTTATATGAAGTATAACAGTTACAAAGAAGACAGTGTACAGGTGGTGATAAATGGAAATGTGGCACATGCAAGATTTGTGGCGGATATTTCGGCCACATTAAATGGAAAGGATGGTAACTTTCATTTGAAAGTGCTGGAAGTATGGGTGAGAAAAGGGAAGCGGTGGTTGTTATTTGCCAGGCAGGCGGTGAAAACCCCCGGCCCCTAAAGGGGAGTAGGGAGTTTCAGAATAAATCGGAGTATTTAAAAATTAGGAATCAAAAAGCCCCTTTAGGGGTTTGGGGTATATGGGACGAAAATTATTATTAGACAAAGCTCACATTGAAAACATCAGGTTCTATGATGTGTACCGCCGGGAAGGGGGTTACCGTAGTGTGGAGAAGGCATTGAAAACAATGACACCAGATGCTGTAACTGATGAGGTAAAGAAAAGCGGACTTCGTGGCCGTGGTGGTGCAGGTTTTCCTACGGGTATGAAATGGAGCTTCCTTGCCAAACCGGAAGGAGTGCCCCGTTACCTGGTAGTGAATGCCGATGAATCTGAGCCTGGTACATTTAAGGATAGATATTTAATGGAGTTCATTCCTCACCTGCTGATTGAGGGAATGATCACATCCTCATATGCACTAGGCTCTAATCGTTCTTATATCTATATCCGTGGTGAGTATGCCTGGATAGTTGACATTCTGGAACAAGCCATACAGGAAGCAAAGAATAATGGATGGCTCGGTAAAAATATTTTGGGCAGCGGTTTTGATTGTGAAATTTATGTGCAACGTGGTGCCGGTGCTTATATCTGCGGAGAAGAAACGGCATTGCTTGAATCATTAGAAGGTAAAAGAGGTAATCCGAGAATTAAACCACCGTTTCCGGCTGTAAAAGGTTTATGGGATTGCCCGACCGTGGTGAATAATGTGGAGACGATTGCGGCTGTTGTTCCCATCATCAATGATGGTGGCGAGGAATATGCAAAAATCGGTATCGGTAAATCAACCGGTACCAAACTGATAAGTGCCTGCGGTAATATTAAAAAGCAGGGTGTGTATGAGATTGATATGACGATCTCTGTCGAAGAGTTTATTTATAGTGATGAATATTGCAGCGGTATTGCTAATGACAGAAAGCTGAAAGCCTGTATCCCGGGAGGTTCTTCTGTTCCTATTTTGCCAGCTAATCTGTTATTAACAACAGCAAAGGGTGAAAAACGAATGATGACCTATGAGAGTCTCGCAGATGGTGGTTTTGCAACAGGTTCCATGATGGGTTCCGGCGGATTCATTGTTTTGGACGACACACAGTGTGTGGTAAAGCATACTTACACATTGGCAAGATTCTATCGCCATGAAAGCTGTGGACAATGTTCACCCTGCCGTGAAGGAACAGGCTGGATGGAAAAAATATTATTGAATATAGAGAATGGCAAAGGAAAGATGAGTGATATTGATTTACTCTGGGATATTCAACGGAAGATAGAAGGCAATACGATTTGCCCGCTGGGAGATGCTGCTGCATGGCCGGTAGCAGCAGCAATACGGCATTTCAGGGATGAGTTTGAATGGCATATCACTAATCCGGATGATGCACAAAGAAGAAATTTTGGATTGGCGCATTATGCAGATCCAATTCATATTCCTACAACGGCATAATAATAGAATGAACGAATTTTTAATATGGCTGACGAAGTAAAAAAAGAAGCACCTGCAAATTTTAAAGTTACTATCGATAATATAACTATCGAAGTGGCGCCAGGTACAACCATCTTACATGCTGCCCGGCAGATAGGCGGTGATGTTACCCCGCCTGCCATGTGCTATTACAGCAAGTTAAAAGGTAGTGGTGGAAAATGCCGTACCTGCCTCGTTGAAGTAGCTGCAGGATCAGCTGCTGACCCAAGACCGATGCCGAAACTGGTAGCATCCTGCCGCACTAATGTAATGGATGGTATGGTGGTAAAAAATATTACCAGCGAAAGAGTGCAGGATGCAAGGGCCGGTGTGGTGGAGTTTCTTTTATTAAACCATCCGCTTGATTGCCCGATATGCGACCAGGCAGGTGAGTGCCATTTACAGGATCTGGGTTATGAGCATGGTAAAGAAGGCACCCGTTATGAATTCAAAAGAAGAACATTTGAAAAGGAAGATATAGGTCCTTACATACAACTGCATATGACAAGGTGTATTCTTTGTTATCGTTGTACGTATGTGGCCGACCAGTTAACTGATAACCGTGTGCATGGAATTTTGGATAGAGGTGACCATGCAGAAATCTCTACCTATATCTCTAAAGCGATCGATAACGACTTTAGTGGCAACATGATTGATGTTTGCCCTGTTGGAGCATTGACTGATAAAACATTCCGCTTTAAGAACAGGGTGTGGTTTACCAAACCGTTAGATGCACACCGTGACTGCGATAAGTGTTGTGGTAAAGTAACCTTATGGCAACGTGGAGATGAAGTGTTGCGGGTGACTGCAAGAAAAGATGAATGGGGTGAGGTGCAGAGTTATGATGGGAAGCCCGGATGGATATGTAACACCTGCCGCTTTGATAAGAAACATGTAAACGACTGGGTGATTGAGGGACCAACTAGGATCAACCGGCATTCTGTTATTTCGCAGGGACATTATGTTGGTTTGCACAAACCAAAGGAAACAATGCCAGAAGTAATGGGAGGAAGGGCGCCGAAATTGCTGATGGATATTCATGATGTGAGTGATGTGAACAGTGTTGACATCAGCGCTCTGCCCGGACCGGCAACGAGTAAAACATTTGAAAAGAAAGAACAATAATACCCGATCATGTATTTAATGGCAATAGACTTGTGGTTTATTTTAGAGAAAGCAATATTGATTGCCTGTATCATCGGGCTGTCATTCTTTATTGCCATGTACACTACTTATGCAGAAAGAAAAGTAGCAGGTTGGCTGCAGGACAGGCATGGTCCCAACCGTGCAGGACCTTTTGGAATTTTTCAACCTTTGGCAGATGGAGGAAAGCTTTTTTTCAAAGAAGAAATTATTCCACTGGCTTCCAATAAAGTTCTTTTTTTATTGGGCCCTGGTCTTGCCATGATCACCGCTTTAGTTACCAGTACGGTCATTCCCTGGGGCACACCAATTATAACGGATAAAGGCTCAATACCGTTGCAGGTGGCAGATGTGGATATGGGTATCCTGATTGTGTTTAGTGTAGTAAGTGTTGGTGTATACGGGATCATGATCGGCGGCTGGGCGTCAAATAATAAATTTTCATTGATTGCAGCTATCCGTGGCGCTTCACAAATGGTTTCTTATGAATTGCCGATGGGACTGGCACTGATCGCTGTATTATTTATGACCGGCTCGCTGAAGATGAGTGAAATTGTGGCTAACCAGGCTGCTAACGGATGGCATATTATTTACCAGCCATTGGGATTTATCATATTTTTTGTTTGTGCATTGGCTGAATGTAACAGGACGCCGTTTGATTTACCGGAAGCTGAAAATGAATTGAATTTTGGCTATCACCAGGAGTACTCATCCATGAAGTTGGGTTTTTACTTATTTGCTGAATACATTAATATGTTTGTAAGCAGCGCTGTAATAGCCACGTTGTTCTTAGGCGGGTATGATATTCCTTTTGTAAACGAAGCCAGCTGGAAACTGGAACCCTGGCTAATGTCTTTGATAAGTTTTAGTGTATTGATGGCAAAAATTTCTTTCCTGCTTTTTGTTTTTATCTGGATCAGGTGGACGATACCGAGGTTCCGCTACGACCAGTTGATGAACCTGGGTTGGAAAAAATTGATTCCATTGGCACTATTGAATATGATTATTACGGCGGCAGTGATGCTGTGGCTGAATAAATAGAATGGTGAGTGGGAAGATGAGCATAAATAATGCAGACGGACATATAAATAATATATTTGCGAACTTTTTAAAATCCCCTCAGGGGTTTGGAGCATGCAACTAACAAACAGAGCAAAACAGGTAGACCGTAAGCCGATGACATTCCTGGAGAGTATTTATCTCTGGAATATTGTTAAGGGCATGGGTATTACTATCAGTCATCTGTTTAAAAAGAAAGCGACGATACAATATCCTGAACAAACAAGAACTTTTTCCAAAGTGTTCCGTGGTTTACATGTGCTGAACCGTGATGCAGAAGGAAGAGAGAATTGTACAGCCTGCGGCCTCTGTGCGGTGGCCTGCCCGGCCGAAGCGATTACGATGGAAGCTGCTGAAAGACTACCCGGGGAGGAACATTTGTACCGGGAGGAAAAGTATGCAGTTAAATATGAGATAAACATGTTGCGCTGTATTTTCTGTGGTTTGTGTGAAGAAGCCTGTCCAAAAGATGCGATCTATTTGTCACAGACATTTGCTCCGGCAAATTATGGCAGGAAGGGATTTATATATAAAAAAGAAGACCTGCTGATACCGCATCCGGTAAATGAAAAAGACGCATATCAGAAGGCTCTTGGTAACAGGGTGGAAAAAAATTAATAAAAAAAACTAATTGCACTCCGCCGGTTGGCGGAGATGGGGTATGAACATTATTCAAATATTATTCTGGTTTCTTTCTGTTGTGGCAATATTCAGCGCCCTGATGGTAATTACCAGCAAGAACCCTGTATACAGTGTACTCTGGTTAATTGTTACTTTTTTTGCTATTTCCGGTCACTATATCTTATTAAATGCCCAGTTCCTGGCTATCGTAAACGTAATTGTTTATGCAGGAGCTATTATGGTATTGTTCCTGTTCGTAATCATGCTGATGAATCTGAATAAAGAAACAGAACCTCAAAAGAACCGCTGGCTGAAAATGGCGGGGGCTGTAGCGGGAGGATGTTTATTGCTTGTATTCGTAGCAGCTTTAAAGGGTGCAGACCTGAAAGACCAGGAGGCAATGGTAAATGAGGGTGATATTGGTCTTATAAAAAATCTTGGAAAAGAATTATTCACTACATACGTGGTGCCTTTTGAGATAAGCAGTATTTTATTTCTTAGCGCAATGGTAGGAGCTGTGGTGATTGGAAAAAAAGAATAATATGCCGATCAATAATTACATATTGCTGTCTATAGCATTGTTCTGCATCGGTATTGTGGGGGTATTAACCCGCCGCAATGCGATCATTATTTTTATGTGTATTGAACTAATGCTGAATGCGGTGAACCTGCTGCTGGTAGCTTTTTCTAAAATGCATGCCAGGGCGGCGTTATTGGCTGGTGATGTTAGTGGCTCGGCCGGAACGGATGGGCAGTTATTTGTGTTCTTTATTATGGTAGTGGCTGCCGCCGAAGTGAGTGTGGGATTAGCTATTATAGTAATGATGTACCGGAACATCCATTCAGTGGATGTCAATTTTTTGAACAGATTAAAACACTGATACTGGATTTCAGAAGATAGGTTATGCAAAATGCTTTACAAATAGTTTACCTGATTCCTTTGCTGCCCCTGATTGGGTTTCTGATCAATGGGTTGGGGAGAAAATACTTACCGAAACCAGTGATAGGTGTGGTTGGTTCAGGGGTTATACTTGCTTCTTTTATATTGAGCATCTGGGTATTCATGCAGGTGAAAGGAGGCAACACACATATAGCATACTACTTTGACTTTATAAGTGTGGGAAATCTCAAAATCCCTTTTGCTTTTCAAATAGACCAGCTTTCTTCCTTGTTCTTACTGATCATTACCGGGGTAGGGTTTCTTATTCATGTCTATTCCACTTCTTACATGCATGAAGAAAAGGCCGAACACTTTGGAAGGTATTTTTCTTATCTCAACCTGTTTGTTTTTTCTATGCTCTTGCTGGTAATGGGAGCCAACTATGTGATAATGTTTATCGGCTGGGAAGGCGTTGGGCTTTGCTCATATTTATTAATCGGTTATTGGTTTAAAAAAACCGAGTATAATAAAGCAGCCAATAAGGCCTTTATCATGAACCGAATCGGTGATCTTGCTTTTTTGATTGCAATTTTCTGGATCATCAGCAGGGTAGGCAATGTGAATTTCAGTGATGTATTTGCTGTTGCAAATGGCGAAGTTGAATTCAGAAAGTTCAGTGCTACAGATATTACGGTAATTACCTTGTTGTTGTTTATAGGCGCAACAGGTAAAAGTGCTCAAATACCTCTTTATACCTGGCTACCCGATGCAATGGCGGGTCCTACTCCTGTTTCTGCACTGATACATGCCGCTACCATGGTAACAGCGGGTATTTATATGATAGCCCGTAGCAATGTGCTATACTCTATGTCACATATCACTATGGATATTGTTGCATATGTAGGTTTGGCAACAGCATTACTGGCTGCTACTATTGCCTTAAAACAAAACGATATTAAAAAAGTATTGGCTTATTCTACAGTGAGTCAATTGGGATTTATGTTTTTGGCATTGGGTACAGGAGCCTATGTGGCTGCCGTATTTCATGTAATGACACATGCATTTTTCAAAGCTTTGTTGTTTCTTGGCAGTGGTAGTGTAATTCATGCTATGAGCGGTGAGCAAGACATCCGGAATATGGGAGGGCTTAGCAAAAAGTTAAAGATCACATTCTGGACATTTGTTATTGGGTGTATCGCCATTGCCGGAATTCCGCCATTTAGCGGTTTCTTTTCCAAGGACGCCATATTATTAAGTGCCTTTGTAAAAAGCCCCTTATTATACAGTGTTGCATTATTTACAGCCTTGCTAACTGCTTTTTATATGTTCCGTTTATTGTTCATCACTTTTACAGGAACATTCAGGGGAACACATGAACAGGCGCATCACCTGCATGAAAGCCCTGCTGTCATGACCCTGCCGCTGATAATATTAGCTATTCTGTCCATCATTGGTGGTTTTGTGGGAGTACCGGAGGTATTCATGCATGGGGGAGATAGATTGGGGCAGTTTTTAGCACCTGTTATTAAGCCAAATGAAATGCATCATGTGTCTCATTCGACAGAGTACCTGCTAATGGGGTTATCAACAGCACTTGTTTTGGTAATGATTGTAGCAGCATGGTTTAAATTCCGCAACTATCAACGTAAGGAAGAAACTGGTTTTGGAAAAGTGCTGGAGAATAAATGGTATGTGGATGAATTGTATGATAAAATAATTGTCCAGCCTCTTCATCAACTGGGGGGATTTTTTAAATCCGTTTTTGAAGTGTCTGTAATTGATACATTAGTAAATGGTGTTGGTAAGGCAGTGAATTACGGAAGCAGGCAGCTCCGGCTCCTGCAAAGTGGCCAGGTAGGCAGTTATGTTTTATTGATGGTGCTCAGCATGATTTTAATTTTTGCTGTTCAGTTTTTCATAAGAAAATAAACACTCCGTTTGTAACGGATAAAGATATGGTTGCATTTGTTCTGATATTTCTTCCTTTACTCACTGGCCTGCTGGCTTTTTTTATCAAAGAAGAGAAGTTGGTAAAAGGGTTTGCCTTTCTGTCTTCGTTGGCCACCTTAACTGTTTCTCTACTTGGGTTAACATTATTTAAAGCAGAAGAACATCTTCAGTTTACCGCACAATGGATGCAACCGCTGGGCAGTAGCTTTTCGCTGAAACTCGATGGGATGGGGCAGTTACTTTGTCTTTTAACCGCCATTTCTTACCCGCTGGTTTTTCTGGGTAGTTGGAACAGTACTTATAAGAAACCGAATAACTTTTTTGCCTTAATGCTATTGGCCCAGGCTGGCCTCATGGGAGTATTTCTTGCGATGGATGCTTTACTGTTCTATTTTTTCTGGGAGCTTGCATTAATACCTATGTACTTCCTGTGCTCTCAGTGGGGTGGTGAGAGAAGAATACAGGTTACTTTCAAATTTTTCATTTATACATTTATTGGTTCAGTACTCATGCTGATTGGCATATTGTATCTGCAATCGAAAACACCAGATCATTCTTTTAGTCTAAGGGCATTTCATAATCTCGAGCTGACTACAAAAACTCAATCCTGGTTATTCTGGCTTTTTTTCCTGGCCTTTGCTATCAAGATGCCGGTTTTTCCTTTCCATACCTGGCAGCCAGATACATACGAACAGTCGCCTACGGCTACTACCATGATATTAAGCGGGGTGATGGTTAAGATGGGTTTACTGGGCTTATTACGCTGGCTCCTGCCGGTGCTGCCCATTGCATCTTATGTATGGGGAGATGTGGTAATGTCTTTATCGATAATAGGGATCGTTTATGCATCACTTATAGCTATCCGGCAGGACGATATCAAGAGGCTGGTGGCTTATTCTTCCATTGCACATATTGGCCTGATGTGTGCCGCTATTTTCGCTGAGAACAAAAGCGGCATGCAGGGTGTATTGCTGCAAATGTTTAATCATGGTATCAATATCATTGGGTTGTGGATCATTGTTGAAATTATTGAACGCCGCTTTGGAACAAGAAAAATATCTGAATTGGGAGGATTGGCTCAGAAGGCTCCTGCAATGGCCATTTTTTTTGTAATAATTGCATTGGCAAATATAGCTTTACCCCTTACCAATGCTTTTGCTGGTGAATTCCTGATGTTTAATGGTTTGTTGAATGCTAAATCCAATTATTATCTATGGTTCACTGTATTCGCAGGATTGGGTATTATACTCGCTGCTGTATATACATTAAATATGATCCGAAAGGTTTTTTATGGGGAGGTAAATACGATAACAGCTGCAGCAACTGATTTGAAATTAAATGAAAAGCTGGCATTGGGTATTATTGTCGTACTCATATTCTGGATAGGTGTTTATCCACAAGCAATGTTGGATCTAACAGATAATTTTTCTCAGACATTGACAGAGAGGATTGATATTAGTCATTTATTCCGCAAGAAATAAGGAACAGATAGTATGAATGCATTAATCATATCGGCTATTTTAGGTGTTGTCATGATGTTCAGCAGTATTTTGCTGAAACAGAAGGGTGCTGTGCGAAATGTGGCTGTTACTGGAATAATACTTTTGTTACTGGTGAATATTCTTGAAATGGGTGGTACGGTCTTTTTTAAAGTGAATACCCGTGGGATGATTGTATTTGATCAGTTTGCCTTGCTGTTTAATTCAATTATTTTTCTTGCCACTTTGATTTATCTCTTGTTATCCGCAAAGGATATGGAAAAGGTGGGAGTGAATTATGCAGAATATTTTGCATTGATATTTTTTATTCTTTGTGGGGTTACTCTTGTATCTTCTTTTAAATCGTTATTGATTTTGTTCCTTGGTATTGAAATAATTTCTATTCCTCTCTACATCTTAACCGGAAGTGACAAGCGGAATCTGAAGAGCAACGAAGCGTCACTTAAGTATTTCCTTCTGGGTTCTTTTTCTACGGGTCTTATGTTGATGGGTATTGCTTTGTATTATGGAGCAAGAGGAACTTTTTCAACCGTTATTGATCCTTTGATCACAGTAACAGCTAACCCACTGCTGATTTCGGGGATGTCATTGCTTCTGTTTTCTATGGCGTTTAAAGTATCTGCAGCCCCGTTTCATTTTTGGACGCCGGATGTATACGATGGCGCCCCTACGGTATTCACTTCTTTCATGGCCACTATTATAAAGGCAGCAGTTTTTATCGGATTTATCCGTTTGTTTGATGATGCCTTCGAACAGGTACAGTCAACGTGGCGTATATGGATAGCTGTCATAACAGCTATAACACTTTTTATAGGAAATATCACAGCAGTGTTCCAGCAAAGTGTAAAAAGGATGCTGGCTTATTCAAGCATAGCCCAGGCGGGATTTATGCTATTGTCACTTTATGCTATGAACACGGAGGCTAAGGAAGGCTTATTGATCTATGCGGCGGCATATTGTTTTGCCACTATCGGCATCTTTGCTGTACTGGCTAAAATGAATGATTATACATTTGATGGATTTAATGGTCTGTCCAAAAAGGAACCATTAATAGCAGCAACGCTGGTCATACTCTTACTATCATTGGCAGGCATTCCGCTAACAGCAGGATTTTTGGCCAAGTTTTATATGTTAAAGGCAGCTATCGCCACACCCAATAGCCTCTGGTTGGTGATTTTTGCCGTGTTGATGGCAGCCGTAAGTGTGTATTACTATTTTCGGGTCATACAGGCTATGTATTTTAAGGAAGGCATTGCTTCTTCAGCCACTACCGAATTTTCACCGTTCTTCAAAGGGGCGATGCTAATATTAGCCGGATTGGTAATACTACTCGGATTGTTCCCCGATATTCTTGTCAATTGGCTTTATTTCTGATAAAATATACAAGGCCACATTAATTACCTTTGCCAGACAGACACAAGCAATCTTCTGTCTTTAATCTGTATGAACTTTCGTGATGTTTTTGCACTGGCCTTCCGCACTGTTCGCAGTAACAAACTCCGTACAGGTCTTACTGTATCTATAATTGCTTTCGGCATTATGGCGCTTATTGGTATTATTACTGCGATAAAAGCCATGAATCAAAAGTTTACTGAAAGCTTTTCTACAATGGGAGCAAATGCCTTCACCATCCGGTTTAAGGAAAGGAATATCCGTTTTGGCGGAGGAAACAGGCGGGAAGTAAAGCTGACAAAAAAAGGGGCACGGAAAGAAAGAGTCTCAAATCTTGATAAAAATATTACTAAAGATGAAGCAGAGTTGTTTGTAAACCGGTTCAGCTTTCCTTCAATTAAAAGTATTTCCATTTTCGGCAATAGAAATAATATAGTTTCCTATGAGACGCACAAGACAAGCCCCAATGTTATGATGTTCGGCGGCGATGAAAATTACCTTGCACTGAATGGATTTACCCTTCAGTATGGACGTAATATGAATAAAATGGATGTGCAGACGGGGCGAAATGTATGTGTGCTGGGGTATGATGTAGCTAAAAAATTATTCAGACAAAGAATAGCCGGAGCTGTCAATTCCATTGTCCGGATTAATAATATCCCGTACAGGGTTTTGGGGGTGTTAGAAAGCCGGGGATCCACTTTTGGCTTTAGCAGGGATAATGTAATTATCACAACTTACAGCAATGTTGAGAGAAATTTTCCGTCAGGGTTTTCTTATGTAATAGCAGTAATGGCTAATGAACTTACAAAAGTAAATGTGGCAATGGGGGAAGCAGAGGGGACATTCCGGGCCATAAGGAAACTGAGTATAACAGAGGAGAGCAATTTTGTTTTGGACAGAAGCGATAGTGTAGCAGAAAAAGCAATGAATAGCCTGCGGTTTCTTACCGTCTCTGCAACTGTTATTGGCCTTATTACACTGATTGGAGCCGCTATCGGCTTAATGAATATTATGCTTGTGTCGGTCTCAGAGAGAACAAGAGAAGTGGGTCTTGTAAAAGCAATAGGAGGTAAGAGTAAAATGGTAAGCCGCCAGTTCCTGCTTGAAGCTATAATAATAAGTGTATTGGGTGCTCTTTTTGGTATTATTCTCGGAATAATTGTAGGAAACCTGTTCTCCATAGTTCTGAATACAGGTTTTGTTGTTCCCTGGGATTGGGTATTATATGGTATAGTAATATGCACTTTTGTTGGCCTCTTGGCCGGTTTATATCCAGCACTTAAGGCGGGTCGCCTTAATCCAATAGAAGCTTTACGGTACGAATAAGCATGCGTATTTTAGCAGCTTTCCGCTTATGCAAACGTTGGATGAATTTCCGGTCAAATTATTTATCAGGGAGTTGTTCCGTATCAAAAAATCCTTAACTTGAAGCCCCTTCCCGAAAAAATGAGGGAAGGCGATTTTTTTAAAGACTTTTTTCTTAGCATTGTAGCTCTGAAAAGGGATTAGCATTCTAACTTTTAAAAAAAACTAAAAAATTAAGATCATGGCAGAGATTAAACCAACTGCAACAGCATCAGTTAAGGCAACGTCAGTTCAGGCAAAGAAAAGCAGCAACGCCATTTCATGGATCGCACCGATTGTTTGTGTTATTGCCGGTTATTCAATCTGGCGTTTTATGATGGGAGACGCCAGCGGATTTAGAGAACCAGATGCTGCCGGCGGATTCTGGCCGCATCACAAGGATCCTAAAGATGCATTTCACAGAATTTATGAGGGCGGTATTATTGTTCCCCTGTTGATTGGAATGTTCCTGATGGTAGTTGTATTTTCTATCGAACGGTTTCTTACTATCCGTAAGGCACTGGGTAATGGATCTATTTCTGATTTTATCCGCAAAGTTCAGTATCATCTTGCCAATCGTAATGTAGATGCAGCTTTGTCTGAATGCGATAAGCAACGTGGATCTGTTGGTAATGTTATGAAAGCAGGGCTTCGTCGTTATAAAGAAATGATCTCTGAGGGAAATCTTAATACAGATCAAAAAGTAATTGCTATCCAAAAAGAAGTGGAAGAGGCAACTGCGCTTGAATTGCCAATGTTGCAAAAAAACCTGGTATTCCTTTCTACAATTACATCAGTTGGTACCCTTATCGCACTCTTAGGTACGGTTTTGGGTATGATTCGTTCATTTGCTGCCTTAGGTGAAGAAGGTGGTGGTGGTGCTGCCGGCGACCTCGCTGTTGGTATCTCAGAAGCGCTATATAATACCGCATTAGGTATCGGTACTTCGGCTATTGCACTGATCATGTATAATATCTTTACTACAAAAATTGATTCAATCACTTATGGTATTGATGAATCTGGTTTCACTTTGACACAAAGCTTTGCCTCCCTTTATAAATAAAGATGGCTAGAAAGATTTGTGTATGGAAACTAACAACTTATTCATCTCAATACTAAATTATTGTAATCATGCCAAGTGTTAAGATACCAAGGAAGAGTACAGATACGGACATGACCCCCTTCGTGGACATAGCCTTTCTGATTCTGTCCTTTTTCATAATGGCCACGAAATTCAAGCCGCCAGAACCGGTGGAGATTACGACTCCGGGTTCTGTTCTGTCCCAGAAGTTGCCTGAGAACAATGCAGTTATGATTTCGATTGACTCAAGTAATAAGGTTTATTTTTCGGTGTTATCAGAAAATGCACCGGAAAAGTATACCACTATTATTAACGGAATCAACACAAGTCAGAATCTTGGGTTATCCCCTGCGCAAATTGCCAATTTCAGGAAAACGTTTATGGTAGGCGTTCCTTTTACGGGGTTGAAGGAACTACTTTCGACAGATGCAAAAGATCAGCCTAAGCTTAATCAGCCCGGAATACCTGTCTTGGATACGTTGAATAACCAATTATTCTGGTGGATCCGTGAATCCAAAAGTGCTTTTGCCGGTGAAAAGCTGAATTACCTGATTAAAGGGGATGGCAAATCAAAATATCCTGTTTTTGAAGCAGTTATATCGGCTTTGAAGCGCAACGAGGAGTTTAAGTACAATCTTGTTACTGCATTAGACGATATACCGTCTGGTACAGAGCTTTATATCAAAGAGAGAGCTGGCGAAAAGGATCTCAAAAAATAATTAACCTAAAAACTTTTTTTTATGGCAAGTATAGATACCGGTGGAGGTGATGGTGGTCACAAAAAAGGCCCGGGTGTAAAAAAAGCTAAAAAGCTTTCTACAAGAGTGGATATGACACCAATGGTGGATTTGGGATTTCTGCTGATTACGTTCTTCGTATTTACAGCGACCATGAGCACACCAACAACACTGGACCTTAATATGCCCAAGGACATTAAGGATCAAAAAGAGCAAACTGAGGTAAAGGAGTCCTCAGTATTGAGTATTATGCTCGGTAAAAATGACCAGATATACTATTATGAAGGTAAGCTAACAGAATCCGGCGATAATTTTAAACAAACAACATTCAAAGGCATCAGGGATATTATCATAAACAAAAAGAAGGAAGTAATCTCAAGATATGTAACTGACCCTGAGTGTGAAGCCAAAGCTAAAGCAGAGGGAAAGCCAATAAGTAATTGCGCTGACAAGGACTTTGTTGTTATCATCAAACCCAGTCCTGAAGCCACCTACAAGAATACGGTGGATATATTGGATGAAATGACTATCAACCAGGTTCGTACCTATGCGATGGTAAAAATATTTGACCAGGAATTTGAACTCATTAAAGCAACAGAAGCAAGCGGGGGTATAAAATAAGCCTTCTGGTTTATGGAAATGTAAATCCGTCAGCATCTAATAAAAAACGCTAAGTAATGGAAGCCAATAAAATACTATCAGCCGATGTTCTGGATATCATTTTTGATGGAAGGAACAAAGACTATGGCGCTTATGAGTTAAGAAAGACATATAATCGCCGCATTACCCGTGCACTTATCATTACAGGCTCAATAGCCGTACTGGCTTTATTGATATCCTACTTGTCCAGCACGTTAAAGGATAAGAATGACAATAAGTTGAAAATGAATGAAATGACCATTCAGGATGTCAAGCAGGAGGAAAAAAAGGAGCCGCCACCACCACCA
>Ga0209573_1002998_pt1 | contig 19784 bp, 19 predicted proteins | sample TNRBio252014_DNA_FD_185870 | JGI IMG/M metagenome (GOLD analysis project Ga0209573, IMG submission 185870) | Wastewater treatment Type I Accumulibacter community from EBPR Bioreactor in Madison, WI, USA - TNR Reactor_6/25/2014_ DNA (SPAdes)... | ecosystem: Engineered > Bioreactor > EBPR >...
TGTTCTTCACATTGCAGATCGGGGATCTTTTTTCCTCCAACTTTTTCTTTATCGTAATCGCCCTGCTGGTGGTTTTCGCGTTCGTCATTTATAAGATCGTAGCTACTGTCCCCATGTCGGTAATTTTGGAGGGGCACCATCTTTTCTTGAAATATCTGGTCGGACAAAGGACCCTGCCGGCAGATGAGATCAAATTCATCCGCCTCTCGTACACGCAGTCACGGAATGGAAAGATCTATTTCGTGGAAGTATCCCTTGTCAATGGCAGGGCGCTGCGCCTTTCAGGCTTGAGCCCGAACCTGCCCACGGCGTATCTTGTATTGAAGAACTGGCATAAGAGTCATGCGCTAAATCGTCAGACAAATCCATGAATTTAACACGCATCTCTAACTTGCTGTTAACAGGCGACCTGCTATAATATCGTTGCCACTACATAACGGCACAGGATGCCTGACACATGAAACTCTGCATGTGACACCCCCGAAAGGCAGGTACATTATCATGATCCTCTTTAATTCCCCCCTTCACTCATAAAACCCAAACCGCGTTTGATTCCACTTGCGCGCGTCTTTTTTTGTTCTTTCTTTTTGATTTAATGTGTCACTTGATACCTGACACTTGGAACTTGGCACCTTAACCTATGACCCAACATCGAATCACAGACGACCTTGAAGTACTTTTGGACGTTCTCCCTTCAGGTATTCGTCACGCTGTAGAGAAAGCCAACAACAGCGAAAACCTGTTGGAGATCGTCATTGACCTCGGACGTGTGCCATCCGCGAGATTCGTGGAAGGCGAGATCGTCCTCTCAGACAAAGAAATAACCCGCGCTGAAATCGACCATATCACCGAGCGCATCGGCAACTTCGACGCCGACAACCGCGCCGGGATGGAGCGCACGCTCCACCGCATCTCCGCCATCCGCAACCGGCTGGGCGTCGTTGTCGGTTTAACCTGCCGTGTCGGTCGCGCCGTGTACGGCACCGTAGACATCATCCAGGACATCATCGAATCGGGCAAGTCCGTGCTCATTCTCGGTAGACCGGGCGTGGGCAAGACCACCATCCTGCGCGAAGCCGCGCGCATCCTTGCCGAAAACAAACGCGTCGTCATCGTAGACACCTCCAACGAGATCGGTGGCGATGGCGATGTGCCGCATCCTGCTGTGGGCAAGGCGCGCCGTATGCAAGTCCGCGAGCCGATGCTTCAGCATGAAGTGATGATCGAAGCCGTGGAGAATCACAACCCCGAAGTCATCGTCATCGACGAGATCGGGCGCGAACTTGAAGCCCTCGCCGCACGCACCATCGCAGAACGCGGTGTGCAGCTCATCGGCACGGCGCACGGTCAGACCCTCGACAACCTATTGCTCAACCCAACCCTGAGCGACCTCGTCGGCGGTATCGAAGCGGTGACTCTCTCCGACGAAGAAGCCCGCCGCCGCGGCACGCAGAAAACCGTCCTCGAACGACGCGCGCCGCCCACCTTCGACGTGCTCATCGAAATTCAACACCGCGAACGCTTTGCCATCCACACCGACATCATGACCGCCGTGGACTCGCTCCTGCGAGACGCTGCCATCCCACCCGAGATCCGCACGAGGGATGAATCGGGTGAGATCGTGATCGAGAAAGCGCCCCAGCCCAAAGTCAGAAATGAGGCGACGAAGACCCCGCCGCTTCGCACCCGACGTCAGCCTGTCTCTGTTCCAGCAGCCGTATCTGCGCCTGATAACGGTTCCACGCCGTTGATGCAGAGTGCGCAATTGGGAGCGCGGCTTCAGACCATCCGTGTGTTTGCGTATGGCGTTGCGCGGAATCGACTCCAGCAAGCCGCCAAGCGACTCGGCGTGCCTGCCGTGGTCGTGACGGATGTGAGCGAAGCCGATGTGCTCGTCACCCTGCGGACGTATTACCGCAACCGTGAACATACCATCATCGACGCTGAGTCGCGCGGGATGCCGATCTATGTCTTGCGTGCGAATTCGGTCTCGCAGGTGGAGCAGTTCATGAGCGACCTGTACAACCTGACTGAGCACGCGCCGCGCGACAATATGGAAGATGTCCGCGACCAGACCCAGCAAGCCATTTCCGCTGTTTTGAACGGCGAGCGCTGGGTAGATCTGCCGCCGGGACCGTCGCTTGTGCGCCGCCTGCAGCATGAAATGGCGCGTAAAGCGGAATTGGTTTCGCACTCGTACGGGAAGGAACCGCGCAGGCATGTGAGGATTTTTAGAGAGTAGAGATTGGAGAATAGAGAGTAGTTGTGAGACTGCTCTCTATTTTTATGTTACTATTCGCCCTAATCCTCTAATTCACTTATCTCTAATTCCCCATGTTTATCACCCTCGAAGGTCCCGAAGGCTCGGGCAAAACATCCCACATTCCCCATCTCGTCGAATTCCTGCGTGAAAAGGGACATACCGTCTTCCCAACCCGCGAACCTGGCGGGACGTCCATCAGCGAGCAGGTCCGCGATATTCTGCATGATATGAAGAATGCGGAAATGCATCCGCGTACCGAGACGCTGCTCTATCAAGCCGCGCGCGCGCAGATCGTGGAGCAGGTCATCAAGCCGCGATTGGCTGATGCCGAGATCGTCATCTCAGACCGTTACTATGACTCCACCATTGCGTATCAAGGTTATGGACATCAGCAGAATCTGGATGAAATTCGCGCATTGGTCAAATATGCCACTGGCGGGTTGACGCCCGACCTTACCATCTTGCTCGACCTGGATGTGGAAGTTGGTTTGAAGCGCAAGACCCAAAACGAAGTGGAGTGGAACCGCATGGATGCGTACACGGTGGAATTCCACCGCAGAGTCCGCGCGGGGTATTTGGAGATGGTCAAAGCTGAGCCGAAGCGCTGGGTGGTGGTCAATTCCGAACAGGCATGGGATTCTGTGCAGGCAGAGTTGAGGCGGGTGATTTTAGGCAGATTGAATTAAATGATTTGATAGGAGAAATCTCATGACCGAACAATGGATGCCGAAAGACAAAGCCGAATTGATCTCTGCCATTGAGCGCGAGTGGAATTTATTGATCTCCCTCGCCGAATCATTGACCGACGAGCAAATGTCCGCGCCAGACTCTGGCGGCTGGTCACCGAAAGACAATCTCGCGCATCTCGCCGAATGGATGAACATCCTCATGGGCTATCACATGGATAAACGACCCGCGCACGAGGTCATCGGCGTGAGTGAAGACATCGTCAAGGGCTGGGATATGGAAGTCATCAACCCGGTGCTCTTCGAGAGGAATCAGAACCGTCGGCGCGGCGAAGTGATGGAGATGTTGAAACAGGTGTACGGTCAGGTGGAAGCGAAATTGCAAGCCATGTCCTTCGAAGACCTGCTTCAACCGCGTCATGCTGACGACCCGCAAAAACGTCCTGTCCTGCTTTGGGTGCTGGGTGATACCACTGAACATTTTCAAGAACATCGTGAGACCATCGAAAAAGGAATCAAGAAGTAATCATGATCGCTGTGGATGAAAAAGACATCAAGGGGTTGAAAGCTGCAGGCAGGGTGTGTGCCGATACGCTGCGGCATATGATGACGAACGTCAGACCCGGTATGACCACCCTCGAACTCGATCAGATCGGTGAGGAATTTTTAAACAAACATGGCGCAAAGTCTGCGCCGCGTGCCATGTATAACTTTCCCGGCGGCACATGCATCAGTATCGCGCCTGTCATTGCGCATGGCATTCCGGGCAAGCATATTTTGCAGGATGGCGAACTCATCAATATCGATGTCTCTGCCGAACTCGATGGTTACTTCGGCGACACCGGCGCTTCGATGGTCGTGGGAACCTCGAACCCCAAATACGATAAATTGCTTGAGGTGACCAAAGCCACGTTGACGAAAGTGCTTAGCGTGGTGAAGGCGGGGAAACCGATCAATATCATCGGCAAGACCGTGCAGCAGGAAGCCGCCAAACATGGCTACAACCCCATCTTTGATCTGACCGGGCATGGGATCGGGAAGAGTCTGCACGAGAAACCATCTGCTGTCTATAACTTCCACAAGCCAGACGACCGCCGCATTCTTGACGAGGGGTTGGTCCTCGCCATTGAGCCATTCCTCACCCTTGGGCGGGGACGCGTGGTTGAGAAGCCCGACCGCTGGTCGCTGCGCACAGTGGACAACACCATTGCCGCCCAGTTCGAACATACGGTCATCATCACCAAGGATGAACCGATCATTTTGACGATCTAATGTCATTGCGAGTGGCGTCCCGCGCCACTCGCAATGACAAATCATTCCTCTTTCAGCCACCTCTTCACCGCCTCACGCGGATGGATGTACCTCCCCATCGAATCCAACAATCTATCCGGTTCCGCTTCGCAGGCAATGCCTGTGCGATGTTCCGCGAAGACGAAGCCTTCTGCTACGGCATGGTCCATGGCTGCGAGCAGGGGCGCGTAGTAATTCTTCACATTCAGCAAGCCGACCGGTTTCTCGTGTGCGCCGGTCTGTGCCCAGGTGATGGTCTCGAAGAGTTCATCCCAGGTACCGAAGCCGCCGGGCAGGGCAATGTAGCCGTCAGAGAGTTCGTGCATCCGCGCTTTGCGTCCGTGCATGTCGGGAGTCACTTCCATGCGCGTAAGACCGGTATGCGCCAGGGCTGCCGTGTTCATCGAAGGGATGATGACCCCGATCACTTCGCCGCCAACCGACAAGGCTCCGTTTGCCACTTCGCCCATCAAGCCGGTCTTGCCGCCACCAAAAACAAGTCGGATTCCGTTTTGGGCGAGGGTCACGCCCATTTGGAATGCTGCCGCTTTATAGTCTGCATGAACCGCATCGGAAGAGCCACAAAAAACACAAATCGATTTCATAGTTCTCTCATCTTCTCTTCTTAGAATGATTTTCGTCAAATGTACCATATATGATACCCACGGTCACAAATTGCGCTATCCCTCTTCTCAAATAAGCGCAATTTGTGACCGAGTGAGGTATTGCATACAGGTTAGAGTTATGTAAGTGCAACCTTTGGGCGCTTGACGTAGCATATGCGCCGGGATGAAAATATCATCATGGACTATAAGGATTACTACAAAACTCTCGGTGTGGATCGAAAAGCCAGCGCGGATGAGATCCGCTCGGCGTACCGCAAGCTTGCCATGAAATACCATCCCGATAAAAACCCCGGCGATAAAAAGGCGGAGGAGCAGTTCAAGGAAGTCAACGAGGCGTATCAGGTCTTGAGCGACGAGAAGAAGCGTGCGCACTATGACCGCCTTGGCAGCGCCTACTCCAACTTCCGCACCACGGGCGGGAGACCCAACGATTTTCAATGGGACGATTGGTTTCAGCAGCAGGGGGCAGGTCAGCGTGGTGGTGTGGATGATATGTTCGGCGGTGGAGGGATGGGCTTCTCTGAGTTCTTCCGCACGATCTTTGGCGAAGCGATGCGCTCGCAGGGGCGCGGCAGCCCCTTCACGCAGGAAAATCCCGGATACGAGCAGGAGGCGCGCATCAGTTTTCAGGAAGCCTATGATGGCGTCACCCGGCAGTTGCATTTGACCAACGGACGCAAATTGGGAGTGCGCATCCCGCCTGGGGTGAAGACCGGCTCAAAGGTCCGCGTGGCGGGTGCGGGTCCGGATGGAACCGATCTTTATCTGGTGATCCAAGTCGAGGAGGATGCGCGTTTCGAACGGGAAGGCAGTAATCTGACCACGACATCCACGGTGGATATTTTCACCCTGATCCTTGGCGGTGATGCGGAGGTGGAGACACCCACGGGTAAAGTGAAGTTGGGTATTCCGGCTGGAACGCAGCCCGAACAGATCTTTCGGCTGGCTGGGCGGGGAATGCCTTTGTTGAAAGATCCGAAAACGAAGGGCGACCTGTACGTGAAGTTAAAGGTACAAGTTCCGAAGTACCTGTCGTCCAAGCAGAGAGAGCTGATCGAGGAAGCAGCCCGCATCAAGTTTTAAGGTTAGTAGGAGTGAAGATGAAAAACAATAGAGTGTTTCTGGCGTTTCTGGTTTTGGTTTTGGCAATGCTTGCCTGTCAGACGCCGGTTTTGCCGGAGCGTACAACGCAACAGGATAGCCAGCCTGCGCCAGTCGTATCGACCGTGGTGCCTGCCAATGTCGATACCGCCAATCCGGTTACCCAACAGGAGGCGCTGGTCGCGCTGTATGAAAATGTAAACCCGGGCACAGTGGCGATCTTGACCGATTCGGGACAAGGCTCTGGTTTCGTCTATGATTCGCTGGGACATGTGGTCACGAATTATCATGTCATCGAGGGTGCGAACACCGTGGAAGTCCGCTTTACTTCTGGGTTTATGGCATATGGCACCGTGATCGGGACGGATCTGGATTCAGACCTTGCCGTCATCAAAGTGGATGCGCCCGCCGGTGAACTTTTTCCGCTTCCGCTCGGCGATTCGGATTCGCTCAAAGTGGGTCAGACCGTCGTAGCCATTGGCAATCCCTTTGGTTTGGAAAGCACCATGACGGTGGGCATCATCTCTGCGCTGGGTCGCACCCTGGACTCGGAACGCGCCAGCCCGGATGGGAATTTCTTCACCGCTGGCGACATCATTCAGACCGATGCGGCGATCAACCCGGGCAATTCGGGCGGCCCCCTCTTCAACATTACCGGTGAAGTGATTGGCATCAACCGCGCCATCCGCACAACAAATTTCACTGAAGCGGGCGAACCGGTCAATTCCGGCATCGGCTTCGCCATTTCCGTCAACATCGTCAAGCGTGTGGTGCCGGTGCTGATCGAACAAGGTGAATACAATTACCCGTACCTGGGGATTTCCTCCATGGATACGTTGAGCCTGGATATGATCGAGGCGCTCGGGCTGACGCAGTTCACCGGCGCATACGTTACAAATGTTGTGCCGGGTGGTCCTGCAGACCAGGCAGGCATCAAGGCTGGTACGACTTCCTCCAGTATTCCCGGTTTGCCAAAAGGCGGGGATTTGATCATCGCCATCGATGGCAATGCGATCCGCACGTTCGATGAGATGCTGGCGTACCTCATCACAAACAAAGGTCCCGGTGATCTGGTCGTCCTGACCGTCCTGCGCGGCGAAGAGCAGGTGGATGTCAGCATTACACTGGGTGAACGCCCATAACGGAAAATAAAAATAGCGGTTCAGGAAACACCTGAACCGCTATTGATTTAACTTTGGAATTATCCAAACCGCTCTTCTCGCCAGACGTCCGCGCGGTTGTGATAGCCAGCCTGTTCCCAAAACCCGCGTTTGTCGCGCGGCATGAATTCGAGCGAACGCAGCCATTTGGCGCCCTTCCAGAAATAGGGGGTTTCCATGTCCTCGCGCCCGGGGATGTATCCCACCACGCCGCGCAACGGATAACCATGATCCGGTGAGAGCGGCTCGCCCTGAAAATGTGTTGCCAGCAGGAAGTTATCCTGTAACACCACCTCCAACGGCAGGTTGACCGTAAAACCATATTCCGCGTGCTGCATCACATGCGAGGCATCCGGCTTGATCTTGAAAAAGCCCTGCTCCAGCAAGGTCTTGACCGAGACTCCCTCCCAATCGGTGTCGAATTTGCTCCAGCGGGTGACGCAATGAATATCCATGTGGAGTTTCTGGCGTGGCAGCTGGTTGAACTCGTCCCAGCTCCAGCGTTTTTCCTCCTCCACTTCACCCCAAATGCGGAAATCCCATGTGGCAGGGTTGAACATCGGCACCGGTCCGTAGTGCAGGACAGGGAATTTCTGGGTCAACGACTGACCAGGCGGAAGCCGTCCCTCTGAACGGACGCGGTCTTCCTCCTTGCGGCGGTCAAATCCTTCAAATTGGAACATAGCACACCTCACATTGAAAAATCATGCATTGCATAGACTCTGCCTGCAGCCCTAATGTTACATGGAAATCATGAACAATTTCTTAAGCCGGGATGGGTCGAATCTACCACTTTCCCGCCGTATAAACCCTCTTATAATAAGCCAAATTTTAAAAGGCGCAAGGAGAAGCCGATGCGAAAGCCAACATTACAACAGAGATTCCAGTATTGGTTCGATAACTTCATGTCACGCGGCACCATCGCGTTGATCGGGGGATTGGCGGTTCTTTCCCTTATTGTTATTTTTATCGCCGCTGCCGTTGTCCGCTTTGGGCAAATTCCTGCCGAAGGGAATGATGTGCCGAGTTTTGGCGAAGCGGCTTGGATGAGTCTGATGCGAGCGATGGATGCTGGGAACATCGCCGGAGATGCCAATGTCGCCATGCGCATCGTGATGTTCATTGTCACATTGAGCGGCATTTTTATCCTATCCACCCTGATCGGTATTCTCAGCAACGGATTGGAGGAACGCATCGAAAGCCTCCGCAAGGGACGTTCGCTCGTGCTGGAGAATGACCATACCCTCATCCTCGGCTGGACGCCGCAGATCTTCACCATCATCTCCGAACTTGTGCTGGCGAATGAGAGCCGCAAGAACGGCGCCGTCATTGTCGTGTTGGCAGATCAGGACAAGGTCGATATGGAGGATGCGATCAAGGAACGCGTGTCCGATTTGAAGAATACCCGCATCATCTGCCGCTCCGGCAGCCCGATGGATATGAATGACCTTGAGATCGTCAGCCCGCACACCGCCCGCTCCATCATCGTCCTCGCCGACGGCAGCGACCCGGATACACACGTCATCAAAGCCATCCTTGCAATCACCAACAACCCCAACCGCCGCAGTGAACCCTATCACATCGTCACGCAGATCCGCGACCCGAAGAATCTCGACGTGGTGGAACTGCTCTCCGACAAAGACGTCGTCCAGCCCATTCTCACCACCGACCTGATCGCGCGCGTCGTTGCACAGACCTCACGTCAGAGCGGCTTGTCCATCGTCTATACCGAATTGATGAATTTCGGCGGCGATGAAATTTACTTCAAACAGGAACCCAACCTCTCCGGCAAGACCTACGGCGAAGCATTGCTTGCCTTCGAAACCTCCACCCTGATGGGTATCCGCAAATCGGACGGCGTGGTCATGATGAGTCCGCCGATGGACACACGCATCGAATCCGGCGACCAGATCTTTGCCATCGCCGAAGATGATGACAAGATTCACCTTGTGAATCACCCCCGCATCCCCCTCGACGAGAAACTGATCCACGCCAATGGAAAAGCATCCAAGCCCAAGCCTGAGCGCGGACTTATCCTCGGCTGGAATCGCTCCGGCGCCACCATCGTCCGCGAACTGGATCATTACGTCGCCAAAGGCTCGCAGTTGACCATCGTATCGCAGGTCTACGATCTGGAGGGTCAACTCAAACGCGAGATCGGCAAACTCACCAACCAAAAGTTGACCGTCATCGAAGGTGACATCCGCGACCGTGCCCTGCTCGAAAAACTCCAGGTCACAGAGTACGACCATGTCATTGTGTTGGCGTACAGCCACCTTGAAGTCCAGGAAGCGGATGCAATCACGCTGGTCACGCTTTTACATCTGCGCGACATCGCCGAAAAGGACGAAACGCCCTTCTCCATCATCAGCGAAATGCTCGACCTGCGCAACCGCGAACTCGCCGAAGCCGCCAAGGTGGACGATTTCATAGTCAGCGACCACCTCATCAGCCTCATGCTTGCGCAACTCTCCGAGAACGCCGACCTGATGGGCGTCTTCACCGACATCTTCGACCCCGAAGGCGCAGAGGTCTACCTCAAGCCCATCGGCGATTATGTCGCAACCGGGCAGCCGGTGAATTTCTACACCGTGGTCGAAGCCGCCCGTCAGCGTGGCGAAACCGCCATCGGCTATCGCCTGATGAGCGAAAGCCACGACGCCGAAAAAGCTTACGGCGTTCACACCAACCCGAAAAAATCCGAGAAAGTCTTATTCAAACCCGAAGATAAATTGATCGTGATCTCGGAAGGGTAAAATACGTAATGTAGGGGCGACCCATCGGGTCGCCCCTACATTATTGCCGTAATCTCTACCCCATTTTTCAACAACACATCGCGCAGCAACTTTGCATTCGCCGCGGCATTCGGGTGATCGCCATGCAGGCAGAGGGTATCCAGCCGACCCGTCTTCACCAACTCAATCGCATGTCGCGCCACATCCTCCGGTGCTTCGATCAATGCCCCGGGAAGAAGGCGGGATATCAACGACCCGTCGGCGTTGTAGCCTCTATCGGGGAATCCCTCCGACGCTACTCTCAGCCCCATCTCTCGTCCCGCCTCAATCGACCTTGAGCCTGCTAGCCCAACCAAAATTAAATCTACACTGATGCTTTTTATCACCCACGCAATCGCCTTTGCTAATTCAACATCCTTTGCAGATTGGTTATACAACGCCCCATGCGGCTTGACGTGCGTCAAGGTCACGCCTTCTTCTTTTGCGATCCCTGCCAGAGTTTGAATTTGCTCAAAGACTAATTTATCTACCTCTTCAGACGAAGCGGACATCTCCCTGCGCCCAAAATTCTCACGGTCATCCCAACTTGGGTGCGCGCCCGCATTTACGCCGAAGCGTTTTGCCAGCCGCAGAGTCTCGCGCATGGTTTTTTCGTCGCCAGCATGAAATCCGCAGGCGATGTTGGCGGAGGTGATATACGGCATGATGGCTTCGTCATTGTCAACACCTTCGCCGAGGTCACAGTTCAGGTCAATTTTCATGATTCTCCTTATGTCGTTGCGAGGGCGAAGCCTGAAGCAACCTCTTTGCTAATGAGGAGATTGCTTCGCTTCGCTCGCGATGACATGCAATTTTTTCTGTGCTTCTTCTAACATCACTTCTCGAAAACGTATTCGACTCACGCCCACTTCGCATTGTGCCAACAGGGGCAGACTTGAGCGTGTAACATTCGCTATCTTTGGATAGCCGCCCGCAGTGGGAGCATCTGCCATCATGACGATGGGCTGACCATCGGCGGGAATTTGGATGCTACCCATCGTCATCCCTTCGGAGATGAGTTCTTTGGAGATGGCTTTCTCAATTGGCGAACCTTGCAAACGATAGCCCATACGGTCAAAAGATGGACTGAGGGTGTATTCACTTTCGTAAAAGGTGCGGATGCCTGCGGGTGTGAACCAATCCGCTTGGGGGGCGGGGATGACTTCGATGGTAGGCGTTTGGCTGTAGGGCATGAACTTATTTACGGGAAAGTCGTGGGCGGCGAGTTTGAGCAGGTCAGTGGTGGGAGCGAAGGCTTGCAAGACGTCACCGGTTTTGAGGGCGGAACCGATTCCGCCGCGTAGATAGGCAGAACGGGAGTTCATGATGATGGGTGAATCGAATCCGCCTGCAATGGCGATGTACGTCCAATTGCCGCCGCTTGTCTTTTTCACACGAACCGTCCACCCGGCGCGGACGTAGAAAGTTGTCCAGAGCGGGAAGGTCCAGATGTAGTTTTCCACTTCATAGCCTGCGCCAGTGACAGAGATGACCGTATTGCGTAAAGCGCGAAACGTGATTTCGCCGAGTCCGAGTTCGATGACTGATGAGTTGGGTGGGTTGTTCAGCAAAGAGTTTGCGGCTTGGTAGGCGAACCAGTCCATTGCGCCGGAAGTGGGCACGCCGAATTTATTCCATCCACGCCTGCCGGAGTCTTGGAGGGTGGCGATTCCGGAGACTTCAAGAATCTCAAGCATGATCGCCTTCAATGGGAACGAACTTCGCCGTATCCCCCGGTGCAAACAAAAATGGATTTTCGCCCAACGGGTCAAACAACTTGAGCGGAGTGTGACCGATGATATGCCAGCCGCCCGGCGAGTCGACGGGGTAGATTCCGGTTTGAGAACCGGCGATGGCGACAGAACCGGCAGGCACGCGAGTTCGTGGGGTGGAGAGGCGGGGGAGGGTCAGGCGTTTGTTGAGGATGCCAAGGTAGGGAAAGCCGGGCGTGAAACCCATCATGTAGACGGTGTACTCGCGCTCGCTGTGCAGGCGAATCAGTTCGGAGGGAGATAAGCCCAGGGTTGTTGCGGCAGACTCAAGGTCAGGACCGGAGGCGTTGCCATAGAGGACGGGAATCTCCAAGCGGCGGGAAGGTCTGTGAGTCGACTCATCCAGAAGTGAGATTTTTTCCTCAATAAGATTTTTGATCTGGTTGTAAGTTGTCGCAAGCGGGTCGTGGTGGATGAGGATGGTGCAGTAGGCGGGGACGGTTTCGATGACGGCGGGAATGCTTTGCAGAAGTGCATCAAGTGCGTGGACGCGTTGGTTGAGTGCGGGGTCGATGGCGTCGCCGAGTTGGATGATGATTGCGGAGTCGCCGAGCGGCTTGAGCATGTCAGCGGGTGAAGATGGAGATGGACTCGATGTGATAGGTTTGCGGGAAGAGGTCGAAGGGCGTGGCGTGTTGGAGGGTGTAGCCGCCTTTGATGAGTCGCGCCGCGTCACGCGCGAGGGTGGATGGGTCGCAGGAGACGTAGGCGATAAGGTGCGGATTGATTTGCAAGATTGCATCGAGAGCGTGTTTGTCGATGCCAGCGCGGGGCGGGTCAACGATCATGTGATTGGGGTCTGTCATGCTGAAAGCGTGACCTACAAGGGCGGGCAGGATTTCTTCGGCGGCGCCTTCGTAGAGTTCGACGTTGTCGAATTCGTCGAGGTTGATGGCGAAGTCTTCACAGGAGGATGACGCGGATTCGATGCCGATGACTTTGGCGTATTTGTCGGCGAAGAATTTGCTGAACAAGCCGACGCCGCAGTAGAGATCGAGGAGAGTGGTAGATTGGGAAGTTGGTAAATTGGTGAGGAGGTGCTCGACCATTTTCTCTGCCATCTTGGTGTTGACTTGGAAGAAGGATGGCGCGGAGACGTGGAAGTCTTTGCCGAGGATTTGGATAGTGAGTGCGTCGCTGCCTGCGATGACAACGGGATGGTTTTCGTAAACGTGGACGATGGATATATCTGCTTCGATCTCGAGTTCGGGAGTCTCTTCGGTTTCGGATTCGAGGATGAGCATGAGGTCATCGTCTGCGCCGGAGCGGAGGGAGGCGCGCTCAAGGTTCATGCGTGATTCAAATTGCAGGTCGTCCCGGAAGGCGTCGATGGCAGGTTCGGGTAGGTGGCATTCTTCGATGGGCAGGGTTGCGTTACCTCTGGCATTGATGAAGCCGACCTTGCCATCATCCGTGAGATGGAATTGGACGTGGTTGCGGTAGTTCCACTGCTCGGGTGAGGCGACGGTGGGTTGGACGGACGGGTTCTCTATTTTGCCGATGCGTTGTAGTTGGTCACGCAGAATGTCCGCTTTGGCGAGGAGTTGTTTTTCGTAGGGCAGGTTTTGGTAGTGGCATCCGCCGCATTGGGCGAAGTGTTTGCATTTGGCTTTGATGCGATCTGGTGAGGGTTTGAGGATTTCAATGATTTCGCCGCGGGCGAAGTTTTGTTTTTCTTGCGTGAGTTGAATCCGAACCGTCTCGCCGGGCAAGCCGAAGGGAACGAAGACGGCCCGTCCGTCTGAGAGACGTCCCATCGCTTCGCCGCCGTAGGTGAGTTTTTCGAGGGTGATTTCGTGTTGAGGCATATCGCTTTTTTACCACAAAGTGTCACAAAGATACACAAAGGAAGAACAAAGGGAGTATACGTCAATAAAAAAGAGGAAAGACCATTGTCAGTCTTTCCTCTTTTTTATTTCTTCGCCTTCTATTTCAAAATGAATGAAAGCGCCACCAACACAGTGATAAAGAAACCAGCCAAAATACCAATGCGGCGCAGATCTTTTTTAACCAGACTGTAATCAGGATTGAACTCGAACTTCTGCGGGGGCTGGTTCGCAATCGTAACGGTCGGGGTGGGACGTTTGTTTTTCTTTGCCATTTTATTTCTCCTAATTTTGTAATCGCGCAAAGACGACAATGCGCTGATCGTTGACAAGATATGGATAACACGAGATGAGCGTTACCGTGGGCGAAGCCGTCGGTGCCATCACTTCCACAGCGGTTGGTTCGACGAGCACAGTGCGATCCACAATGTAGGTGAACTGCCGCTGTTGGGTGTAGATGATGACCTGATCACCAGGCACAAGCCGGTCTAAATAACGAAAGATCTCGCCATACACATCGTTATGCGCCGAGAGTACAAGGTTGCCATCCCGCCCGGGTGGGGTGGAGCCGATGTACTGCCCAACGCCCTTCTTCAATTGCTCCCAGCCATCGCCTTGTACGACGGGCGCATCCACGCTGATGGATGGAATTTGAATACGCACAGCCTGATCCGGCGCAGCGGTCGGCACGGGGACGTTTGCCAGTGATTGCACCATCGGTTGCAGATGGGCTGGAATCTCCGCATCATTGGGGCGGGTGTTGCCCTGCGCATCGGGCGGCGTGTGACCGGAAGGCAGTACCACCGCCATGACCAAAGGCGTCGGGACGGCGGTTTCGGGGTTCAACGCTGCGACCACTTCGTTGTTGAGCGTTTGCAGCAGCCCCACGCCGTTGAAGATGACAGCAGCCAGTCCAAGCACGGCGAGCACTTCCACGCCGAGAAGGACGCGGTCTAAGAATTTACGCTTCGGGTTGACTGGGAGAGGATTCGGGTTGGATTCATTTCCTTCGCCTGTATCAATGACCGGCGCAGACTGAGGCGCATCGAAATCCACATCCGGCGCGACGGCAACGACTCGTCCCGTGCGTCGGTAGTGGTCCAGCCGTTCTTTGCGCGCGCCACGGCGCTTCTCCACCAACAGACGGCGGAGTTCCTCCACAGACAGGTCTTCGGGCGCTTTTTTGCGTGCCATAGCGGGAGGATTATACCGCAGGGTATTGTCAATTTTTGGGAGAGTGTTATAATGTCAGTCCTTCGGGCGGGTAGCTCAGTTGGTTAGAGCACTGCTTTGACATAGCAGAGGTCGTAGGTTCGAGCCCTATCTCGCCCACTAAACCGAAAATCAAAAATGCATTGACCGAGACGAGTATGTGGTCGTGTCCCTGACAGGGAGAAGAAACCGATGATTGAGAGTTTCTTCCCGGGAGCCCGCAGAAAACCACTCGCGAGCATGACCCTGAAATCGAAGGAAAGTATGGGAAACGGATGGCTTCGTTATCAGCCTGAGAGATACTCTGAATGTCAGGGTAAATCGGGTGGAACCGCGTGAATTTAATTCTCGCCCCGTTGTTCGGGCGAGAATTTTTGTTTAAGGAGGTCGTCATGACTACCCACACTCGTCGGCGCCTCGGAGGTTTGGATCTGCTTCCCTTCGAGACGCGGTAATGCCCGCGAAGCAGAAACGAACCGAATGTTAAGAAAGGAAGCGAAAATGTCACAAATTCAAGAAAAATACGAAGAGTCATATCTTTATAAGATCCGTCACTCCACGGCGCATGTGATGGCGCAAGCCGTGCTGGAGATCTTCCCGGATGGCAAGCCGACCATTGGTCCGCCGGTGGAGAATGGTTTTTATTATGATTTTGACCTGCCACGCAACCTGACACCCGAAGACCTCGAACAGATCGAGAAGCGCATGCGTCAGATCGTGCAGGGCAAGCATGATTTCAAGAAGACGGTCATCTCGGCGGAGGAGGCGAAGAAGATCTTTGCCGACCAGCCTTATAAGCTGGAATTGATCGAAGGCTTGGAAAAAGGCGGCATGGATGAGTACGGCAATCCGCTCAAGGAGAAGCCGGAGATTTCCATTTACCAGCAGGATACGTTCACGGATCTATGCCGTGGTCCGCATGTGGCAAATACGAAGGAGATCAAGCCGGATGCCTTCAAGTTGATGTCGGTTGCGGGCGCTTACTGGCGTGGCGATGAGAACAACAAGCAGTTGCAGCGTCTCTATGGTACGGCGTGGGAGAATAAAAAGCAGCTGGAAGAGTACCTGCACCAGTTGGAAGAGGCGAAGAAGCGCGACCACCGCAAGCTTGGCAAAGAATTGGAAATCTTCATCTTCGATGAGGAAGTTGGTCCGGGTTTGCCTTTGTGGCTGCCGAACGGCGGCATTCTGATAGAGGAATTGGAAAAGCTTGCCAAGGAAATGGAAGAAAAGGCTGGCTATGACCGCGTCCGCACGCCGAATGTGACGAAGGAAGACCTGTTCATCCGTTCCGGTCACCTGCCGTATTACGCCGAAAGCATGTACCCGCCGATGGAATTGGAAGGCGTGAAGTACTATATCAAGCCGATGAACTGCCCGATGCATCACAAGATCTTCGGCTCGAAGGGACGCTCCTACCGCGAACTGCCCGTGCGCCTCGCTGAATATGGGACGTGTTACCGCTACGAGAAATCGGGCGAACTGTTCGGTTTGATGCGCGTCCGCTCGATGCAGATGAATGATGCGCACATCTACTGTTCGGAGGAGCAATTCGAGCAGGAGTTCATGGGCGTGGTGGACTTGTATCGCAAATACTTCGACCTGTTCGGAATCGAAAAATATGTGATGCGCCTCTCGCTCCATTCAAAAGCCGGGCTTGGCAAAAAGTACGTGGACAACGAACGTCTGTGGGTTAAGACGGAGGATATGGTGCGCCGCGCCATGGACAATGGCGGTGTGCCGTACGTGGAAGCCGAGGACGAAGCCGCGTTCTACGGTCCCAAAATTGACGTGCAGATCTGGTCAGCGATCGGGCGTGAATTTTCGCTCGCCACGAACCAGGTGGATTTCGCCGTGCCGGAACGCTTTGATCTCAAATTCACGAACAAAGAGGGTCACGACGAAGTACCGCTGTGCATTCACCGTGCGCCGCTTTCCACGCATGAGCGCATGGTTGGCTTCCTGCTCGAGCATTACGCGGGCAACTTCCCCGTCTGGCTTTCGCCGGAGCAGGTGCGCGTCATCTCCATCACGGATGAGCAGAATGAATACGCGGAGAACATTGCGAAGGAGTTGCGCGAGAACGGCATCCGCGCCAGCGCCGATCTTTCGTCTCAGCGCATGAACGCCAAGATCCGCCAGGCGCAGTTGATGAAAGTTCCGTACATGATCGTGGTTGGCAAGAACGAGATGGAAGCCGGTCAGGTTTCGTTGCGTGTGCGCGACGGCAGCCAGCAGAACGGATTCGCTCTGGGCGAATTCATTGCGCGCGCAAAGGACCGCATCAGCCGCAGGGCAAGCGAACTGTAATGGATAACAACTATAAATAAAAAAAAACAGGCTCACCTTCAAAACGGGTGAGCCTGTTTTTTGTTGCGCTTATTTTTCCACGATGATGCGGATGTATGGATAGCACATCCAGTACATCGAGTCTTCGGCGGTGCCGGGTCCTCGGGACTACCCACACCATCACGTGCATTTTCTGTTCCAAAGGGGCTACCGCATCGAGGGTGACATCAAAGGTTTGTCCCGGTTTCAATTTTGGTAGAGCCACCTGTTTTATATCCGTCATGAGTGGACCGGTCTGATATTCGAGATAAGTATCGCTCTCCCAGGTCACGATGCCGTTGTTGATGATCGTCCATTTGATATCGAACGTGTCGTTGGGGCGGAATTTCTCATCGTCGCGGGGACGCCGGTAGGTAATGTCACATGAGTAGGCAGGTTTGGGCATGACGGTGGCAGTGGGTGGAAATGCCGCTGTCGGGATGGGTAAGGTTGGGGTGGGCGAGGCAGTTTCCGTTGGTGAAAGAAGCGGAGTCTCTGTCATCGTGGGGGGATTGGTAATGATGGAGGTTATGGTCATTGCAACGGACGTTTCCACTTCCTCCTTCACTTGATTCGAGTCAGGCGTGGGTTCCGGCATGTTGCAGGCTGTCAGCAGGAAGACGAAAAACGAAACGAGGATACTTATGCGTTTCATGGAATTTTCCTTGTATGTTAATCATACAACATCCTGAAAATTTATTTCATGTGCAGTTTTCTCAGAATCAAAAGCGATGTCCCCTGAATTGATAATGCGGTCAATGTTGCCAAGCCGAATGAGACTCCCAGGCTGGTGTGTTCGATCAACAGGCTCAAGACGAGAAAGAAGCCGGTAAACGCAAACATGCCGTACAGCAATCCACGCTGGACGTGCGCCGCGGCGGCGGGACCGTGATCGCGATGTGCGAAGATGCTCAGGATGGTCACATACAGCGGAATGGTCGTCAACAACCCGGTCATGCGTGATCCGATGAACGGCGCAGCGCCGGTGATGAGCAGGATAAAACTCGTCCCGATCAGAATGCGCACGGGTATATCCCATTGACTTGATTTGCTTTCGCCGGGCTCCACTTCACCTTTTGGCATGAAGGTCAATCCCGCCAGGATCGCAAGCGCTACCAGAATAAAAATCGGCAAAAGTGGAATGGAAATATTTTGCAGGGTGAGTGTGCTCAATGAAAAAACGGTCAGGCTTGCGGCAAGGGATGCCTGCCAGCGGAACCGGGTCGCCACCCAGGAATAGGTCAGGGCGTAGGCAACGAGCGAGAGACCACCGGTAAGCACGCCCAATGCCGAGCTCGCGGCAAAGGTCACACCGTGGCTGAGTGCCACGAAAAAGATCACGGGTCCCGATGTGAGCGGCATGCCCACGATCCAGCCGCTGACCGCCGGTCCCCAGCGTCGCCCCGCGAGACTGGCAGAACCGATGATAAGCGGCGCCATGATAAGTTTGAGTGCGAGAATATTCATTGAATCATTCAACCTGTCATTGTATACACCGTCATCAGGATCGCAAAATCTGCGACCATGTGACCGAGCACCGGGGCGAGCAAACCGCCATCGCGCCGATGGATCTGCCGCCAGAACCAGCCCGCAAAGACGAGCGATGCCAGCATGATCAAGATCGAGTACGCAGGGATTTTGTCCCAAACCACCATGACATGATAGCCAGCGTAAATCAGATCGCCGATGTGCAAACCTCTCGTCGAATTGCCCAACACGCCGCGCCAGAAGTATTCCTCCACGAACGGGTTGACCAGCGAAAAGTATGCGATGAACCCTGCCCATGTGGATGGATTCAGATCGAGTTGCGCCAATCGCCGGCGCAAGTCATCGGCGACGCTAAAAAAGTCCCACAAAAAATACAAACCAATTCCGCCAGCAAGACACACGGACACGCTCAAAAGAATCCATTTTGGCTGTGTCGTTTTGAAAAGTGTTTCAGCCCTCAAGCCGGGGCGCAGCCAGATCACAACCAAAAGGATTGCCAGATGGAATCCGATCAGCGTTGCCCAGGCGTTGCTGAAAACAAAGAATCCCACCCATACGGCAAAGTAGGGCAGGATCGGGGCGAGCCATTTCGATTTCATTTTATTGGATTTGCGTGATGATCGTCCGTTTTGCTCCCGCGGATTCGAGAGCCTCCGCCACAGACTCCGCCGACTCCTGATCCACCAGTGCGATCATATTCCCCCCGCGGCCTCCGCCGCTGAGTTTGGCGCCGAGCGCGCCAGCCTTTCGCGCCGCCAGGACAAGCGCATCCAACTCCGGCGAAGAGACGGTCATCTGTTGAAGAAATTGGTGGTTGTGGTCCATCAACTCGCCGAGCAGCTCGGGGCGTCCGCTTTCAATGAAGTGTCGCGCCATCGTGGATATTTGCGCGATTTCGTTGAAGAGGGTCTCCATGCGGTTCGTATCCCGCTGCCACAAGCGGCGCACATCTCCCACAGATTCCTTCGTCGGCGCGGGGATGCCCGTATCCCCAATGACGATGGTGAACGGCTTGCCGACTTTGAAGGTTTCGATGGGTTTGCTTTTGAGGTAGAAGACCGGCATGTTGTAAGTGATGACGGTGTTATCTATGCCGGAAGGTGTGCCGTGATGAAGTTTCTCGCTTTCGTACACGAGATCGTTGATCTGTTCGTTCGAGAGGGGGTGAGATATGAAGTTGGAAAGCGCGCGGATGACCGCCACCGAAACCGCCGCGCCGGAACCAAGCCCCGAAGCGACGGGGATGGTCGAGTTGATG
>Ga0209573_1002999_pt1 | contig 19783 bp, 13 predicted proteins | sample TNRBio252014_DNA_FD_185870 | JGI IMG/M metagenome (GOLD analysis project Ga0209573, IMG submission 185870) | Wastewater treatment Type I Accumulibacter community from EBPR Bioreactor in Madison, WI, USA - TNR Reactor_6/25/2014_ DNA (SPAdes)... | ecosystem: Engineered > Bioreactor > EBPR >...
CGGTAAAGTAGAAGCCGGCATTCCGGAAGACGATCCTCGCAACCCGGCGGTAATTGCGGATAACGTGGGTGATAACGTTGGCGACTGCGCAGGTATGGCCGCCGACTTGTTTGAAACCTACGCCGTCACCATCATCGCTACGATGATCCTGGGCGCATTGTTATTCACGGCAAACGCTGTTGACGCCGTGATTTATCCGTTGATGTTGGGCGCAGTATCGATCGTCGCGTCGATTATCGGCTGTTATTACGTCAAAATGCGTGATGGCGGCAAAATCATGAATGCGCTTTATCGCGGATTGGCAGTGGCGGGCGGTATTGCGTTATTGGCGTATCTTCCTGTGACAGTTTGGTTCATGAGCGGCATGTCGTTGGATCTCGACGGCACCGAAGTCGCGGGCGGCATGCTGGTCATGCGCGTGTTTCTGGCAGCTGCGCTTGGTTTGGTGTTGACCGGATTGATGGTTGTCATCACTGAGTACTATACTTCCACCGACTTCCCGCCGGTTCAACACGTTGCCGAAGCGTCAACCACCGGTCATGCAACCAACATCATTGCAGGTCTTGGCGTTTCTATGCGCGCAACTGCCGCACCGGTTCTGGCGGTTTGTATCACCATCTTGCTGGCGTATGCGCTGGCCGGTTTGTACGGTATCGCTATCGCGGCCACCTCGATGTTGTCGATGACCGGTATCATCGTTGCATTGGATGCGTATGGCCCGATTACCGATAACGCCGGTGGTATCGCCGAAATGTCGGAAATGCCGGATTCGGTTCGTGCAATCACCGATCCGCTGGATGCCGTCGGTAACACCACCAAAGCGGTCACCAAAGGCTATGCAATCGGTTCCGCAGGTTTGGCGGCGCTGGTACTGTTTGCGGACTACACGCACGCATTGGAACATGCCGGTTTTGAATTGTCGTTTGATTTGTCCAATCACATGGTCATCATCGGTCTGTTCATCGGCGGTATGATTCCTTACTTGTTCGGCGCGATGTCGATGGAAGCGGTCGGACGCGCAGCAGGTTCCGTGGTAATCGAAGTACGCCGTCAATTCAAAGAAATTCCGGGAATTATGAATGGCACAGCTAAGCCGGATTATTCCCGCGCAGTGGATATGCTCACTAAAGCAGCTATCAAGGAAATGATGATACCTTCATTGCTGCCGGTTTTGATTCCGCTGCTGGTAGGCGTGATTCTGGGACCGCAAGCATTGGGCGGTGTATTAATGGGGTCGATCGTAACCGGCTTATTCGTTGCAATCTCGATGACAACCGGTGGCGGTGCTTGGGATAACGCTAAAAAACATATTGAAGATGGACATTTTGGCGGCAAAGGCAGCGAAGCTCACAAAGCATCGGTAACCGGCGATACCGTCGGTGATCCTTACAAAGACACCGCTGGTCCGGCAATCAATCCATTGATTAAAATTATCAATATCGTGGCATTGCTGATTATTCCATTGCTGTAAATCGATTGTTTTAAGCGGTAAAAAAAAGCACATCAGTTCTCTGATGTGCTTTTTTTATGATATCGCTGCGCTCTAATTACGGCCTGAAAAGCAAAATTCCCGGATCCGACTCATACGAATTTTTTCAGACAAGTTCTTAATTGCTGAGAAAGACTTACCAGCAATAGGTAACCGATGCACCGCCAATGATAACGGTTTTGCAAGGGCGCGTACTCGCAACCGGAGGAGTTCCGAGGCCGCCTGCCGGATTGAGTGACGCAGCGGCAGCCGCTACCGACGGCTCAGCATGTTCGACGATGCTGATGGTCTGAACCCCTGTAGTTGTGGTTGTAAGCGGACGTGCAACCGCCTGGTCGCTGTCATTTACACCCGCTCCTTTCAGTTGATGGACTTTACCGGTTTTGTCGATACACAACATCACAACGACATCGCCGATACCTGCAGTTTTTAGGGCGTCTATTGCGGCGGCTGGAATAGATGGTTTAGACATTTCAAAACTCCTTAATTAATAGTTTAAAGTAAGACGTACAAAGAACGTACGGGTCGGAATGAAACGGGAAGAGGTATTCATTTCATTAAACTGGAAGTTATAGCTGCGATAGTAGAATTGCTCATCACTGAGATTTCTTCCTTCAAAACTCAGAATTCCTCTGCGATTGGGTAATCGATAGCCCAGCGCTGTATCCAGCAGCACAAAATCGCTATTGCCGTCCCTAAATTGGGACTCAGCTTCCGGCAAGCGTTTCAAGCTCTGCTGCAAATAGGTCGCGCCAACTTTGCCGAAGAAACCGTTCGGATGAAAATAATTGATCGTCAGCGGTGCGCTGAGCGAATGAATTTCATAAGGCTTGTTGTGATCGTTCACATTAATCGCTGCGCGATCATACTGCTCGTATTGAAATTCCCCGTTAACCGCCCAGTGCGCATGCGGCAACCAGTACAGATACGAACGGTAGAGCCTTTCCTGTTGCTGTTCATCGGCAAATTGCCTGAAATCACGATTGAGGTAAGGAACTTTCAAATCACGATCTGAAACTTCCATGCCGGCGTACAAATTCTTACTGAGCGCAGCATCCAGTCCTGCTCCCATGCGCCTCGATCGTGTGCCGTTCAAATCATCAAACATCTGATTAAATCCGGCTACCTGTGTCGGTTCCAGCGTCTGATTCGCGATTAGCGCCGACTTCACCGATTCGAACCAAGCCAGCCGCAATCGAACCGCAGGCGTGAGGTCCCACTGTAATCCGAACTTCGGATTCACCGCATCAAAATTCTGATTGACAGCATCTCTGAAAGCATCGTAACTCACACCCAAGGTTGCATTGATATTCTGAAAATAATTCAGATTTGAATAAAAATAAGCATTTTCCCGCTCCCGGGAAAAATTTGTTGTATTTGAGGAACATAGAACGCCATTACATAGATGCTTGGCATCAATTTGATAAGCGCCAGCTCCCGTAACTAGATTGATATATTTATCTCGATGAATATATTGCCCTTCCAATTGATAGCCTTGGTCTTTTAAACTACTCCGAGTAGTCAAGAAAGAAGGATCTAATGGAAAAACTTGATTCTCGCGGCGATCCAGGTAAATACCGGAAATCAGAAAATCCTGCTTGGAAGAAAGCGAATAGCGGATGCCGCCACGGGCGGAATCCTGATCAAGCTGCCTTCGATCGCGCGAAAAGAACGACGGATTAAAATCGAGCAGCAAATCGCCATGATCGGAGTTACGCCGGCGAAACTCGGCCTGGACATTCAATTTCGGGGTTAATGCATACTGAACGAAGGCATTGTAGATATTATGCTTCTGATCATTATTGGAACGGAATCCATCGGATTGAAAGTGATACTGACCCAGGCTGACCGAAGCTTTGTCATAAACCGCCGAAAGCGTCGCTTCATTGCCAAACGTGCTGTTACTGCCGGCAACCCCGGAAGCAACCAGTTGCGGCTTATTGCGCTCCATGAGTGGCGCGAATTCGTTAAAACCCGCTCTGGTCGGACCAGTATTGTTAATAATATTTAGATCCGCAACTGCCAAGTGCGGTTGTACCGGATTCACGTTGATGGGTTGCAACAACTGCGCTTGCAGCAATTCGCTGACACGCGCCACTTCATGGCGCGGAATATTCGCATACGCATCCGACAAAAAACGATGCGAGGAATGATTCGCCGGATCGATACTCAGCGATTTGGCGGTTTCCACCAATGCGCGTTTCTCGAATCCCAGATTATCGTAGATCCTCGCCAGGCTTGAACCGCGCGCCGCTTCATCCTGATCCAGCAAGAATTTCGAACGGTACACCGCACGGTTGTGATTGAGTTCGATGGACTTCTGCAAATCCATCAAAGCTTCGATGGGTCTGTTTTGGGTTTGTTTTTGGATGGCATCATAAAACCATGGCGTGGGATCCTGCGGGTCTTTTTCCTTGGCTAGGTCAAACTGTGTGCCCGCAAGCGGATAGCGTTTCTCCTCAAAATAGGCTTTTCCCAGATAGCTACGTATCAAAGAATTGGCCGGATCCAAACTCGCCGCTATCTCCAGTTCAACACGCCCGGCTTCGATTTCACCTTCACGGATCAGCGCCAGCCCCATCCCCAGCCTCGGCATCGGATCCGCTTGATCCAAAGCGATTGCTTGCAGAAATTCAGCCTTGGCTTGCTTTGTGCGTACCTGCAACAACTGTGAAAAACCCAGCACTGTCTTTGTTCTGGCAATATCGGGATTCAGGCTGACCGCTCGCTGCGCGGTCTCCAGCGCCCGATCCAAATCCCCCTGCGACATTTGCAGTTTGGCTAACCTCGCCCATGCCAGCGCATTGTCCGGGTCGATTGCAATGGCTTGCTGAGCGCTTTCCAGCGCATCTTCGATTTTAAAATGCGCCTGCTGCGCATAAGAAAGCGCCAGTTTCGCAGCCGGAGAATTCCTATCCAAAGCGGCGGCGCGCGTGGCAAGTTGCAACGCCTGATCTTTGTTATTCTGAACCACCGCAATCATCGCCAATAAGGCATGCGCCTCACTGTTATCCGGCTGAACGCGAAGTATTTCACCAATCGCCGCGCCGGCTTCGCCGGCCTGGCCGACTGCCAATAACAGTCCGGCCCGGTATAAATGAAGGTTGACGGTAAAATCGGTTGTTGAAATGTTCTCAAGTACCGACAACGCTTCGAAGGTTTTGCCCTGCCGATAAAGCTCGACTGACTGCCGCAATTCCGGATGCAATGCCAATTCATCCGTCAATCGAGCCAGTTGATAATCGATGACCACCGGATAATGCAATGCCCATTGCACGGCATCGGTCGGATTGATGGTCGTTACGCGCTGCGGCGCCGTGTTGCGCGTGGCAATCGCGGTCTGGTGATCTTCAAGCACCAAGCTGCCTTGATCATTGCTGGCGGTAACTTTTCCTTCGTAAATTACCAGCCGCGTGCTGGTCTCGTCGACACCGACAAAAAATTCGGTTCCATCGACACCTGCATTGACAAACGGCGTTCTCACTTTAAACGGCTTCGGCGTGCGCGTGATGATATGTATCGCCCCTGAAAATAATTCCATTAGCGAACCGGCTTTTTCCTGGCCCTCCGGTTTGGAAAAAGTCATGCTGGTTTTCTGATCCAATCTCAGCACGCTCGCGTTGCTCAGCAAAAAAGCCGCACGGCTATGCGTCCGGGCGCGAACGCTATCGCCCGGGCAGATAGCGGTATGGAGCGTCATCGCTTGCCAAGTTGTGCTGGAAGCACGGCGCAATTCGATGATTCCCTGAATTGAAATGATTTCTGCCACTGCCGGTTCACAAGCCTCTCCAGCATAAGATTCATCGGCACCCGCCAGAAATATGACGGACAAACAAACAACAGCCAGTATGCTTGCCAGAAAACTCCGGTAACTTGAGTTAGGATTAATTCTCTGGCTCGTTCTCATTATTGTTATTCTTCCAGATCTGAAGTACGTTGTGATGCGTGGCCCTCGGCCCAAAGGAAAGTGCTTCTATAAAGCCCCTCTTCAGGCGGAATCTGAATTATACGAGAGAAATAACCTTGGCACTAGCTTGGATATTTAATCTTTTGATAATAATCAAACTAACTCGAATTTTAGGCGGAAATATATTAACGGCCTGTGACAAAACTCACACAAAACGCTTCAACGGAAAATCAGCCGCATCATTTGTTGCTGATGCGCATAACCGGGTCCCACGGGCCGGTTGGAACAGCCGATTGATATTGCTGGCAAGCAGCCAGGAAAAAACGAGCCGGACCATCCTCCGGCATGACATCCAGAATCTCATTAAAAATTTCGCAGGCTTCGCTCCATTGCTGGCGTTGATAGGCATTTAAGGCGCGGCTGAAAGTTTCACATAACCATAATTGCCGCTCACTGGCTGAGCCGCTGTGTGTCATTAACTCAAACAAATTAACCGGTGTGGATTTTCCGGTTAAGAGAAAATCACCGAGCGGACGAGCCAGGAATTCATCCAATCCCGTGATCACTTCGCTGGACACCAGAATGCGCGTGCCTAAATATTTGTTGACGCCCTGGATGCGATTGGTGGTGTTGACGATATCGCCGATCGCACGATATTCGTAATGATGAAGCGCACCGATATTCCCTAACAACATCTCTCCGAAATGCAATCCAATGCGCGTCGGCAACGGTTGATGAGTACCGGCATGATTAAAACTGTCAATCGCCGCGGCAATATCCAAACAAGCATGACAAGCTTCTTTTCTCAAATCGGTTTTCGCGGAGGTCTTTGACCAGATTGCCAGCATTGCGTCTCCAACCACATCGGAAACGATGCCCTGATGCCGCCTGACCGGTTCAAACAACGCCGCGTAATAATCATTCATCAATTGCGCCAGTTGCTGCGGCTCGAGCTTTTCCGCAAGCGCGGTATACTTCTCCGCATCGGTGGCGAGACAAGCGCCGTAAACCAACTGATTGGAAAATGCCATGGCGCCCGCATTCTTGACGATATCGTTGACGACTCGTTCCGGCAAGAAATACCCGAATGCCTCCTTGAGTTGCTGACGGTCCAGCTTGGCTTCGTAATATCTCAGTAGTATCGCGCCAAAAAACGCCGCCGGTATCTGCAAACCCAGCGGAATCACCAGCGGCAGCCAAATGCTGGCATCTTTAAAGTAATAAAACGCACCGCCTGCGTACAGGAAAATCAATACTGCGCAGGCAATCACCACGCCTTGTTTGCGCCGGATCAGAAAAATAGCGCCCAATCCAAAGCCAAAAACAAATAACAATCCCAGGCTTCCCATCCGGGAGAGCGGCCTGACCGGTTTATTCTCCAGCAAATTGGCAAATGCCGTTGCCGCAATCTCGACGCCGCTGATGTAGAGCCCATCCGGATTCGAGAAAACCGTATGGTAATCATCCCGGACCACGTCTTGCTCCGGCTGATTGGCAGCCGAAAAACCGACAAATACCACCTTATCCTTAAAATCCACGCCGGATCCGGTAATACCGGCGTCACTGAGGCTACCCTGTAATGCCTGATAGTACGGAATGGTTTCGATGCTGCGCGGCGGGCCGTAAAAATTCAGGTAGCGCGTATCCTCTCCTGCGTAGAGATTGATCAGCGCCTGGATCATGTGCTTGTCATCCGGATTTAAGCGGGTATCGCGATGCAGCTCCGCTTGCAACTGCGCCGCCAATTGCGGATGGTGATTAAAAAGATCGTGCAAAGAAAAAATGAGATCCTCAATATCCATTGCTGTCTCATCTCCGGCAGGCAAAGCGGCTGCATGCGCCGGATCGACATTCCGCAACAGCCGGATCAAATCATCGTAAACCGGTAATGCAATAATCTGGAACACCACGGCTGGAATCGTCGGAATATCTCCAGCATCCGTTTTAAACACCCAATAATGATTGACTCGTTCGGATTTGGGTAAAGGAAACGGCGCATGGGCTCTGATCGCTCGCGCAACCGCCGGCAGTAGTTGAATCGGCCCTTCTTTGGTAATCCGGTGTTCATCGAGCGCCTGCGAATCGGCATAAAACGCGCTGTCGTCATGCACCAGACGCTCCACCAGCACAATATTGCCCGCTTTTTCCATACTGGCAATCAGCCGCTCATCGTGCGCGACGATATCGCCCGGCTTATCGAAAATAAGATCGAACACAATGATGCGGGCGCCGGCTTGGGTTAATCGTTCGATCAATTGCGCATGCAAATCGCGCGGCCACGATCGCGGTGTCAGCGGCAAATCCAGCTTGGCGGCGGAATATTGATCGATGGCGACAACCATGATTTTCTCCGGCGCCGTCACCGCGCCGCGTAAGTGAAACAGCCAGTACAATCCAAATTTTTCTTCCAGCCAATGACCTGCCGGAGAGACATGAATCAACATGCCCATCAAACCGATGATAACGCCCAGACAGAGGTGTTTAAACCAAATGGCCATAAATTGCTGTTTCTTTCTATTGGATTGGAAATTCAAATCAGCATCAAACCGTAACTTTACCATTGTCTGCGGTTTTCTTTACCGGACAACATTTTTTCCGGCATCCGCAACAACCGCTTGACCTTCCCACGGTGGCAAGCTTCATGATGAAAACTCCACTAACCCATTACAAAGGAATCGAACATGATCAATCATTCGCATCATCACCCAAACCAATCGCTCAATAAAACCGCCGCCATCGCGACATTGCACTGCTTATCGGGTTGTGCCATCGGCGAGGTCGCCGGCATGGTGATCGGCACAGCGCTCGGCTGGAGCAATGCCGAAACCATCACGCTGGCCGTTTTACTTGCCTTTCTTTCCGGCTATGCGCTTACAATGTTACCCATTCTGCGCAGCGGTTACCCGCTTCGAACCGCCATGACAATTGCACTCGCTGCGGACACGGCTTCAATCACCATCATGGAAATCGTCGACAATCTTGTCATGCTGATGGTACCGGGCGCGATGGCTGCGCCGCTTGATTCGTGGCTGTTCTGGAGCAGTCTGTTGGCTGCGCTGATAATCGCCGGTATCGCCGCTTTTCCGCTCAACCGCTGGCTCATCGCACGTGGCCGCGGTCATGCGCTGGCACATTGTCATCATTGAGAGGATAAAATGAACATTGGACAAGCAGCAAACGCTTCCGGCGTATCGGCAAAAATGATCCGCCATTACGAAGCCATCGGGCTGATCCCGGAAGCATCACGCTCATTAGCCGGTTACCGGCATTATCAGGCAAGCGACATACACATGCTGCGCTTCATCCGCCGGGCGCGGGATGCCGGATTCAGTACGGCGCAAATCAAAAAGCTGTTGTCGCTGTGGCAAGACCGGCAACGCCCGGCGCGCGACGTGAAACAACTGGCAGCCGCGCACCTGGCCGATCTGCAAACGCGCATCGCCGAACTGCAAATGATTGCGCACGCATTAACGCAATTGGTCGAACATTGCAACGGCGGCGAGCGCCCGCAATGCCCGATTCTTGACAACCTGGCCGGTGACGACACCGGCCGGTTATCGAATACCCGACAAGGAGATTGACGATGACATCGATTACCCGTTTTATAACCTCAACCCTGTTCTTTTTATTGGCCAATCCGGTTTTAGCCGACGGCGATCATCACCATCCCGGCAGTATCGACCAGACGCAACTCGGCCAAGTGCATTTCCCGGTTTCCTGCACACCTGCCGCGCAAGCGCAATTCAACCAGGCGGTGGCGATGCTGCATTCGTTCTGGTACGACGAAGCAGAAAGAACCTTCCGCCAGGCCACCGTCACCGATCCTCAATGCGCCATGGGCTATTGGGGCATCGCCATGAGTCTTTACCAGCAATTGTGGGCCACCACACCAGCACCAGCGGAGTTGCAGCAAGGACGCGACGCCATCCAGCAAGCACAGTCATTAAATGTTCAAACCGCGCGTGAGAAAGCCTATTTGGAAGCTGCCGCAACATTGTATCCGGCGAACGCCAGCAGCGATTACAGCACCCGGAAACTGGCGTATGAGCAAGCGATGCAGCGCATCGCCGCAGAATTTCCGGACGATCACGAAGCGGTGGTGTTTTATGCGCTGGCGCTGATTTCAAATGCTTCGCCGAATGACAAGACCTTTGCCAGACAAAAACAGGCGCTGCAATTACTGCAACGTATCTTGAAGGACGAACCGCAACACCCCGGTGTCGCGCATTACATCATCCACAGCAGTGATTACCCGGAACTGGCGGAACTCGGACTCGATGCCGCCCGGGCGTATACGAAAATCGCCCCCGCCGTGCCGCATGCCCTGCACATGCCGTCGCATATCTTTATCCGCCTCGGCCAATGGCCGGATGCAGCGCAATCCAATCGGATGGCGTACGAGACTGCACAAGAACACGCCCGGTTGCACGCTTCGGATAATCACTGGGATCAGCGCTTTCACTTCATGGATTATCTCCTGTACGCATATTTACAGATGGCTGAAACCGATAAAGCTCGGCAGATTGTGCAACAACTGCAGGCCATTCATAACGCGCAACCGCAAAATGCCACGATTGCCCATGCCTATGCCGCTATTCCGGCACGCTACGCGGTCGAACGCGGTGACTGGTACGAGGCGGCAAAACTGAACATCCAGCCAGCGGACTTCCCGTGGCAACGATTCGGCTGGTGCGAAGCGATCATCCATTTTGCCAAGGGTGTCGGCGCCGCCAGAACCGGCAACCTCGCGGATGCCAAAAACAGCTTGAACCGCCTGGAATCATTGCGCGATAGTGACCGCTCCGCTAATAAAAACTACACCGCCGATCAAATCGAAATTCAACGCTTGGCGGTTGCCGCCTGGATCGCGGCTGCCGAGAATCGGCCCGCAGAAGCATTGCGATGGATGCGCGCATCCGCCGATCTGGAAGACTCGACCGAGAAAGACAACGTCACCCCCGGCGCCATCATTCCTGCACGGGAGTTGCTCGGCGAATTGCTGCTGACGCTGAACCAACCTGCCGCCGCACTGAAGGAACTGGAAGCCTCGCTGCAGCGCACTCCGAACCGCCGCAATGCGCTGTATCGCGCAGCCCAAGCGGCGAGAGAAGCCGGTAACGAGTTAAAAATAATCCGCTATGAGCAGCAATTGCATGAATTGACGCAAACCGGTCATTCGCATTGACCAATTTCAGGCATCGCCGATAGTGAACATCGAATTACCGGCGAGGTAGTGATGGTAGGAAGTGGATTCCGCTGCGGTGGATGACGCGTACACAGGTAAGGTGTCATTAAGCGTAGCGCAATGCACCATGCGATGAAATATGCGACGGACGATGGCGGATCGCTGCATTAATTTGCTTGATATGCGAAATGGGAAAATCGTTCGGGCGCTCGGAACAAGCAATCGAGTCTGACCCTTTTGGTACCAACCGACGGCGAAGCCGTGCCTCGTACGCGGCCTGTTCATCTGGGGAGGGTGAATTGTGCTCTTCACTCATAGGGCATAACGCTGATTTAACCTGCGTTTTGGGTGGCGCGAGCCTTGCTTTTGCAAGGGTCGTGACGCCCAAATAAGTCAGGTTGAAATCAATGTTAGACTTCGCATATTTACTAGTTGAAGCATTCCTAGATACTCAACTTCATCCCTAAAAAAATCAAGCACTTCTTTAATTGTAATCATCGCTACATTAGTCACCTGGCTGGCTCGTTTCTTTCCATTGTAGAAATAGTAGCCTATAACATCTTGTCTTTTTGACATTTCTGAGACGCTACTTTCGAAAGCCTTTTGACTACTCGGCCTATCATCATTTTTGACTTGACTGAGCACAATACGATTGTTGGAATCAAGACCAACGATGTCCAGATCTTTTAGCGTGCCACCTGTTCTGAATAGTTTTCTATTAAGTTTGTTTGCCTGTCTTAGGTATTCTTCGCAAAGAACTTCAATTGCCCACGGTAAGTAGTGTGCAGGATTAGAGATATCAAGACCTTGGCCGAAAAATTTAGCGTTTGCGACTTCTTCACACTGCTTCCAATGTACAAAAGTAGATTGTTGAGGTGTCAGCAAGAACGCGAAAGGAAATTCGTCGAGGTGCAACTCGCGTCCATCGTGTTCTAGTCCAAGTACCTTAATTTTTTGGACTGCGGGCCAGCTCCCTATGCTTGTAAGAAAGAACTTTGATTTTTTCTTAGGCGTTCCAAAAACAATGCGATTCCCATCGGAAAATGAATATGATGCAAAAATGACTTTACTATCCGAATGACTGTCACAATTATTCATGTAGCGAATAGCCGACTTTGCTGCGGCTTTATCGTAGTCGCTTTCCTCCCAAGAATCAGTATTGTCAAAGTGAATTGCGATGAGGCGATTGTCAAAGAGATATTGATTCAGACCTTTGTATTGCGGACCGAGGGCTTTCTCCCATTCCAAACCATGACGAATAAAGTATACTTCTTTCACTGATCTCTCCGTAAGTCTAACTACAATTAGACGTCCGAAATGACGCAATATATTACGTCATAAATCAAATCTAACACGAAGTGACTCATGGCATCTCCTTATTTTTCAGACTTAACGATTGATTTAGCTGTCACGCTATCAGTTTTTTAGATCCACCATAGCGTGAATAGCTTGACAGAAAAAATGCAAAACAGAACCAAACCTTGCAATTGATATAACGTGTGCTCAAGAATTTTGAGTCGTAATTTATAGCGAATACTCGATACGCCGTATTCGCATTGTGAACAAGCCAAGCATTTTAGTTGCTTGTATCGACATCATTCTTTGCCGTCGCATCGTACAGACTTCCGGAAGCGTATTTATGAATGATGCTGGCAATCAAGGTTTGATACGGCATACCTTGTTCCATTGCTCGTCTTTGAATTGCCGTCAGATCTCTGCCGGAAATCCTGATGTTGATCCGTTTGTCTTTTTTAAATGTTTGCGCTGCCGCTGCCTCGATCATTTTTTTGCGCGACGGCGTCAATCCGGATTGAAATTCATCCGCTTCGAAAGCTTCAAGCAGCGCTTCTTCTTCCTTATCCAGTTTTGTTTTTTTCATCGTTTGTCACCAAGGTATATTTTGGTCGCCTTTCGGCTGGGTATGATCGTTTTAAGGAATATTTCTTCTTCAGTTTCCACATAAGGAACCAAATAAACATATTCGCCGATCGAGACTACAAAAATCCGTTGTTGCGGATACTTATCTTTATTCGGATGGAACATATCGTCCAGTAATCCCTCTGATTGAAGTGAAAAAATAACGCTCTCAAATGAAATATTTCTTTCTTCGATAAGCTTGCGATTTTTGTCAGCATCCCAGTTGATCGGCTTCATGTCCAAAACTATAGCACAATTGTGTGCCTATTGCCCTCAGCTTTGATGTTGCCGCCAAATTTGAATGATCTGCGCTCCATTGATCGTGAGATATGCTGCAATACTTGATGGCTTATGATTCCGGGAATTTGACTGACAGCTTAACCCGGAAACCACTAAGTTAATACCGATCGCTCAAACTCCCGGCAGGCTGAAACCATTGCGATAAATTTTCTTTGTAAAATTTTCGGATTGTTTATAATGAAAAGCATGAAAGCGCACAATTTCAAATGGCTATTGGTTTTTTTCATGCTGTGGCTCCCGGCGCAGGGTGCCGTCGCGGCTATTTTGTCGGTATGTGTGCAAGAAACCAAATTCGATCATCCGCGCGCCGCCATCGACAACTCGCATCACCACGATGGCTGCCACAAGCAAGCGGCTGAGAATACAACCGATCATTGGCTTGATAGTCTGCCGTGCGACGATACTTCTTGTAATGCCTACAACAGCACGTCGATTCTTTCCGGCACCACGCCGCCGGTAACTGCTCATGCGATTTCCGCAATTACTCCCTATGAATCCGGCTTCACTTCTTTTGTACCGGATCAACCGCAACACCCTCCTCTGATCGTTTCCCTGTAACAACTCGCCGGTCGTTCAGGCGAAAGACAACGCGTTAATTCGCATTCATTCCGTGCATTCTTTATGCCGCGGAAAATGCAGCGCAGCGATGATCACTGGTTTTGGTGCATCATTGGCAGAATCGATCAAATGATGGTCAGGAGGCAAACATGTTCCTTCCAATTAAGGATAAATATCAGCAATTGCAAAATTTCACTGGGTGGTTGCGATGAGCCGCACCGCGCTGCTGTTTTTTTTGTGGATTGCTACCGCAGCGATCGCACAAGCCCAAGAGCAAAACATCCCACTTAACAGCACGGGTTCCCGCGTTTTTTCACCGTTGATCACGGAGGCCACGGATGCCGCTTTGGTGGTGCATGATGTGCCGTTGATGTCGGATCTAATCGCGGAAACCTTGGCAAACAATCCCGAAATCCGTGCGGCAGCGCAGGAGCGCGAGGCTGCGCAGCAGCGCATCGCCCCGGCCGGCGCGCTGGACGACCCGCAAGTCGAGATCGGCGTGTTGTATATGCCGATTGCCGCATCGCCGTTCCGTACCGAGGATATGACGATGAAAATGATCGGCTTGGCGCAAACATTGCCTTTTCCGGGCAAGCGCGATCTGCGAGAAGCGGTGGCCAGCAAAGATGCAGAAGCCATTGAATTCGGTTATCAGGAAACCGTTAACCGCGTCGTGCACGACCTCAAAACCGCGTATTTCGATTCTGGATTAACACTGGAACTGATCAAGCTGGTCGAGAAAAACAAGCAAACGCTCGAGCATTTCTTACGCATCGCGGAACAACGTTACCAAGTCGGGCAAGGCAGCCAGGCCGATGTGTTGAAAGCGCAAACACAAGTGTCGCGCATGACGGACCGGCTAATCGAACTCGGACGCGAGCAACGCATATTCGAATCGAATTTGCTGCGTGCATTGGGGCGCGGTTTCGGCAGCCAAACGCCGGTGCCGTCGCCAGTACAGCTTTATCACGAACCGGCGCTGAAATTCGAGGCGCTGTATCAAGCTGCTTTGATTCAACGCCCGCGTTTGCTGGCGTTGACAAGTCTGATCGCGCGCAGCGACAAGGTACTGGAACTGGCGAAAAAAGATTATTACCCCGACTTCACGCCACGGGTGATGTACGGGCAGCGCGACAGCCGCTTGGACGGGACCGGACGCGCCGATGAAGTCAGTTTCACCGTGACCATGAATCTGCCGGTATGGCGCAAGAGCAAACTGGAGCCGCGCGTTTCCGAAGCACTGGCGCTACGCGATCAGGCAATGAGCCTGCACCAAGCGCAAATCAACGAAATTGCCGCGACGTTGCGGCAACAATTGGCAATCGCCGAACAAAGCTATAAATCGGCGCAACTGTATCAATCGACCATCCTGCCGCAAGCACGACTGACCGTCGAATCGTCGCTGGCGGCTTACAAAGTCAATCGCGTCGATTTTCTGACCTTGCTCGATAATCAAATGACTGTGTTCGATTACGAAACCAGCCTGATCACCGCAGTCGCCACCTACCACAAATCGCTGGCCGAAATCGAACTGCTGGTCGGCAAGCGTCACGACAAGCACCGGTAAGGGAGATCATCATGAAATCAACAGCTAAAATTTTGCTGACTGTTTCAACCATGGCAGCCCTGCTGTTTGCCGGTTATTGGCTGGGCAGCACGCAATCACAAAATGCCGCAAACGGTGATGCCGCGCACACAGAAAAAAGCAGAAAGATTCTGTACTACCGCAATCCGATGGGATTGCCGGATACGTCGCCGGTGCCGAAAAAAGATCCGATGGGCATGGATTATCTGCCGGTATACGAAGGCGAGGAAAAACCGTCCAGCGATCCCGGCTGGGTAAGCATCAACTCCGATAAAGTGCAAAAACTTGGGGTACGCACCGAGGTCACGGCGATGCGCGAACTGATGCGCACGGTGCGCGCGGTGGCAACAGTGCAAACCGACGAGCGCCGGCAATTCACGCTGGTGACGAAGTTCGAAGGCTGGATACAGCGGCTGTATGTCAATACCACCGGCCAGGCGGTGAAAAAGGACGATGCGTTGATGGATGTTTACAGCCCCGACTTGATTACCGCGCAGCAGGAATATCTGATTGCGCTAAAAGGCCTGCAATCGACCGCCGATGGTACGCCCGACGTGCGCCAGGCGATGCAGCGCCTGGTGGAAAGCGCGTTGCAACGGCTGCGCAACCTGGATATCGCGGAAACCGAGATACGCCGCCTGCAACGCGAAGGTCAAGTGCAGCAATACTTGACGCTGCGCTCCAAAGCCGACGGCGTGGTGCTGGAAAAGATGGCGGTCGAAGGCCAGCGTTTCATGCCCGGCGATACCTTGTACCAGATCGCCGATTTATCGCAGGTATGGCTGCTGGCCGATGTGTTCGAGCAGGATCTGGGCATGATCCACACCGGACAATCGGCGACGGTGCGCGTCGATGCCTATCCCGGTAACGTGTTCAACGGCGAAGTGGCGTTCATTTATCCGTCGATCACGCCGGAAACGCGAACCGCGGTGGTGCGCATCGTATTACCCAACCCAAATGGTTTATTGAAACCGGCGATGTACGCGCGCGTCGAGTTCGCTTCCTCGCATAGCAAGGACAAGGTGCTAACGGTGCCGGATTCCGCCGTGCTCGATACCGGCACCCGGCGCGTGGTGCTGGTCGAACGCGGTGCTGGCTTGTTTGAACCGCGCACGGTCAAACTCGGCTTCCATGCCGACGGCTACGCCGAAGTGCTCGGCGGATTGCGTCTCGGCGAAGCGGTCGTGATCAAGGCGAATTTCCTGATCGACGCGGAAAGCAATTTCAAAGGCGCGCTCAGCGGCTTCGGCCACAGCAGTTTTGAAGCGGTGGCGCACGAACAAGATGCTGCCGGGTCGCACGCCGGTGAATCCACCCGCGCCACGCATCGCGGCGAAGGCATGATCCGCGCGATGGATTTCGCGCACGGCGTGGTTACATTGGCGCACGAACCGATCGCCAGTTTGAATTGGCCTGCGATGACGATGGATTTCCGCGTGCTCGAACCATCGCTGCTGTCAGCGTTCAAGCCGGGGCAACACATCGTTTTTGAGATGGCGGAAGAATCCGCCGGCGAATTCGTGCTGGTGGATATCGAAGCCGCCGAAGCGCACCACGATCATTCAGCCCATTGAGCGAGGGTCATCATGCTGAAAACAATTATCGAATGGTCGATCCGGCATGTGTTTCTGGTGCTGCTCGGCACGGCGTTTATCGTCGGCTGGGGGATTTATTCGCTGTGGAAAATGCCGGTCGATGCGATTCCCGATCTGTCCGACGTGCAAGTCATCATTTATACCGAATACCCCGGCCAGGCGCCGCAAGTGGTCGAAGATCAGGTCACTTATCCGTTGACCACGGCGATGCTCGCAGTACCGCGCGCCAAGGTGGTGCGCGGCTTGTCGGCGTTCGGCGTGTCGTTCATTTATGTCATTTTCGAGGACGGCACCGATATTTACTGGGCTCGTTCGCGCGTGCTGGAATACCTGAGTTTCGCGGCCAACCAGTTACCGCGCGACGTGCGCCCGGCGCTCGGGCCTGATGCCACCGGTGTCGGCTGGATTTATCAGTATGTGGTGCAAGGCAAAGAGCATACGCTCGACGAATTGCGCACATTGCAGGATTGGTTCTTGCGCTATCAACTCACCACCACCGAGGGCATATCGGAAATCGCCAGCGTCGGCGGTTTCGTCAAAGCCTACCAAATCACCGTCGATCCGCGACGTCTGCAAGCCTACAACATTCCGCTGAAACGCATCACCGAAGTCATAGCCGCCAGCAACCGCGACGTCGGCGGGCGCGTGATCGAGTTGACCGAAACCGAATACATGGTGCGCGGGCGCGGCTATCTGCGCGACATCGCCGATCTTGAAAATCTTGTGGTCAACGCGCATCAAGGCATGCCGGTTTTGCTGCGCGACGTTGCCCGGGTCGAATTGGCCCCGAGCGAGCGGCGCGGCATTACCGAACTGAACGGCGAAGGCGAAGCGGTCTCCGGCATTGCAGTGGCGCGCTACGGCGAAAACGCGCTGGACGTGATTCACAATCTCGAGCAGAAACTCGAGCAAATCCGTACCGGCTTGCCGGACAACGTGTCGGTGGAATCGGTGTACAACCGCTCGGAACTGATTCATCGCGCCATCGAAACGTTGCGCGAAGTGTTCATCGAACAAATCGTCATCATCGCGCTGGTGTGCGCAATCTTTCTGATGCACGCGCGCAGCGCCCTGGTGGCGATCATCATGCTGCCGATCGGCGTATTGATTGCGTTCATCGCGATGACTTACTTAGGCATCAATTCCAACATCATGAGCCTGGCCGGCATCGCGCTGGCAATCGCGGAAATGACCGACGCCGCGATCGTGATGGTGGAAAACGCACACAAGCATCTGGCGCGCGCCGGGCCGGGGGAATCGCGCATCCGTGCGGTGATCGCGTCATGCCAGGAAGTCGGGCCATCGCTGTTTTTCAGCCTGCTGATTATCACCGTGTCGTTTCTGCCGGTGTTTGCGCTGGAAGCGCAGGAAGGCCGCATGTTCCAACCGCTCGCGTATACCAAAACCTTTGCCATGGCGGGCGCAGCGCTCCTGTCGATCACGCTGGTGCCGGTATTGATCTTGCTGTTGATCCGCGGACGCATTCCACGCGAGGAAGACAACCTGCTCGGGCGCATCATGATTCGCAGTTATCAACCGCTGATCGGCTGGGTGTTGCGCTGGAAAAAGTCGATTGTGGTGATCGCGCTCGGCGTGCTGGCCGCGACGGTTTATCCGGCGATGCGGCTGGGCAGCGAATTCATGCCAACGTTGAACGAAGGCACATTGTTGTACATGCCCGTAACCCTGCCCGGTATTTCCGTGACCAAAGCGGCGGAAACCATGCAGACGCAAAATAAGCTCATCATGAGCTTTCCCGAAGTCGCGTCGGTGTTCGGCAAAGCAGGCCGCGCCGATACCGCCACCGATCCGGCACCGTTGGAGATGACCGAAACCATCATCAACTTGAAACCGGAAAGCGCTTGGCGACCCGGCATGACCATCGACAAGCTGATTGCCGAACTCGACCAGGCGTTGCAAATCCCCGGCGTCGCGAATGCCTGGACCATGCCGATCAAAAACCGCATCGACATGCTTGCGACCGGTATTCGCACTCCGGTCGGCATCAAAGTGTTCGGCAACGATTTGAACCAGATCGAAGCCATTGCCAAGCAGATCGAAGCGGTGGTTAAAACCGTGCCCGGCACTACCAGCGCGTACGCAGAGCGCATCACCGGCGGGTATTATCTCGATATCGAACCCGACCGCATGGCGCTGGCGCGCTACGGCCTGACCGTCGGCGATCTGCTCGACGTGGTATCGGTCGCCTTGGGCGGCGAAGTAATCACCACCACGGTGGAAGGCCGCGAGCGTTTCGACGTCGCCATCCGCTATCCGCGCGAACTGCGCAGCGACCCGCAAGCCATCGCCACGCAAGTGCTGGTGCCCGCGATGGGCGGCACCATGATTCCGCTCGGGCAGCTCGCCGCTGTCAAGCTGACGCAAGGCCCACCCAGCATCCGCACCGAAAACGCATTGTTGTCGGCGTATATCTTCATCGACATCCGTGACCGCGACATCGGCGGCTACATCGCCGACGCGCAACGGATGGTGCGCGAGCAGGTGCAATTTCCGCAAGGCTATTACGCCACCTGGAGCGGGCAGTTCGAGTACATGGAACGCGCCACCGAAAAGCTCAAACTCGTTGTGCCGCTGACCATCGCATTGGTGTTTTTGTTGGTGTATCTGAACTTTGGCCGTTTGACCGAGACGCTGATCGTGATGCTGTCGGTGCCGTTCTCGCTGGTCGGAGGCATCTGGCTAATGTACTGGCTCGATTACAACTTGAGTATCGCCGCCGTGGTCGGCTTCATCGGCCTGATCGGCATCGCCGCCGAATCCGGCATGGTGATGCTGGCGTTCATCGACCAGGCACTGACCACCATCGCGCGGCAACGCAAAGCAATGGCAGAGCAACTTGCGTTATCGGATTTGTACGACGCCGTGATTCAAGGCGCCGTACACCGCATCCGCCCGGTGATGATGACCATCGCCGGTAGCGTGATCGGCCTGCTGCCCGTCATGCTCAGCACCGGCACCGGCTCCGAAATCATGCGCCGCATCGCCGCCCCCATGGTCGGCGGCATGATTTCCGCGGCGATCCTAACGCTGATCATTTTCCCGGCGGTGTATGCGGTGGTGAAGGGGATGTCGTTGCAACGGATGACGCGGAAATGATGGCGGTTGGTAGATACCGTCTTTCAAGTCAAGCAATTTTTGGATAGTTTGGGTGATAAGGGAGTTGTGTTTTTATAACGCCGAAGCACAAATGGACCAGCTTGCGCATAGCAGCTCCGATAGCGGACAT
>Ga0209573_1003000_pt1 | contig 19775 bp, 16 predicted proteins | sample TNRBio252014_DNA_FD_185870 | JGI IMG/M metagenome (GOLD analysis project Ga0209573, IMG submission 185870) | Wastewater treatment Type I Accumulibacter community from EBPR Bioreactor in Madison, WI, USA - TNR Reactor_6/25/2014_ DNA (SPAdes)... | ecosystem: Engineered > Bioreactor > EBPR >...
GGAGATGCAAACACAGTTTGGATCCGGTTCTTCTGTTGACCAGTTTGGATATGGTGTATATGATCCGGTTGAGAACCAGTGCTATGGTGATGAGTTTGATGGTTCCGTACGCCAGATCGGTCGTGATGGTCCCAACGGAGAGCAATATCTTGTAGAATACAGAGCTCTTCCTAATGAGAAGAAAAAATTCTGGAATACAGGTATCACTAATCAGACAGACGTTTCATTCTCTACCGGTGATTTTTACCTGAGTGCGCAAAATGTATTGATCCAGGGTATCATGCCTAAAGACGTTAACCGCAGGGTTTCTGTTCACATGGCAGGTAACAAAGAATATAACAGGTTCAAAGCTGCTTACAGCATAAACTACACTAAAGGTAACTATGATGTTACTGCCGGTTCCAGCTTTGGTAATGGCCGTGACTATACAGTATACTGGAACCTGATCAACACTCCAATGCAAATTCCTATTACCCGGTTCAAAAACTGGCGTGGTGACACAGGGAGTGATGGTAATATTAACTGGGCTAATCCCAACTATTATTTCAATGACTATTACTTTAACCCATACTTCATGATCGATAATTTCAGAAGTGTGGGAAGAACAGAGGATATTTTCGGAAATTTTGAACTGAACTTTAAAGCTACCAACTGGCTGACTCTTACTTACCGCCTGGGAGCTACTATTTCTAACGGTAGTGCAAAGAGCAGAGCTGAAGCATTTACTTATTCAGATTTTGCGAAAAACATTGCACATAAGAGTAGCGCAGCATCCGGTGACGTCGTTTCACAGGTTGGTGATGGTATTTCTACATCAAGCCGTATCAACTCTGAGTTTTTTGCTTCTATTCGTAAAAAAGCCGGCAATTTTGACTTCAACGCACTATTGGGTCAGTCTTTCCGGGAAGACAATTCTAAGAATATAAACGTATCAAGTAATAACCTTGCTTTCCCGACACTGTTCAACGTAATTGGACGTAAAGGTGAGCCGGGTGCATCTGAAAGTAATTTCAAATCAAGATTACAGCGTTTCTTCGGTAAGATTTCTATCGGTTACAACAACTGGGCTTTTCTTGAGGCTACAGGTAGTTATGACCAGAATAGCCGTCTTGCTTACTATTATGATTATGATTTTAAAGCAATCAGCTTCTTCTATCCCGGAGCCAGCCTTTCTGTATTGTTGAGTGAGGCAGTTCCTGCGATTAAAAACAGTAAGGTTATTTCTTACTTCAAAGTTCGCGGTGCAATCTCTAAAACAGGTAACGTAAACCTGGGTGTTCAGGCGTTGGAGAATACATATGGCTTAGGTGGCGGATTCCCTTATGGTACATTGGTTGGTTATACTTCAGGTAACGTTTTACGTCTGCCAAAATATACTCCTGAGTTTGTGAAGAACAATGAGATCGGTATTGAGTTAGGTTTCCTGAAAAACCGTATCAATATTGAAGCCACAGCTTACACACAGGATAATACAGACCAGATCGTTCAGGTTGCTTACTCTGGTGCTACTGGTTTTACCAGTGCCCTGTTGAATGCAGCTTCGTTCACAAACAAAGGTCTTGAATTTGACCTTAGATTGACACCGTTGGTTAAGATCCGTGACGTGTCAATTGATTTCAAAGCCAACTATACTTACCAGACCAATGAGGTTACCAAGATCATTGACGGTGTTGATCAGTTAGGTATTGGTAATGCTAACTATGTAATTGTAGGAATGCCTGCTTACACTTTCCAGCTTACTGATTATGTAAGAGATGACCAGGGTCGTGTAATCGTTGATCCTTCTACAGGTTACCCAACCGTTGATCCAACTATCAAACCTTTTGGTCATACACAGCCTAATCACCTGATTGGTCTGAATCTCGGTATTACCTGGAAAGATCTTACTTTCAGTGCCGTTGCTGATTACCGTGGTGGAGCACAGATCTATACTGGTAACCTTGGTACAGGTATGGACTTCTCCGGTATTTCAAAAAGAAGCGGACAGAATGCCCGTCAGCCGTTCATCATGCCCAACTCTTCTTACTGGGATGGATCTAAATATGTAGAGAACACAAGCATTTACATGGTAAGTGGTGGTTATAACTTCTGGTCTCAGGCTACTAACACCAGTGCCAATACCAATTACCTGGTGAGTGGTGATTTCTGGAAGATCAGGGAAGTAAGCCTTAGCTATAACATTCCTGCCAAATGGTTTGGATTTACTAAGAATGCAATCAAAGGTGCTACATTCACTTTGTCCGGAAGAAACCTGTTCATGTTCCTGCCTAAGACAAATGAATGGACAGATCCTGAATTTTCTAATACTACAGGTAATGCCCAGGGTGTAAGTGGTTTGGATAATACACCTCCTACAAGGATTTTTGGTGCAACTTTAAATCTTAACTTATAACCTAACTACTCTAAACAACTACGATATGAAACTGAAAAAATTAATATATGGTGTTCCTCTTGCGGCCATCCTGATTGCCGCAGGAACTGGTTGCCGGAAGAGCCAGTTTAACATCAACCAGAATATAAATAACCCGACAGACAGTACCGTGTCTTATGATGTGGTGTTGCCTGCGGCTCTTCATGCTACAGGTACCATCGTCGGTACTCAATGGGGTCCTATCCAAAACTGGATGGGCTTCTGGGCCCGTTCTGGTACATATGCACCAAACGTAATCGAGGAGACATACGAGATCACTACCGGTTTTGGTAACGGTATCTGGAATGCCTGTTATGATAATAACTACGATTACCAGATCGTACAGACAAAAGCAGCAAAAGCAGGGGCAAATTTTTATGAAGGCATTGCACGGATCATGAAGGCTCATAATTTCCAGATACTGGTGGATGTGTATGGCAACGTTCCATACAGCCAGGCCTTAAAAGGTGGTGCTAATCCCACACCGGCTTATGATAAAGGACTGGATGTTTATAAAGACCTGCTCCGCCAGATCGATACAGGTATAGCCTTAATTAAGTCTGCCAACGTTACTTTGACAAATGGAGATAAGGATGTTTGGAAAAATGATATTCTTTTTGGTAATCCTACTTCTGCACCAACAAGCCAGGCTGCGGTTGATGCACTGATCACACCACAGAAAGCCAAATGGGCAAGATTTGGCAATACGCTTAAATTAAGAATGCTCATCCATGCCTATGCAGTGGCGGGTATTAATAAAGCAGCGGAGATTGCTAGTATCAATGCAGAAGGATCTGGCTATCTTGCTGCCGGCGAAGATGCTACAGTTCAGCCGGGCTATGTAGCTGATAAGCCTAATCCATTCTATAATGTCTTTAAAGCAACTACAGCAGGAGCTCAAACAGCCAATAATGTCTATTACCGTGCCAATGCATGGGGTATAGATTATTACTCTTATAATGCTGATCCAAGAAGAGCTCGTTTTTATGAGATCGGTGGAAATGGTTGGGTTGGTGTAGCCTATGGTTTGCCTCCTGTTACTGCTAATACTGCCGCTAACCTGGCAGGTATAGGCCCCGGTCTGTACAAATCAAGCAGTGCAGGACAAACTATTATGACGGCTGCAGAAAGTTATTTTTTACAGGCAGAAGCCAGGTGGAGAAATATCATTACTTCTGGTTTGTCAATGGCAGCATTAACCAACCAGGGTATAGCTGAAAGCTTCCGTTATATCGGGGCCGGTGATCCTTCTGGTTATATTTCAGGTAATGCGGGTTACTCCGATGTGGATCCGACAGCAGTATCAAATACTCCTGCCAATATCCCGAACTTAACTCCACCGGTTGGAGGATTGTTCACCATCATTTCACAAAAATGGTTTGCATTAAATGGAGTGAATACATTGGAAGTATGGACAGATTACCGCCGGCTTGGTTATAATGAAGTAGTGCCGAGTTCTTCAGTAAATGACAGGTTTGTATATGGAGCAGGTGTGGGTTATGATCCGGGTCCTCCTATTTCAATAGCACCTCAGAATACATCTACCAAAGTGCCGGTAAGATATTTATACCCGCAAACAGAGTATAACTACAATCCGGCGAATGTAGGTGCAGAGGGTACTATTGACAGGTACACCAAAATTTTCTGGGATCTTAACTAATTTTATTCAACTCAAAAATGAGAAATATGAAAAAAATAACTTTAGCTTCTGCTCTCTTTACGGCCCTGCTGGGGTTAACCCTCACCGGCTGTTTAAAAGACAAAGGCTTTGATAACTATGAATATGGTATCAATGACCCTGATACCCAGCCTCCGGGAGTTGGCTTCCCCAAAGCGGCTAATAAAAAGAATACGGTAGGCCTGGATGTATCAGGTTCAAACCAGGCAGTCAATGATGTGGTATATGTGAACCTGGAAAGTGGCAGCCCTGCTGCAGCTGATGTACAGGTAACGATCCAGATCGACAACAGCCTGGTAACGGCATACAATACAGCCAACGGAACCAATATCCAGATATTGAGTTCTACATTGTACAGCCTGCCCAGCCTGACATTGACCATACCAGCCGGTCAGCGTAATGTGCAGATTCCGATCAATGTATCAAGTACCCTGGCACTTGATCCCAACTCATCATATGGTGTTGGTATCAAGATCGCCAGTGTTACGGGAAACTATGTAGTAGCCAGTAACCTGAGAGATCTTTTAATAGAATTCACTATCAAGAACAAGTATGATGGTAAATACCAGCTGAGAGGATATCACAACCGTCCGGGTTTAAGCAACCCATATGATGAAACAGTTGATATGGTCACTTCAGGTCCAGCCAGTGTGTATATGTACTGGCCTGCACTGGGAGCAGCAGCACACCCGTTGAATGGAGGAGTAACTTATTATGGAAGCTTCACTTCTAACTTTTACTTCAATCCGACAACAAACCAGATCACAGCATGGGACTGGACTCCTTATGCAACTACCTTACCGGTATCAATGGGTCCGGCCACAGACAGCCGTTATGTACCGGCATCAGGTGGAAACCCGGCGATGATCTATGCTAATTTCTATTACAACAACAACCCGGGAGCAAGGGCTTTCTATGATACCCTTACTTATCTTAGGCCAAGATAATAGAACCTTTATCGACTAAAAAAAGGGATTGTTAATAAACAATCCCTTTTTTTATCTGGCGGTATCAACGGCAAGTTTTTAGTACTTTTATGGTCTAACTATTTGGTTATGCAAATCATTTACCGTTACTGTATTGCAGCATCGTTTATGCTGACATATTCAGTTGTTACAGCACAGCAATTACAACACCCGGTTGCATTATCTGCCAATTCAGGCTCATTATCGGGAAGTCCTACTAAATTTGGTGGTTTGGCCCCAGATAGCAGGGGCTGGACAGACCCGGCACTTAACCATAACAAATTGATTCAGCAGCAAAACGGCGGGGATGGTACATATAAATTAATTGGTACGTATAAAGTAATAGGTACCCAGTTTTTGTTTGGAGAGCATCACAAGGGTGATATGTTTGCCAAAGAAGCAAAGGCTTATAATGTTTATCTCAGCTATAATACCTACAACCAGGAAGTGGAGTTTTATTCTACTTCCAACCCGGATAAACCATTGGTCAGGGAGCCGGGAACTCTTGATTCTTTTACCATCCAGGAGAATATCAACCTTGGCATTACCAGGCCTTTACGGTTCATTTATGGTTTATACCTGGGAGAAAAAGAGAAATATTATTACCTGGAAATATACAAAGGAGAAAAGTATAGTCTTTATAAAAGGTATAAATCGGGACTGGACTATGTTTCAAATAACCTGGCCCAGCCGGAACTCCGCCAGTTTGACCTTCAGTATGAATATTACTATTTTAATGTTTCCACTAATTCACTAAAAAAAATAAAGCCTAATGCTACGGCTGTTATAAGGGAATTCAGGCAGATCAAAGATCTTTCGGCTGAAATAAACCATGATATGTTTACTATTAATCCGGAGGATGGATTTAAAAAAGCATTCGAATCGTTAAACAGATAAAAAATTAATAATGAAAATTGCCAGGTGTATACTTTTTGCATGTTTGTTTTTAATACAGTTTGAAAGTATCTCTTTTGCACAGGCGGGGATAACACCCACAGTGGGGTGGGTAGATCCGGCAATGAATCATAACAGGCTTATCCGGGAACAAACAGGGGACGGCGTATATAAGCTGATCGGGACTTTTAAAGTTATCGGCACTTCTTATCTGTTTGGAGAAAGAAATAAAGGAAACCTTTTTTCTCCAGAGTCAAAAGCGTATAATATTTCTATCAGCTATAACACTTATAACCAGGAGGTGGAGTTTTACTCTGCCGCCAATACAGATAAGCCGCTGATAAAAGAACCCGGCACAGTGGATTCTTTTATTATAAATGAGAATATCAGTTTAGGCATACTTAGTCCGCTGAAGTTTGTGTATGGTGCTACAATCGGAAGTAATGATAAATTTTATTTCCAGGAGTTGTTTGCCGGTAAAAAATACAATTTGTACAAAAGGTACAAGTCTGATTTAGGCTATGTTTCTACTAACTATATACAATCGGAACTACGCCAATTTGACCTGCTTTTTGATTATTATTATACTGACAACGATGGCAAAAACATAAAAAAGCTTAAGTCAAACATCAGTAATATTATTAAAGAATTCAAAAGTATAAAGGATATTTCTTCGGTATTGACCAGCGATGCTTTTGCGTTAAACCAGGATGAGGCTTTAAGAAAAGCGTTTGAATATTTAAATAACTAATTCTAATTATTATATATGAACGATCAGCAGCATGTGCCCAACCAGTTAAATATTGAGATATCCGAGGAGGTGGCAGAAGGGTCTTATGCTAACCTCGCTATAATAACACATTCTCATGCAGAATTTGTCATCGATTTTGTAAATGTGATGCCGGGCACTCCTAAGAGTAAAGTGAAGTCAAGAATTATTTTGACACCACAGCATGCCAAGCGTCTGATGAAGGCACTGACAGAGAATATCCAGAAATACGAAACTGTAAACGGAGCTATCAAGGACCTGGAAGAAATACAATTACCACTGAATTTTGGCGGTCCCACTGCACAGGCATAATGTTTTTTAAACCAATTAGCCCAGGTTGATAACGCTGAGGTTACAATAGTCCCTCATCTGCAAAACTGAAGAAGCCATCATCACTTACGATGATATGATCCAACACTGTTATGTCAAGGAATTTGGCAGCCTCTTTTATTTTAGCAGTTAATTGTTCATCGGCCCGGCTTGGTTTCAGGCTTCCGGAGGGGTGGTTATGACACAGAATAAGATTTACAGCATCTTCCTCCAACGCTCTTCGCAGTATTATTCTTGGATCTGCTACTGTACCGGTAATTCCGCCTTCACTGATGATCTCAAAATGATTGATCTTGTTGGCCCTGTTCAGGTAAAGAACAGCAAAAACTTCATGCCTGTAATCTTTAAGCCTCGTTTGCATATAAGCAGCAATATCACTACTTGTTTTTACAAGGGTCTTACTGAGTGAAGAGGCAGCCTGCCTTCTTCTCCCAAGTTCCAGGGCTGCTGCAATGGTAATAGCTTTGGCTTCCCCGATTCCTTTTATTTTCATCAGATCTTTTATTGACAATTTGCCTAATTCAACAAGGTTATCCTGTCCCAGCTTCAGCACATCTTTGGCCAGGTCAAGAGCAGATCTTTGCCTGGTTCCGTTATGAATGAGGATAGCCAGGAGCTCGGAATGGCTGAGGTTTTCTGCACCTGAGTATAGTAATTTTTCTCTTGGCCTATCGTCTTTTGACCATTGCTTAATTGAGTACTTGTGCTCTTGCATGAAACAAGATTAGCCAATAATTTTATCCCTATCAATACCATTTAGTGGTATTGGTTAAAAAAGCTTCCAAATCCGCCCTATTAAAAACGTAAAATCTGATTGATTATGAAAACCAAGACCTTTACCCCAATGGGATCCCTGCATCCGATCCTTTTCTTTGTAGTTGTTTATGTAGTGGCGTTGTTGTTGTCAATTTTTATTTGTTCGTCACTTTTTTACACCTTTAATTCTTCTTCCAGGTCAACAAGTAGTATTGAAACTAAGCAGGAAGTACCCGGAAATCCGGTAGTGGCTGCCAGTACTGTTGCCTTACAGCGGTAATCCTGTTTCAAGTCAATTTTTTTCTGGCTTGCTTGCGGTGATTGCGGTGAGAGTAATATCTTCGCCGCACATTTTCCCGCCATGCAATACGCTAAAATCTTCGCTGGAACCGGCTCGCAACAGCTGGCCGAGCAAATCTGTAAACGATATGGTACAAAACTGGGTAAGGTTAATATCCAGCGTTTCAGTGATGGGGAAATAAGCCCCATATTCCTTGAGAGTGTAAGAGGAGATTATGTTTTCCTTGTTCAAAGCACTTTTTCGCCTGCCGAAAACCTGATGGAACTGTTGCTGATGATTGATGCGGCCAGGAGAGCTTCAGCCTATAAAGTAATTGCAGTTATCCCCTACTATGGATATGCCCGCCAGGATCGTAAGGATCGTCCCAGGGTAGCAATAGGCAGTAAACTGGTAGCCAATATGTTAGTAGCCGCCGGGGCCGACAGGGTCATTACGATGGATCTTCATGCCCCACAGATCCAGGGCTATTTTGATATCCCAGTGGACCATTTAGACAGCCATGCAGTTTTTATCCCTTATATAGAGAATCTAAGGCTGGAAAACCTTACCTTTGCCGCCCCTGACGTAGGAGCAACAAACCGCATCAGGGAGATTGCCAGTTATTTTAATGCAGAAATGGTGATCTGTGATAAGCACCGTAAAAGGGCTAATGAAATTGCCAGCATGGTGGTGATAGGTGATGTAACAGACCGGGATGTCGTTTTAATTGACGATATCTGTGATACAGGAGGCACACTGGCGAAAAGTGCTGGCCTTTTAAAAGAAAAAGGGGCAAGAACGGTAAGGGCTTTAATTACACACCCGGTATTAAGTGGTAAAGCTTATGAGAATATCGAAAATAGCGTACTCGAAGAACTAGTGGTGTGCGATACGATACCGGTAAAAAAAGAAAGCCCGAAAATAAAAGTAGTGAGTGTGGCGGAACTCTTTGCCGTAGCTATCCGAAATGCATATGAGAACAAGAGTATAACAAGCCTGTTCATTCATTCACAGAGAAGAGATAAGTAAACAATAAAACAACAATAAACATGAAATCAATTACAATCGAAGGTAGTCTGAGGACCGGATTCGGCAAAAGCGCCACCCGAGAACTCCGCTCTCAGGAACTGGTGCCCGGTGTAATTTATGGCGGCTCACAGGAGATCAACTTTTATGCTCCTGCTGCAGCTTTCAAAAATTTAGTGTATACACCAAGTTTCCAGATCGCAGAAGTAAAATTGGATGGCAAGACTTACAGAACCATCATGAAAGACCTGCAGTTTGATAAAGTCGATGATAAACTGATCCACGTAGATCTGCTGGAACTGGTGGATGATAAAAAAATGATTGCAGAGATTCCTTTAAAATTTGTTGGTACTTCTAAGGGGGTAAAAGATGGTGGTAAGCTGATCACTAAAATGAAGTCACTTAAAGTAAAGACATATCCCAAGTACCTGAAAGAACAGATAGAGGTGTCAATTGACGATTTAGAGCTTAATGGAAATATAAGGGTAGAGGATGTTAAGGAAGAGCATTATGAGATCCTGAATTCTCCCCGTATCCCAATCGCTTCAGTTGTATTGACAAGGCAATTGAAGCAGGAAGAAGCTGCGACACCTGCCGCCGGAGCTGCTGCACCTGCCGCTGCTGCTGCACCTGCCGCTGCACCTGCTGCGAAAGCAAAGAAGTAATCTTTTTCTGTAAGAATATTCAAACCCGTCCCGATTGCAATCGGGACGGGTTTTTCATTGAGTAAATCCGATATTTGGCCTGTGTAAATAATTGTATGAAATTTCTTATTGTTGGTCTCGGAAATATTGGTGACGAATATGCCCGCACAAGGCATAATATCGGTTTTGATGTGGTGAATGCCTTTGTGCAAAAACATGGTGCCGCCTTCCGTGTTGACAGGCTGGCTTACGTAGCAGATATTAAATGGAAGGGGAAATCCCTTGTCTGTATCTGTCCTACCACTTATATGAACCTAAGCGGCAAAGCTGTAAAATACTGGATGGATAAGGAGAAAATAACCCTTGCTAACATGCTTGTAATTGTAGATGACCTGGCATTGCCATTGAGCAAAATACGGGTAAAACCATCCGGAAGTGATGCCGGGCACAATGGTCTTAAAAGCCTGCAGGAAGTACTGGGAACCAAAGAATATCCCAAATTAAGGTTTGGCATAGGGAATGACTACCCAAAGGGACATCAATCAGATTTTGTGTTAGGTAAGTGGAAAAAGGAGGAGGAACCACTGGTTAAACAAAAGATTGAGAAGGCTGTAGAAGTGATTGAAATATTTGCCACACAAGGTCTTACCACAGCCATGAACCAGGTAAATAATAAAGAGTTTTCTTTATGAGAAATCAGATGGATTACTTATTTTAGCACTCCTGACTCTCTCCCCGGATGGCGTCTGATTGGTTTACTAAATTATCCGGGGAAATCCAATATACATATTGATTGCCACTGAATATATGGGATAACAGCCCTATGGTAAAGTATCCGATGTATTTATTAAAATGTGACTTCCTGTTATGAAAATTTTCTGTGTTGGCCGTAATTATGTTGCACATGCAAAAGAGCTGGGTAATGAAGTACCGGATGAACCCGTTATTTTCATGAAACCCAAAAGTGCTTTACTGCAACCTCATACGCCTTTCTATTACCCTGAATTTACCAACGAGCTTCACTATGAATGCGAACTGGTATTGCGTATCAGCAAAAATGGGAAGTATATCCAGGAAAAATTTGCTAATAAGTATTATGATGCCATTACAGCGGGTATAGATTTTACGGCCCGTGATATTCAGAATGAATTAAAAGAAAAAGGACTGCCCTGGGAAAAGGCCAAAGCCTGGGATAATTCTGCTGTAATTGGTAAATGGGTTCCTCTGGCAAATATTAAGAACAAGAAAGATATTAATTTCTGCTTGTATAAGAATAAAGAATTAATGCAACAGGGTAATTCTGCCAATATGATCCACAACTTTGACAAGATCGTTTCCTATATCTCAAACTACTTTTCTGTGAATATTGGTGATATTATTTTTACGGGAACTCCGGCGGGAGTGGGAGAAGTGGTGGTAGGAGATGAACTCGAGGGATTTATTGAGGATGACAGCATGTTTACACTTGAAGTAAAATAAAATCTGACTAAGAATATTCTATTTCCGGAAGGAAAACCAAAACCAACTGCAAACCACAAAGGCCATTCGTTCAAAAACGAATGGCTTTTCTTTTACAGGGATATGCTTTCCCTTATTTTTGTTTATTGCTAATGTTTACGTTTAATGATTGATACTGACATATTACTTCGGGCCTACCGCTATATGAGCCAGGTAAAAGTGATGGCTGAAACCTATGAGGCAAATCGCTCTGTTTGCAAGTATGTTCATTCCACGTCAAGGGGGCATGAGGCAATACAACTGGCAACAGCTTTTCAGTTGCAGTCGCAGGATTTTGTAAGTCCTTATTACAGGGATGAAAGCATGTTACAGGGACTTGGATTTACTCCTTACCAGCAAATGCTGCAATTGCTGGCAAAGGCAGACGATATTTTTACAGGAGGCCGTGAGTACTATTCTCACCCAAACTATAAAGGAGACGATAAACCGGTGATCATTCATCAAAGCAGTGCTACCGGTATGCAGGCTATTCCCACAACAGGCATCGCACAAGGTATCAGGTTTTGGGAAAAATCAAATCCCGGGCGACTGAAGAAAGGTGTAAACGGAGAACTGCCGATCGTTATTTGTTCAATGGGTGATGCCAGTGTAACTGAAGGGGAAGTAAGCGAGGCCATGCAGTTTGCTGTACTAAAGCAATTGCCTGTTATTTATTTGGTACAGGATAATAACTGGGGTATCAGTGTATCTGCCGGTGAAGCGAGATCGATGAATGCTTATGAATATGTTGCAGGCTTTAAGGGAATGAACAGGGTGCAGGTTGATGGAAGTGACTTTGAAGCTTCTTATAAAGTGATGAAAGAGGTTTGTGATTTTGTCAGAAGAGAAAGGAAACCCTGCCTTGTACATGCTGAAACGCCATTGCTTGGTCATCATACAAGCGGTGTACGAAAAGATTTTTACCGCAGCCAGGTAGATTGGGAAAAGCATGAAAAAAATGATCCTGTTCCGCAATTAAGAAAAAAATTAATAGAAAGAGGAATAACAGAACCTGAATTACAACAGATAGAGAAAGAAGCTGCTGAAAGGATAGATGCGGATTTTAAAAAGGCCATAGCAGCACCAGAACCTGACCCGGCATCAGTAGCGCAACATGTTTTTGTGCCTACTCCGGTAAAGGAGGAAAAAGGGGAACGCAGCCCGGCTAATGCAGAAAAAGTACTGATGGTCGACGCCGCTTTATATGCTATCAGGGAGCTGATGGAAGATAACCCGGAAATGATCTTATACGGTCAGGATGTAGGTAAACGATTGGGCGGTGTATTTCGTGAAGCCGCTACACTGGCTGAGCAGTTTGGCGAACACCGGGTTTTTAATACGGCCATACAGGAAGCTTTTATCGTTGGTTCTACAGTAGGTTTGAATGCAGTAGGCATTAAACCAGTGGTGGAAGTACAGTTTGCTGATTATATCTACCCGGGATTTAACCAGCTGGTAACAGAGATATCAAAGAGCTGTTACCTGACTTGTGGCAAGTTTCCTATATCCATGGTGTTGCGGGTGCCCATCGGGGCATATGGAGGTGGAGGTCCATATCATAGCGGTAGTGTGGAAACCACTTTACTTTCCATCAAGGGAATTAAAGTAGTGTACCCATCGAATGCAGCAGATATGAAGGGCCTGATGAAAGCAGCTTTTTATGATGGAAATCCTGTTGTTATACTGGAGCATAAAGGACTTTACTGGAGTAAAGTGCCGGGTACCGATGAAGCTAAAACCATTGAGCCTTCAAGAGACTACATCATTCCGCTTGGCAAAGCAAGTGTTGTTATTAAAGCCTCCGATGCAGCGATGGCCAACGGCGAAAGTTGTTTGGTCATTACTTATGGAATGGGAGTGCATTGGGCCAAGGCAGCCGCAAAGAAATTTAATCAGCAAATTGAAGTAATTGACTTGCGGACCTTGTATCCATTAGATGAAGAATTGATCTTTGAAAGGGTAAAGGCACATGGCAAATGTTTGGTGCTGACCGAAGAGCAGCAAAACAATTCATTTTCAGAAGCATTAGCCGGGCGTATTTCCAAACATTGTTTTACATCTTTGGATGCACCTGTGGAGGTATTAGGTGCATTAAACCTGCCTGCTGTTCCGATGAATATGGGATTGGAACAAGCGATGTTACCGAATGCAGAGAAGCTTGCAATCGCTTTAAAACAATTATTAAATTCCTGATTTAAATTTTGGCTAAAGCCCAATAGGTCCAAATTACTTGCCGGGGCCTTAAGGCCCCGGCAAGTAAAAACTCTATTTCAGATTCAACTTTATCTGTAACTCATCAAACTGTTTCTCATCAATCGTTGCAGGCGCATCCAGCATCACATCTCTTCCTGAATTATTCTTTGGAAATGCAATAAAGTCCCGGATACTTTCGCTGCCACCGAGGATAGCGCAAAGTCTGTCAAAGCCGAAGGCAATACCACCATGGGGTGGAGCACCGTATTCAAAGGCACCGAGTAAGAAACCAAATTTGTGCAGTTGTTCTTCTTTGTCCATACCGAGTGCTGCAAACATTTTTTCCTGTAGCTCCCGCTGGAAAATACGGATAGAACCGCCTCCAATTTCATTTCCATTTAGTACCATGTCATAGGCATTGGCCTTGATATTGGCATAAGGATGCTTCAAATATTCAGCAGCATTTTCAATCACCGGGTTGTTATTGATCATCGTTTCTATCTGTGCAGGTTTGGGTGACGTGAATGGATGGTGACGGGCTACCCAACGATTTCCTTCCTCATCATATTCAAATAACGGAAAGTCGAGCACCCAAAGCAATTTGAATTCAGTGTCTTTTCTCAGGCCTAAACGATTGGCCATTTCCATGCGAAGATCGCTGATGGCTTTCCTCGTCCTTTCTTCTGCACCTGCAAGAATCAGTACCAAATCGCCTGCTTTTGCATTAACTCCATCAGCAATGGCTTTCAATCTTTCCTCACTGTAAAATTTATCTGCACTGCTTTTAAATGTTCCGTCCGTATTTACTTTGATAAACACAAGACCTTTCATTCCTACCTGTGGACGTTTTACCCACTCTGTTAGTTCATCTGTTTGTTTGCGGCTGTATTCGCTGCAGCCCGGAACAGCGATGGCCAATACTGTTTCTGCTTCATCAAACACTTTGAAGTCAGCACCGTTTATTAAATCTGCTCTGTCTTTTTTATCTGTATAAACGGTGGCAGGCTTTTTCAGATTCAGCAGTTTCATATCGAAGCGGATGTCCGGCTTATCGTTGCCATAATTCCACATCGCATCTTCCCATGTCATGCGTTGTACGGTCTCTGTATAATCAATCCCTTTTACTTCCTTAAAAATGGATTTGATCATCCCTTCAAACATGTTAAGGATATCTTCCTGTTCCACAAAGGCCATCTCACAGTCTATCTGGGTGAACTCTGGCTGACGGTCTGCTCTCAGGTCTTCATCACGGAAACATTTTACTACCTGGTAATAGCGGTCGTAACCACTTACCATTAATAACTGCTTGAAAGTTTGAGGTGATTGCGGCAGCGCATAAAATTGACCGGGATTCATTCTTGATGGAACTACGAAATCCCTGGCGCCTTCAGGGGTTGATTTAATAAGGAACGGCGTTTCTATATCCATGAAATTTTGCTGGTGCAAATAATTCCTGGCAGCCCGGTTTACCGCATAGCGTAGTTCAAGATTTTTCTTTACAGCGTTTCTCCTCAGATCAAGAAAGCGGTATTTCATCCGGAGGTCATCACCGCCATCGGTATCATCCTGTATGGTGAAAGGAGGAACAGCTGATTTATTTAAAATTTTGAATGAGGAAACAATTATTTCAATATCTCCTGTTGGGATATTTGGGTTTTTATTACTCCTTTCATTCACGGTTCCTGTTGCCTGTAAAACAAATTCACGGCCAAGTGGATTCTCTTCCAGTTGTTTGTTCAGTTCTTCCCCAAACAGAAGTTGGGTAATACCATAGCGGTCCCGAATATCTACAAAGGTGATGGCCCCGAATTTTCTTACGGTTTGTACCCACCCGGCAAGGGTTATTTCTTTTCCTTTTTGCTCAATTCTTAATTCGCCACAAGTGTGAGTTCTGTACATTTTTTTCCTTTTTCTGAGGCGCAAAGATAGCCCAGAGAGCTTATTTCCGGCTGTTTTGCAATGCTTTTAAATACTGTTATTTTCGCTTGACATCGAGTTTGAGTGTATATGCCACCACCTGATACTACATATATACCCGGGCAAACCGGACCTCCTCCTTTAACAGTAGATCCTTTTATCGATTCGGTGGTACAGACTTATTGGACTGCTGACGAGATGACTAAATCTGAAAAGAATGAAGGGGGGCTTTCAACTGCTGGAGTTTTTTTTATGCTTCTTATGGGGGTATTCTTTGTTATGATTAACAAAGGAGCAGAGATCTTTCCCGGTTTTATTCGAAAAAGAAGACTCGCTGCAAAAATTAAAAGAATGTTTACTGCGGATGGCAAAAAGTATCATAAATGGCTACTTTCTTTTAATCCCTATTACAAATCATTACCGGAAGGTGTAAAGCATCGGTTTCTTGAACGAACACTGCATTTTGTCAGTGAAAAACAGTTCAGATTTCATTATATGGAACCTGCTGAGCATATTCCTGTGCTGATAGCCGGAGCGGCAGTACAGCTTACATTCGGGTTGAAAAACTATTTGCTGGATCATTACCCTGTTATTCATGTCATTAGGAAAGAGTATGAAAGGAAGGCTGACAGGCAAACATATTACGGACATGTAAGCAGGAGTGGTATCTATATTTCATGGAGCCATTTTCTGGCAGGATACAGTGATTATTCGGATTCTGAAAATGTGGGTCTGCATGAAATGGCGCATGCGCTGCAGTTTGATGCCTACCTGGGACTTGAAGATGTCCATGACAGGAATTTTAAAGAAAGGCTGAGTTCTTTTTGCGATGAAGGACGCCCCATTTTCAGAGCCATGCGAAAGGGAGCCAGTCATCTTCTAGATGATTATGCTACTACTAATTTTGATGAGTTTTGGGCTGTATCCGTTGAAACTTTTTTTGAAAACCCGGTTGTTTTTAAAGAGAAATTACCGGGCCTGTACCAAGAGATTAGTGAATTATTAAATCAGGATCCGCTTCTGGAGTATAAGGTAGTTGACCCTGATTTATTGTAAACCAGTTTTACAGTGTAACAGCCTGGTTTCTTTTAATGCCACGTGGACGCTGTACCGCATAGTAGTATAATAATATCAAAGCCCCTGTAAAAAATGGAATTAGAGCAAGATGCTTGCCGGTGAATTTATTCCAGACAATCATCTCGTCAAAATGAAAAAACTCGCTGATCATCCAGTAGCCATTGGCGCATATCCAAAAAGTAACAGCAAGATTATGGGCCAGTTCAGCTTTAATTTTTCGGGTACGCCAGGCAATCATGATTGAAATGGTAAGAGTCGGGATGAACATAGCAAGACCCAATTCCCGCCAGATCATACACCAGCTGATATCTTTCACCAGCCAGAAAACAATATGCATATTTTCCATCCGGCGGTAGCGGGAAGGAATACTATAGAATAATTCGTTGGTTTGTTTCATTGCCATTTTATTAATGGCAGGAAGTTAAGAAATGTTGCGGGAAAGTATTTTGCTGAACCTGTTTACATCCGCCTCCGGGTGGATAGGATGATTGTACAGCATGCGGTCAGCCATTTGCCGGGCAAAAAAAGGCGCCAGGGAAGACCCCTTTGTTCCCATTCCATTCAGGATGCCGATAGCCGGGTAAACAGGATGCAAACCAACAAACGGCCTTCTTTCAAGTGTTGCAGGACGAATACCGCAATGATGTGCGGCAATTGTGAAAGGTACTTTTAGCCAGTCCCTGAGTAATTGCTCAGTTTTCTCCCTGAATGCTTTTGTCGGCTGATCTGTATCAAATTCCCAATGATAGTTTGAACCGACCCACCACATGCCGGGTGTGGCCAGTGGCACCATTATCATTCCTTTTTTATAAATATGATTAGCGGGCAGACCAGGAATTTCTGCAATGAGTAATTCTCCTTTATTTGGAGCAAATGGTAGTGACTTAAAATAAGGATTATTGCCACCGTCATATCCGTCACAGAAAATAATCTTTTCAGCAACGATGTCTTTGTACTGAACGGAAGCTGTAGTCACAGAAAGATTATCTATATCAAATTGTTCTTCAATCAAAACAGAACCTGATTTCAATTTTTGTCTCCAGGCAGGTATAATGTTTTCCAGGTGGGCAATGTAAACAGGTTTTACTTCGCCACACCCCAATTCATAATGAAATAATGATGTAAAGTGATTTTGATCAGGATAGTCGAATACGAAATTTCCTTTTTCCTCAATCCGTTTCTGAAAACTCAGTTTCATTTGAGGGCTTGGAAAAAAATCAATGACACTTTTTGTCGAAATAGCAGAAATATCCAACTCGTTGCCTAATTGATTATAAGACTGCCAGGCAAAAGGAAGTATTTCGTCTGCCAGCCATACTTCCACATGGCGACGGCCAGTAACAGGGTTAATAATTCCGGCGGCCAGGCGGGAAGAAGCGTTAGGCTTATTGTTGTCAATAACAAGAAATGACTTTCCTTCTTTTTGCAGGTAATAACTAAGCCATGTTCCTGAAATTCCCTGACCGATTACCAGATAATCAATATACATATTGCAAAAATAGGATTGCCGAAAAATCACAAAGACATATAGCTTTTTATATATGTCTTTGTGATAAATTTTTCTTTATTCAACGGTTATATGTACTCCCTCGGAGTGTGATGAGAATTCAGGTGCATACATGCATTGTATAGATGTGATACCATTGCTGAAATTACCTGCATGGGTTGCAAACAAAGTATATTCAAATACATAGGTGCCCTTCCGCAGGTAGCTGAAGAAGAAATTAGTGCTGGCATCTTTGGTGCTTTCATAATAGCCTAGTCCTCCCTGCCATTTGTATTGGCTCAATACATTCACAGGCTCCAGCGCTGATGCCCGCATGTCTTTCATATGGACATATTCCATATCACGGTCCACCCTCAACTCTACTCTTACTTTTATTTTGTCACCTACTTTGATTGCATCGCCGTCGTTTACTGGTGTTATTACGGGTCCCCGGTCGGTATTACCTTCTACAAACAGTTTCTTTGATAATTTTAATGGGGTAGTGGAAGTAGTTATTTTATCAAGGTCTTCGAAATATTGCCAGTAAATGCCACCCCAGCTAACGGTTGATTGGTTAACTGGTTGATTGGTCGAAAGGGGGCTAACCGTTACTGAAATATTTCCCATTTCAGGTGCTACTTTTTGCCCCTCTATTAGTTTTTTAAAATAACCAGTCCCGGCTTCAGCTTCTCCCGGTGTAGGCGAAAGAGTGGTGTTGCCGATTTTAATTGTTACCATCGGTTCATTACTGAGCCATTCTGAACCTTGCAATAATAGTGCATAACAGGCTTCTGCTGTGGCCTTAGTGGTTTTCCAGTTATTGGTTTGTTTATTTTTTAGTAGCCATGTTTTCAGATCGTCCACTGTTTTTGTATCCTTCCCAATTTCCTGGAATGTTTCAACAAGTAATGAATGTGTTTCAATTGGCATTTCATACCAGAACCAGCCGTATCGCTGATCTTTCCAGTACATACCCATCTCTTCGTTTGTAATCGAGGTTTCTTTCAATGATTTCAGAATTGCAGCCGGGGTTTTTGTATCAGCAGTTCTGTGCAGCGCCAGTGCCGCCATTCCCTGCATATATTTACTTTGCCCAACCCATGTTTGCTGCATTCTGCCGCGGAAATAAGTATAAGCTGTTTGTGATGCTTTGGCTATTTCATATTCAGGGAAGAAACTACGCATGTACAGGTACTGGATAGTGGTATGGCCAGGAGTATATTTTTTCAGATCGGTTTTATACTTTACCAGTTCATCATAATCCTCCTTTATCTTTTTATCTAAGTAAGGAATAGCAGTGGAAAGAATGGCTTTCAGTTTAGTCTCTTGCCCGGCTGCAATTCCTTTTAGCTTTTTCAAATGACCGATACCTGTAACAATGTATTGTGTAATGTAACGATCATCCGGCCCGCCGGTAAACCATACAAAACCTCCATTGCTGCTTTGCATTTGTTTCAGCTTCTCATATGAAGTATTTAATTGTTCACTCATCTTCACCATGTCAAACAGCAGGGCGATATTTCTTTTTTGTTCAGTTTCGTTCTTTGCTTGCAACACCCAGGGTGTTTCTTCCAGCAATACGGCTTTCAATTCCTGGTTCTTTTGCAGGTTACTCATTAAAGCCGCAGTATCTTTTATTTTCCATTGTTCAAACACCTGTTTGATCTTTGGTGATGAGTTAGCAATATAACTGGCCAATGAATTGGCATAATACCGGTTCCAGCTTTGTTCCGCACATTCATATGGATACTCCATGAGGTAGGGCAGTGCCTGCACAGCATACCAGGCAGGATTGGATGTGTATTCAACTGTCAGTGCATGGTGTTGCAAGGACTCACTGCTGCCGCTTTTCA
>Ga0209573_1003001_pt1 | contig 19774 bp, 17 predicted proteins | sample TNRBio252014_DNA_FD_185870 | JGI IMG/M metagenome (GOLD analysis project Ga0209573, IMG submission 185870) | Wastewater treatment Type I Accumulibacter community from EBPR Bioreactor in Madison, WI, USA - TNR Reactor_6/25/2014_ DNA (SPAdes)... | ecosystem: Engineered > Bioreactor > EBPR >...
AATGAGGCTGAGAGGCACGCGGTCGTGGTCAAGAGCTTCGCGGGGAGTTTTACCGAACAATCGGGCTATGAGGCCGGGCGCCAGTTGCTGATCGAACGGCCGCTGCCAGAGGCCGTCTTTTGTGCCAACGACCAGATGGCGATCGGCCTCTTGCGCGCCATGCAGGAGCGCGGACTGCACGCGCCCGACGACGTGGCGGTCGTCGGCTTCGACGACATTCAGCTCGCACGCTACATGCGCCCGACGCTTTCGACGGTTGGGGCGTCACGTGTCGCGTGGGGCGCCGCCGCAGCGAAGCAGCTGATCGATTTCCTTGAGCACGAGACGCCATTCTCGTCGGAGCGCATCGCGACGCACCTGATCCGGCGCGAGTCATCGACCCGGGTGCTGGTCGGGCAGCGCAACACCGGCGCTCGCTCGGGGTGAATGGCCTGGTGTGAAGCGCCGACACGAAACGAAGACGGCGGTATCGAGCCTGCTCGATACCGCCGTCTTCGTTTCGTAGGCTGCGAAGCTACGTGTCAGTCGTAGATCGGGCGCAGGCCTTTGTAAACGACCTTGCCTCCCAGGGTGCGCAGGATCGTCTGCGCCGGTCGATTGAGAACCACGGAGAGCTCGTTGGGCGTCATGGGACGATTGCCGTTGGCCAGCAGGATGTGGAATACGGCATCGACCATCGAGGTCCGTTCGGAGACGAACTCAGTCGTGGGCCGAACTTGCTCGCGCAGCAGGTACTGGGCTTTGTCGACCTGCGTGACCTCCGCCGTCTCGGCATCGACCAGGTCGATCATCTCACCGCTCTGGGCAGAGGCGAATGCATGCGCGGCTTCAGGCCGCAGATGGCGGGTGACGTCAACGCGGAAGTCGCGGCCTTCGCGTTCCCACCAATCGAAATCGATGTGAAACCGGCTTTCGACACCGGGCTTGGCGAGGAGTGGGTTGGGGCTCATGCGCGTCTCTCAGTTCGAATACTGGCTTGGGTCGAAACGCCAGTAAGCGTCGCCGACATGGGTGTAATACGGGCGCTTGACCAGCTCGGCAAAAATCGGCGCCGGCGGACAGCGACGCGCCACGTTGACCGCGGCGTAGAGCGAACGCGCATGCACCGCGCTCTGGGGGTTGAGTTTGGCGAGCTCACGGAAGACATCGACAACCAGCCGCTCGAAAGATACCCCGGTCAGCTTCTGCCAAAGTTCATCGACCTGGGCCGGCTGATCGACCGCCACGACCATCAGGTCGTCGAAGTTGACGCTGACTTGTTTCTTTTGCATGCTGAAGGCCAAACGACCTTCGGATGTGGTGGCCGCCGTGCGTACCCACTCGCGCGTCGGGCGTCGCCGGCTGGCCGTCAGCACGATCTCATCCGGTTTTTCGCCGCGTCGCACGTTGAGTAAGCCGCCGACCGGCATATCGATACGGTCGTACCACTCCGCCAGGCCGACAACGTAGCGCCCCGGCCGAACGACCCAACCGGCCAGACGCTCCCCGTTTAGGCTATCGACCAGCGTGAACCGAACGCGCTCGGTGACCTGAGCCGTCGGGAACAGGGCCGCCAGCCGTGGCGTCAACGGCAGCGTGCCGGCGCGTCGATGCGGGAAGGTCAGGATCACCTGAACATCGTCGATCGCTGCAGTCTCCAGCGGATCGGTCGTCCACTCGTCTTCGATTTCATTGGCCAGTTGGCTCAGCTCCGGCGTCAGCGCGATGTCGGTGTCGGTGATGACCGGCACCAGACGCTGCGGCGGCACCTGGACCGCATCGGGCTCGAGCCGTCGCAGGTGCCAGAGCACCTGGCCCGCCGGGCCGACTTCGTCGAACCGCTCGTCCTTGCGCAGCGCATAGTTGAGCGAGAAGACCTGGAGCTGTGGGTTGACCTCGATGGGCAGGCCGATCTCTTTGAGAAGCGCCTCGGTCGGAAGCGGTCCGCCGCCGGCCATATCGAGCACGGCCTCGGCGAGGTTGAGATGACCTTCGTTGATCGAGGCCAGCAGCGGCTTGGGGAACCATCGACCCGCCAGCCGGACGATATCGCTACTGGCGCGAAGCCGCTCTTCGAGCTTGACCACAACGCCTGCGCCGAAACGCTCGAAAAGCTCCTCGGGAGGCGCGATCTCGGCGTCACCGGCCTGCACCGAACGGTGGTTGAGCGGATGCTCAGCCAGACGCCCGACGTATTGCTTGCTCGGTCGGTCGTCGTCGAATTCGACGGTCAGAACATCGAAGTCGCCGATCTCGGGGTTGATGCCCGGCCGCACAACGGTCACGGTGCCGATCACGTTCGCGGGCGTCGAGAACGCCAGGCGCTGTCCGACCGCGTAACTCTCCTTTGGGAGGTAAGGCACAGCCCCGGCTTCGCGCCGCTTGAGCGCCTCCGTCTCGCGGACGACACGCTGCGCGATGACGGCTTGCGCCAGTTCCTCGGTCGACAGCGGTGTCTCGGTTTCGAGGAGGTGGTTGTAGAGGTGTTCGAGGTCGGCTTCGTCAACGACGAAACCGGTGTCCCAGTAATCTGCCTTCGGGGCGACAACGTCGGTCAAAGTTCCAATCCAATCGCAAGAGATTTGTTGTGCTGCGCGGCCGCCCGTCGGGTTCGGAGCGTTGCAGGTTGAGACCCACCATCAAAGACCCGGACGACGCAATCAATGCAGCCCTTCAATTATACTCAGAGCGGCGCGCAATTCAACACGCCATAAGGAGCCTTATGCCATCCGAAACGGCCTGGACCGTTCTGACTACCGCGCCCAGTCACACTCTGGCCGAGATCCTGCAAGGCGTGCTCCAGGCCGCCGGGATCCCGGTCATGTTGGCCGGCGAGTCTTACGCGACCACCTTTGGCCTTCCCACGTCAGTCCAGGTGCTTGTGCCTTCCGATCAACTGACGGAGGCCGAGGCGGTCTTGCGCGATAGCGAGGCCTCCGCCGACGAGACCGATGTGGATTCAACCGGCCAGGACACTGCGTTCGACGACGCCGAAGACGCCTCGGTCTGAGGCGCCGGCTTTACGGGAAGACGCGTTCCGTCCATTCGAGCGGATCGACCTGCACGCCCGCCACAAAGATCTCCCAATGCAGGTGTGGCCCTGTCACGCGCCCTGTCGCGCCCTGGAACCCGATGATCTGGCCCGTCTCGACACGCTGGCCCACAGCGACCTGGAAACTGGATTGGTGCCAGTAGCCGCTGTACACACCCCAACCATGATCGATGATCGTGGCGTTGCCGCGGACAGTCATGGGCTCGGCCATCACCACGATCCCGGGCGCCGGCGCCGTGATCGGTCGATCCTCTGCGCCGCTGAAGTCCACGCCGCCGTGAAAGGAGTCGTACGGCCCGCCGTTGTATGAGCGCAGCGCCCCAAAGACCGAGCGGATCACGCCGACCGAGGGCAGGGCGAAAAGCCCACTCCACATTCGCTCTGTGGTTGGCGATGCCGTGACGACCGAACGCACACGCTCGTACTCGGGCCGAACGTACTCGGGATCGACCGTGGTCGGGTCGACGGTCAACGGCGGATCGACGACATAGCGCCCGGCGCGCACCGGTAGCGCCTGCGTGAAGGTGGTTGCGTTTCCCAGCGTGTCAGTGATCGCCAGCGTGAAAGGATAGAGGTTCGGCTCGGTCAGGCGGTAAACACCAAGCAAGCCATAGAGCGTGAGCGGGTCGGTCGGGTCGGCGCTGATCACGAAGGGGCTCTCATTGAGCGTCGCCGTGAGGGTCACCGGCGCCTCGGTCACGATACGGAGCTCGAGCGTCTGCCCCTGGGTCACTGGGGTGGGCAGGATCTGAAGCTCGCGGATCCCGGCCGGCCAGCCCCGCATGGGTGCCGATCCGCCAGACATCGCCAGCCGGGCGCCAGGGATAGGGGCCCACGGGTGCGCCAGCGCATTTTCAGCAGCCACCGCCCACGGGCTGTGCCCGGTTTCGGCAGCTCCGCTCATCCAACCCTCTCCCGGGCTGAGCGACACGGTCTGTGAGACCTCGATTCCGGGCCCTGCATCCGGCTGATCGGTCAGGACGATGCTCTGGCCGATGTACAGACGCTCGGGGTTGACGATGTGGTTCAGTCGGCCCACACTCTCCTGTTTGAACCCGTAGCGCCGGGCCAGGCTCGAGAGCGTTTCCCCGGCCTCGAGGGCGTGCGTCGACAGCCGTCCGCTGACGCCATCGAGCCCCGGGATCGTCACAAGTTGGCCGACCTGAAGCGTCGCGGGGTCGACGGCCGGGTTGGCAGCCGATAGCGCTTCGACCGACACACCGAACTGCAGCGCGATCCCGGCCAGCGTATCACCAGGCTGGACCTCGTACTGAGCTGTCGAAGTGCTTTGCGCCGAAACAGAGGTTGAAGCTTCAGGCAGGCTCAGGACGGCCAGGCTCAACGCCAGAACCATCCGCCAGATCTTCAAGGATCCACTCATCACCGATGGTCACCTTTTCTAGGAATTCAGGTGTCGTTTCGAGCACATAGCGGGCCGGAGCGCCGGCTGCGTAGGAGGGTCGCCAGGGTCGTGCGCGAACCTTGTCGACCACCCGGCCCGCAGCGTTGATCCAGACGACGCCGAGGTCGAAATTGACGAAGAACATATGGATCGCCGTCAAGACGACGCTGTCGCGGTCCTCGACCAGCAGGATGGCTTCGCCGGGCTCAAGGGCGCGCCGAAACTGTAGCCCGCGCAATTTGCACAAGAAGTCGGCGCACCAGCCGACTCGATTCAGGACGACTGATCCATCAGCCTTCGTGCGTATTCGAATGTGCCGCATCGGTCGATCTTAGCATGAGGCCGGGAAACGCACCGAGGCCGATCAAGCGCCCCTGAATGTACAGCGGCGTGTGATCGGCCTCGAATAGGTGAGCGCTCAGGAGCTGGGGGTTGTGCGGCGGCTGAGGACCTTTTCAATGCTTTCAATCAGGTCCTGGGGGCCAAAGGGCTTTGTGATGTAATCGTCGACCTTGGCGATATGCAACCCAAGCACCTTGTCGATGCTCTGGGCCTTGGCCGTGACGATAATCACCGGGATCTCACGAGTGCTCTCGTGAGCCTTGAGCTTCTGATAGACTTCCCAGCCGTCCATATCGGGCATCATCAGGTCGAGCAGGACGATATCGGGCTGGCTCGACTGCACAAGATCCAGCCCTTCGCGCCCACCTGTGGCGCCCGCCACGGTGTATCCCTTGCGGCTGAGGATCAGGCGAATCAGATCGATCATCGCCGGCTCGTCTTCGATACACACCACACGCTTGGACTTGTCCATCAATGCGCGCTCCCGCCCTACCGTTTCACCGTGTGCAATTAACATCGTCACAGTCCGGTTTGATTCGAGTGTACCACATTCGTTCTAGTGAACAAACCGTATTTTGTCTCAGATCAGGCTCAGTCACGACGCTGGCGAATTGGCCGAGTGTCGGCTAGGATTGGAGCCGATTATGTCTCTGCCTGAACTCTCCGAAGCCTTGAGCAGCTTCGCCACGGTCTTTCTGGGGATCTTCGTCGAGGCTGCGGCCTTCCTGATGCTCGGCGCATTGGCGTCTGGCCTGATCGAAGTCTTCCTCCGCCCGAACGATATGGCGAGGCTTGTGCCGCGCCACCCGATCCTGGCGGCCGGGATCGGCGGATTGTTGGGGCTTGTCTTCCCGGTCTGCGAGTGCGGCGTCGTGCCGCTGGCGCGTCGTTTGGTGCGTAAGGGAATGCCCATGTCGGCGGCCGTGGCGTTCTTGCTGGCTGCGCCGGTCTTCAACCCGATTGTGATCGCCAGCACGCTCGCGGCGTTTGGCCTGACCCCGGTCTTCTTCGGCCGCGTGGCGCTCAGCCTGGGGATTGCGGTGACGACAGGGGCCGTTTTCGCGGCCAGCAAGGATCCGTTGGCGTTGTTGCGCATCCAGGAGCCCGCGCTCCGGCCGACTGGCGCTTCTCTAGCGGCTGCCTTCATCCTAGAAGCGCCAACCGAGACCGCGCTGGCCAAGGCCGGTCGGGTGCTGCGGGTGGCCGTCGATGAGTTTTTCGATATGGGACGCTTCCTGGTGCTGGGCGCATTCCTGGCCGGACTGATGCAGGCTTTCATCCCCAGCACGGTCGTGCTCGCCATCGGCGGTGGGCCGGTGACCTCAGTGCTCGTGATGATCCTGTTGGCGGTGCTGCTCTCGGTTTGCTCGACGGTCGATGCATTCATTGCGCTGGCTTTCGCCGGGAGCTTCACGACGGGGTCGCTGCTGGCCTTTCTGGTGTTTGGCCCGATGGTCGACATCAAGAGCACGTTGATGTACGCCGGCGTCTTCAAGCGCAAGGCGGTGGCCTATCTGATCCTGCTCCCGCTGCTCATGACGATCCTGGCGGCAGTGTTCATCAACCTCAACACGACATGGTGATATGAACCTTCGACTCTACCGCTGGCTGCAACTGGGATTGATGGTATCGCTCGGCGCCTATTTTGCAGCGCGGCTATTGAGCGGCACGATTTACTACTACATCAATGAGCGCTTCGCCGCCTTGATCGCGGCGGGCGCCGTGGTGGCGTTTGGGCTTGCGTACGGCGCCTGGGCCGGGCGCCGTGACCCGGACGTGGCCGACCTCGATCCGGATCTTCCGCCCGGGCTCGACCCCGCCGAGACACGCGCGCGGCGCTCGCGGCTCTGGCGGGCCGGGATGATGAGCGTGCCGCTTGTGCTCGGGCTGGGCCTGCCCGCCCGGCCGCTCGGCGCTGGCGCGATCGAGACTCGCGGGCTCAATGCGAATGCGCCGCTCTCTGCCTCGGGCGACGCACAACGGCTCGAAATCGCGCCCGAGCAGCGTTCGATCCTCGACTGGGTACGCGCGGTGAACTACGCCGACGATCCTGACGCGGTGCGCGGCCTGCCCGCCGATGTCATTGGTTTCGTCTATCATGACCAGCAGCTCGGCGCAGACCGTTTCATGGTGGCGCGTTTCATGGTGACCTGCTGCGCCGCTGACGCCGCCGCGGTGGCCGCCGCCGTGATCTGGCCGGATTCGGTTGATCTGGTCGACAACACCTGGGTTCGGGTCCGCGGCACGATCGACATCACCGAGTACGCAGGGCGGCCGTTGCCACTCATCGACGCCGTTTCGGTCGAGCCGACCAGCGAGCCCGAACACCCCTACATGTATCCATGATCGGCGCCATGCCTCTTCGCAAGATCGATCCCTTCGATCGGTTCGTGCTTTCCGTATTGCTCATCCTGGCCGCCGCCATCGGGTTGGTGATCGCTCTAGGGGATCGGGTGGGCGTGCAGATCGTGCAAGTCTCACCTGTTGATGTTCAGGACTTTGGCGCGCGAAGCTCGATTACGCTAACGTTTGCCGAGCCCATGATCGCCGAGAGCGTTGAGAGCCGGTTCACGATCGAGCCTGTCGTTGCCGGCGACTGGGTCTGGTCCGAGCGGCGCGTCACATTTCGCCCCACAGCGCCCCTGATGCCCGGCGAGCTGCTCACGCTCCGACTCGCGGCCGGTGCCGAGTCGCGCACGGGCCGACGGCTGCTGGCCGACCAGGCGTGGACGTTTCAGGTGCGGGCGCCTCAGATCGTCTATCTGGCCGCGGGGCAGGCGAACCCGCGCGAGTTGTGGCGGATCGATCCGGCCACGTTGGAGCGAATCCAACTCACTCACACCGACGGCCGGATCTTTGATTTTGCCGTGGCGCCGGATGGCGAGAGCATCGTCTTCAGCTTGATCAATGCCGAGTTCGGGACGGACTTCTGGCTCGTCGGTCGCGATGGCGTCGACACGCAACTTCTGCTCGATTGCGGTCCGGATCTCTGCAGCGGCGCGGCCTGGTCGGCGGACGGGCAACGCATCGCCTATAGCCGCGAGCCCGCGGGCCTCGCGCCCGGCGCGCCGAAAGGCCCGCCACGCGTCTGGACGCTTTCGGTTTCCGATTCACAGACGGCGCCGCTTTATCAAGACGGGCAGATCATCGGCTACTCGCCGGCCTGGTCTCCCGACGGCAGCATGTTGGGTATGGTCGACAACTCAACGTCGAGCATCCGGGTGTTGCAGTTGAAGGACCAGACCGAACTCTTGCTCGAAACGCACCAGGGGACGATGGGGTCGTTCTCGCCCGATGGCTCGCGCCTAATCTATACGACTCTCCGTTTCGATGACGCCACTGCGCCTCAGCCGTTCACGATGGTCATGGTCGCCGATCTCGACCGGACCGGCTCGCTCCTCCCGATCCTTGGCCGGGAATACAACGTCGCCGACTACGGCACCCCGGCCTGGTCGCCGACCGGCGAATGGATCGCGATCAATCAGCGAACCGAGAACAGCGGGCCCAGCAAACAGGTCTGGATCGTCCGGCCGGATGGAAGCGAGGCCACTGCGCTGACGGCCGATGCCGACTATACCTACGCCGGCTATCGCTGGTCGCCTTGGGGCGATGCGCTCGTGATGCAGCGTTTCCCGCTGGGGAAGCCGTACGCGACCCCTGAGGTTGTCTTGTGGACGATGGCGGCCGGCGCCGAACAAGTGCTGGCCGTCGACGCCAGTCTCCCGGAGTGGTTGCCCTGACGCCGTCGTGTTTGGCGTCTCGATCGCGCACTTCGATAAAACAAAATCGGGCGAGCATAGCTCGCCCGATTTTGTTTTATCGAAGTGTCTATCAGAGGAAGGCTATAGCGCCCAGGCGATCTGCGAGTGCGTGACGCGCTCAACTGAGCGATCGATCAGCCGCTGGACGTATGTCGAGAAGTAGCCGCGATAGCGCTCCTGCAGTTCAGGCAAGGTCCAGTCGTTGCCCGTGACCCGGCCGCGGCAGGTAGGCGCGCCACATTCGCAGTCGAATTGATCGTACGGGCTCGCATCGGTCATGGCGTAATCGAAGCAGACCTCTTCGCCTGGATCGATCGCACGCATGGCCACCACGGTCAGTTGGCCGTGCAGGCCGGCGTTGGGCGCGCACGAGTGATTGATGTAGTCGGCAGGCTCATCCTCGACGGGCGTGACAAGGTACAGACCTTCGTCGACCTGAACGCTGCGGCGCTGCAAGATCGCGGGCAGCTTCTTCAGCCTGTCATGATCGACGATGGCGCCGCCCCAGACCAGCAGACGTTCGCCTGCCTGGATGGGTTCACGCGCAATCAGGCCGTGGCCGCCCTTTTCAGGGCTCTCCACGGGGTGCAGCTTGGGGCTCATGTACGCATAGCGCTCGAAGCTCGCAGCCATTTGATCAGGCACCTTTCCCGGAAAACGAATTTGCCACCCAGTCCGAGGTTCACGGACCGCCCGGCGGTTAACCGGCGCGGCGAGCTCGGATAGGCGGCAACGATGGAACGCGTGGCTGTCGGTCACGCGTCGAAGAGGAATTTACAACAAAACCGCCGAATTTCAAGGTCCTGGGCTGTCTCTGAGATTATTTTAAGGTCAGTGGCGATACAGTTGTCGGATGTCGCGTGGGCACACGATAGCGACGTCAATGGGAGCGTATGTGTGACGGGCCTCTTGCAAATGATCCTCGCGTGGGTGGAAGCCATGATCACCCAGGCGGGTTACCCAGGTCTGGTGTTGGCGATGGTGATCGAGACGGTTTTCCCTCCAGTGCCTTCGGAGGCGATCTTGCCGTTTGCCGGGATCCTCGCGCGGCGGGGCGTGTTTGATCTCTGGGGCGTGATCGTCGCCGCCACGCTCGGTTCGGTGTTGGGCGCGTTGATCCTGTATGTCGCGGGACGCTGGGCCGAGGAGCACATCCTCTTAGGCCTCGTCCAGCGCTACGGGCGTTGGATCGGGCTCTCCGAGCCATTGTTCCTGCGGGTATTGGCGGTATTCGACCGCCATGGCGCCCTCGCCGTTTTTGTCGGCCGTCTGCTTCCAGGGCTGCGGAGTTTCATCTCGATCCCGGCCGGCATGGCGCCGATGCGGCTTTCGATATTCCTCGCGGCGACGGCGTTGGGGAGCAGTCTGTGGAACTCCCTGTTCACGTTGTTGGGCTGGTGGCTTGGCGACCACTGGGAAGATGCGATCGCCTGGGTGGCGGTCTACGAGGAGGCGATCCTGCTCGTAGCCGTTGTCGCCTTCGTGGCATATGCAGTCTGGTCGTGGGTCAGGCGCATCGCGCCAAAGGCTCCGCCGTCGGCGCCGACATAGCGTGGGTCAGCGCAAGCTGTCAGCGTCGGGTGGTGGGGTATCGGTTGCCCGCGTACGGGGCTTGGGCACCGGGTATGCGCTGGGCTACAATGACGCCGCCGTGGCCCGGCCGCCCTGCATCACAATGGACGCTTCGGATATGCCCCGGGCGTCGGCCAGCACTGGATGGTAAACCGTGGTTCAGCCCATCATGCCTGGGGTCTATCAGGTCCCGGGTGTCGTCGCCAATTGCTACCTGCTCGAAGCAGGCCAAGATCTGGCTGTCATCGATGCCGGGTTGCCTTATAGCCATCGGGCGATTCTGCGTCTGATGCGCGAACTGGGGCATCCGCCCGAGTCACTGCAGGCCATATTCTTGACGCACGCCGACCGTGATCACATGGGTGGTGCGGCGGCGTTGCGCGCCGCCACAGGCGCTCAGGTCTTCGCTGGCGCGATCGAGGGTGAGGCGATGGCTGCGGCCAGCGAGACGCGTCGGGTCGGGCTGCCGGGGCCGCTCCGCATGGCGTTCGAGGTCACGAGCCGATTCCTTTTTGCGCGTGTCAACCCCGTGATCCCGGATCGAATCGTCGCCGATGGCGAGGATCTCGACGCGCCGCTCGGCCTGCTTGCCCTGCATACCCCGGGCCACACGCCCGGACACATGTCGTTCTTCGATGCCAAACGCCGGATCCTCTTCGCCGGCGATTCGATGCGGTCCTTTGCGGGTCGCATGCGACCTTCTTTCGGCGCAAACACCGACAACGAGCTTCAGGCTCAGGAGTCAGCGTGGCGCCAGCTGACCCTCAACCCCGAATTGATCCTGGTTGGCCATGGCACGCCTATCTGGGTCAAGTGACACTCGGAGCACGAACACTTCTTCATGGAACTCTCCGCGACCATCCATCTGTTGGGCCGTTTGCTGGGCGAGGTGATCTGTGAGCTCGAATCGCCTGGTCTGCTGGAGACTGAGGAGCGCATCCGCCAGGCGGCCAAGGATCGCCGCGCAGCAGAGCAGGATGCCAGTGCGCGGCTGACGCGCCAGGTGCACGCCCTGGATGCGGGCTCGGCCCGGGCCGTGGCCGCCGCGTTCACGGCTTACTTTGATCTGGTCAATCTTGCTGAGGAGGCGAACCGGGTGCGCAGCCTGAGGGTGCGCGAGCGCGTCGATCTCGCCCGACCCGAATCGCTTGACGATACGTTTGCCGAGTTTCGGCGGAAGCGGATCCCGGCAACCAGCATCTCCGCGCTGCTCGAGCGTCTCAAGGTCGAGCTCGTCCTGACCGCGCATCCGACCGAAGCCAAACGGCGAACCGTGCTATCGAAGCTGCAGCGCATCGCGCGCAGCCTGCGCGCCCTGTACTACACCGATCTCCTGCCGCGCGAGCGCGAGGCGCACCTGGCGGCCATCAAGGCCGAGATCACGGGCCTCTGGCTGACCAACCGCAACCGCACATCGCGCCCGGCGGTGACCGACGAGGTCCGCACCAATCTGTACTTCATCGACGAGATCTTTTGGCGTGCTTTGCCGCGCGTTGAGCGCGAACTGGCCGACGCGATCGCGCGCCACTATCCGCAGCTGAGCGCGCCGCGCGGCTGGCTGACGCTGGCATCCTGGGTGGGTGGCGATCGCGACGGCAACCCGAACGTCACGGCAGAGGTCACGGCCGAGACGTTGCGGCTTCACCGCGGCCTGGCTGTTGAGCGCCATCGCGAGACCCTGCAAGATCTCGCCCGTCGGTTGAGCTTCGACGAGCGTCGGGCGCCGGCGACGCCGGTTCTGGCTGATTGGGTTGCGGCGCGGCGGCCGTTGCCGCCGCATGCCGCCTTCCTCGAGGAGCGCTATGGCCACGAGATCTATCGCCTGGCGTTGAGCCTGCTTGCCGGAGACCTTGAAGAGGCATCGCGCGACGATATGACCACGCGGCTCCTCAGCCAGACGCCGCATGTGGCCAGGGCGCGGGTCGAAGATGTGGCCTCGCCATTGGACGAGATCGCGGCGGCCCTGCCTGTGCCTGCAACCGCGCATCCGGGGCTCTCGTTCAGTGATGCGCCCTCGATTGCCCAGGCTCAGCAACAGCTTGACATCTTCGGGCTGCATGCGGCCCGGCTAGACCTTCGAGAGGACTCGGCCCGGCTGTCTGCGGCGTTGAGCGAGATCGTGCGGGCGTTGGGCTGGGCTCAAGACTTCGAGCGCCTGCCTCCCGCCGAACAAGTGGATCGGCTCGTCGCCTGGTTGAGCGCCCCGCGCCCGGCCGGTCTGGCTCACCGCGCTGGCGTGACTGTCGAAACCAGCGAGACCTGGGCGCTGTTCACGCTGATCGCACGCGTCCAACGAGTCTACGGGCCGGAGTTGCTCGGCCCATTCATCATCTCGATGACACGTGGCCCGGCGGATGTGCTGGGCGCGATGTTGCTCGCGCGCTGGGCCGGCTGCGCGCCTGGCCTACAGATCACGCCCCTGTTCGAGACCATTGGCGATCTTCAGGCGTCAGCCGGGATCCTCGAGCGCCTGTTTGGCCTGCCCGTGTATCAGGCACATCTGACGGCCGGGGGCGGCGAACAGGTGGTGATGATCGGTTACTCCGATAGCAACAAAGACGGCGGCTATTTGGCCGCGAACTGGGCGCTGTACGAGGCGCAGGAGCGCATCACCGAGGTCTGCGGCCGCCACGGCGTCACGCTCACGCTCTTTCATGGCCGTGGGGGCACAGTGGCGCGAGGTGGTGGTCCGGCCAATCGTGCCATCCGCGCGCAGCCCCCGGGCACCGTCGAGGGCCGATTCCGCGTGACGGAGCAGGGCGAGGTCATCGCCTCGCGCTACGCCGATCCGGATCTAGCTCATCGCCACCTTGAGCAAATCGTGAGCGCCGTTCTTCAAGCCAGCGTCGCCCCTGGCGCCGAGGCGCCAGAGCCCGCCGTTCGCTGGCGATCAGCCATGTCGACGATGGCTGAGGCTGCCCGCCAGGCATACCGTTCCCTGGTCTACGACACGCCGGGCTTCATCGATTTCTGGCGCGCCGTGACCCCGATCGACGAGATCAGCGCGCTGCATATCGGGTCGCGGCCGACGGCGCGGCGGGGCGGCGGGTTGCAACCGACGGCGATCCGGGCGATCCCGTGGGTGTTCTCATGGATGCAGAGTCGCTTCAATCTCCCGGGCTGGTACGGGCTGGGCGCCGGTCTCGCTGCCGCGTCGCCGGAAGTCCTGGGCGAGATGTACCACAGTTGGCCCTTCTTTCGGGCGCTCCTCGACAATGCCGAAATGTCGCTGCTCAAGGCCGACATGGATATTGCGGCGCTGTACGTGCAGCTTGCCGGCGATGTGCCCGATGCAGCAGCGATCTTCGAGCGCATCCGATCGGAGTTCGAACGCACCCGCGCGGCCATCCTGGCGATCTCGGGCCAGCGCGACCTGATGTCGGCCGACCCCGTGATCCAGCGCTCGGTCATCCTCCGTAACCCTTACGTCGATCCGTTGAACTTCATCCAGGTCGAGATGCTGCGGCGGTTGCGCGCGGCGGTGGCTGAAGACCATCCATCAGCAAACGATGCCGAAGAACTCAACGCTCTGCGCGATGTGATCACGCTAACGATCAACGGCATCGCCGCCGGGCTGCGGAACACGGGGTAGAGCGGGGATTCGCCGATACCCGGCCATTTCCAATCGCGGTTGTCGAGACGGCGTTCTTGCGGACTGCTTGACAAATCCAAAATCGGCCCTAAACTCCCTATAACGCGCGTTACCTAACGCGCGTTATAGGGAGTTTAGGTGGAGCATGGCCTCGAAGAAGCGTCCGACCCAGGGTGATGTCGCTCGAGTAGCCGGGGTGTCGCGAGCCACCGTCTCCTTCGTGCTCAACAACACCGGCGCGGGCGCGATCTCGGTCAGCCCGGAGACCCGCCAGAAGGTTGTCGAGGCCGCCCGGCAGCTCAACTACCTGCCTGATCCGGTGGCCCAAATGCTTGCCAGCGGCAGCAATCACCTGATCGGCGTCTTCACTTACGAGCCCGATTTCCCGTTCGAGCGCACCGATTTCTACTATGACTTCCTGTTGGGCATCGAGACCGGGGCAGCGCGGTCGGATCTGGATGTCATCCTCTTCACGCGCGCCGGTGAGCCCGACCGGCCGCGCTTGATCTATGGCCCGGCTGGCAATCGGCTACGCCTCGCTGACGGCGCGATCTTCCTGGGTGCGAACCCGGATCGTGCCGAGCTCGCGCGCCTGACGGATGAAGGCTATCCCTTCGTATTCATTGGCCGCAGGGATGTGCCTGGGCGCGAGATCAGCTGGGTGACGATCGACTACGCCTCTGCCAGCGCGCAGGCGACCCGTCATCTGCTCGAGGCCGGACATCGCGATATCGCCTATGTCGGCTCCGATACCAATGCCGAGTCGAACCAGGACAAATTAATCGGCATTCGAGACGCGGTCCGAGATGTGGCCGATGCGCGCATCCATATCCTCAGCGAGGCTGTGCTCGGCGATGCCGTCGCCTATGCCGCAGCCCTCCGGGAGGCATTCTGCTCGGCGGTGCTGTGCTCGCATGCGACGACTTTCGATATCACGCTCGATGCGCTTGAGTCGGTCGGGCTGCGGGTTCCCGCGGAAATCTCGGTGATCAGCCTTGCCGACACTACACGCGTTGTCGGCGGCGGCCGCGTACACACGCACGTAAACGTCGACCGCCGTGCCTGGGGCGAGCAAGCTGTGCGCTCGCTCGTGCGGATGATCCGGGAGGAGACAACGGAGCCGATTCAGGTGCGGATGCCCTACACCTTTGTTGTCGGCGAGACCACGGCGCCGCGGCAGACCTGCAGAAACGTGTTCCGCGGGCAGAAAGCGAGGTGATAGCCGGTCAACCAGCAGATCGCGTGATCCACCTTAACGGAGATGGCAGCATGGGGAAACATGCTGCCATCGGTGCGAGGGATGTGCATCCCTGAGCGCGCCCATTATACGTGGGCCGGCACGTCCCCGCCATGCTACGACCCCGACGCCGCAGCGCCTGTGGGTCGTCGATCCATCCCGAGGAGAGCTATCAATGACTACGACAAGCCGATGGGCGGGCGTGTTGGCCGCGGCGTCCCTGCTGCTGGGCGCCTGTGCCCCAACCGCACAACCGACCTCCGAAGTTCAAACGATCGTGGTGACTCAGGTCGTCGCGGGGACGCCAGTCGAGCGCGTCATCACCGCGACGCCAGAGCCGACCGCCGACCGCAGCGCCGAGCCGGTCAGCCTGCGCTTCACCACCTGGACCGGTAACGAGGCACAACTGGCGGTACTCAATGCGATCGGGGCCGACTACACGGCCCTGCATCCGAACGTCACAGTGCAGTTCGAGACGATCCCATTTGACGAATATCCGACCAAGCTCTCGGTGCAGCTCGCCGGTGGCGATCCGCCCGATCTGGGCTGGATCGTCGAGGTCGTCGCCGCCAACTGGATCGAAGCCGGTGTGTTCGAGGACGTTTCCGACACGCTCCAGGCCTATCCGGGCTACGACTACGACGACCTGCTGACTGCGCCGCTCAGCCTGTGGGCCCGGGACGAGTCGCTCTACGCCGTGCCGTTCTCGACCTCGCCGTTCTTCGTCCTGTACAACAAGGATTTGTTCGCCGCGGCCGGGCTAGAGACACCGGATGCACTGCTGGCCAGGGGCGAGTGGACCTACGCGGCGTTCGCCGATGCCGCCAAGGCCATCGCCGAACAGGGCGGGGCGGGCGTGTACGGTTACCTGGGCGTCGAGGGCGGCAACATGTACGCCGCAAACTTATGGCAAACGCTTACGCCCTTCCTGTGGGCTTACGGCGCCGAGCCCTGGTCGGCCGACTACGCGACCTGTGGTCTGAACACGCCAGAGGCCATCGAGGCCGTGTCGCTCGTGCAGCGCATGGTGGTCACCGACGAGTCGACCGTGCCTCCGGGTGAGACCGCCAGCTTCACGTCGGGCCAGATCGGCATGGCCTTTGGCCAGTTGAGCCGCATCGGGGCGCTCAAGGACGCGACCTTCGAATGGGGCATCGCGCCTTTGCCGGGTGGTCCGGCCGGGGCGCGTCCGACCATCGGCCAGGCTGCTATCGCTGTCTTCCGCCAGGGCGCCCACAGCGACTTGGCCGCCGACTTCCTGGCTTTTATGACCACAGAGGCCAACGTCGCCCGCCTGGCGCAATTCTGGCCGCCGATCCGCCAATCGGTGCTCGACAGCGGCGTGATCGCCCAGAACTACCCCGCCGTGGATGCTGCCAGCCTGGATGCCGCAGTCGTCGCGGGGATCGCCAACGGCAACGTCGTGCCTAGCCACCCCGACTTCGCCAAACTCGACCTGGCGCTACGGCCATCGTTCGATCAGCTCTGGGCCGAAGGCGCCGATGTCCAGACCCTGATGAACCAGGCCTGCGAATCGGGCGCCACCTTCTTCAAGCCCTGAGCGGGACCCTGGCCATCGGGTGAGGTCCGAACCGGGCCTCACCCGATGGCCTGTCGAGGTGCTATGAGCCTGTCACAGAACGCGCGTCGGCGCTGGCCAGTGCTAACGCTGGCCCAGCAGGACGCTTGGGTCGGTTTCCTGTTCGTCTTGCCACGATTGCTTGGGTTCCTGATCTTCGCCCTTGCGCCGCTTGTGGCGGTCTTCGTCTTCAGCTTCGAGCACCGCAACCTGCTGACGGCGCAGGCGACGTTCGCGGGGCTGGATAATTACCACACCATGGTCGAAACGGATCCGGTGTTCAGGCGCATGGCCCTGAACACCCTGATCTTCTCGGCCGGGCTTGTGCCGCTCAACGTGCTTCTGGCGTTCAGCCTGGCCGTCATGCTCGCTGCTCCGTTTCGCGGCGTGACGATCTTTCGGACGTTGTTCTTCGCGCCGGTGGTGACGTCGACGGCGGCCTGGGTGATCGTCTGGACGTTCATCCTCCAGGGCGATCAAGGCCCGCTCAATCAACTCCTGGCGCTTATCGGCATCCAGGGCCCAAACTGGTTGCGTGAGCCCGCATCGGCGATGGGTGCCGTGATCGTCACGCGCGTGATCAAGACTGTCGGCCTGAATATGGTGATCTTCCTGGCGGCCCTGCAAGATTTGCCACGCGAGCTGGTCGAGGCGGCACGGGTCGATGGCGCCGAGCAACTCCAGGTCGTCCGGCATATCATCCTGCCTTTCCTGGCGCCGAGCCTGGTGCTGGTCGTGATCATCACCTTGATCGGGTCGCTCAACATCTTTGATCACATCTTGCTGCTGACAAACGGCGGGCCGGCCAACGCCACGATGGTGCTGGCGTTCTACGTGTACTTCTCGGCGTTCAAGACGTATGAGATCGGCTACGCCAGCGCGATAGCCGTCGTGCTCTTCCTCACGGCCCTGACGCTGACGGCCGTGCAGTGGGCGCTCCGAAGACGGGTGGTGTACCTTGAGACTTGAGCGTATCCGCGGCCGGGCCCTCGGACATGGGCTGTTGCTGGCCTTCCTTGTCGTGCTTGCCGTGCCATTTGTGTTCCCGTTTTGGTGGATGTTCACGAGCGCCTTCAAGACGCCGCTCGAGATCTTCGAGTTTCCGCCGCCGCTGTTGCCGCGGACCTGGAACTGGTCGAACTTCGAGACCGTGTTCAGGTTCCAACCCTTCGCGCAGCAGTACTTCAATAGCGTCTACATTGCGTTGACCGCGACGGCGCTCAACGTTGTCGTCTCGGCCGTGGCCGGATACGGTTTCGCGCGGATCAAATTCCCGGGCAGCAATCTGCTCTTTATTTTGTTATTGAGCGCACTGATGATGCCGCCCGAGGTTACGATCGTGCCGAACTACGTCTTCCTCAAGTCACTCAGTAATACGCATTGGCCGTTGATCTTGCTGCCGGTGTTTGGCGCCAACGGCGTGGTCTCGACCTTCATGATGCGCCAGTTCTTTCTGGCGTTGCCGGCCGAGCTCGAGGATGCGGCGCGCATCGACGGCCTGAGCCGCTGGGGTATGTTGTGGCGGATCGCCTTGCCGATCGCGCGCCCGGCGCTGGCCGCTGTGGCGATCTTCACGTTTCTGGGTGTATGGAACGCTTTCCTGGAGCCGTTTATCTTCCTCAGCGACGTCCGGCTGTTCACACTGCCTCTCGCGTTGACGAATTTCCGCGACGAGTACGGCGTGCCGATGTGGAACGTCCAACTGGCGGCGACCACGCTTTCGGTCATTCCGGTGTTGATCTTTTACGTCGCCGCTCAGCGTCAGGTGATCGAGAGCTTCACCTCGAGCGGCGTCAAGGGATAGGGCAACTCATGAGCGAACACACAACCGAGATCCTGATCGTCGGTGCCGGGCTGGGCGGCGTGGCCGCCACGTTGGCTGCTTGCCGGCTGGGGCGCAGGGTCGTGTTGACGGAAGTCACCGATTGGATCGGCGGCCAATTGACGAGCCAGGCCGTGCCGCCGGACGAGAACCCATGGATCGATCGTGAACAGACCGGTTGCACGGCAACATACCGGCAATTACGCGAAGGCATTCGCGACGTCTACCGCCGCCATGTGCCGATCGAGGGCGCCGCAGATCCATATCTCAACCCCGGCCGCGGCAACGTCAGCCCGTTGTGCCATGAGCCGCGAATCGGGCTGGCCGTGCTCGAGGCGATGCTGCAGCCGTATCTAGCTGCCGGGCGGTTGACGATCTTGCTGCGCCATGAGCCGATCGCGGCCGAGACCGACGGCGATGCCGTGCGGGCCGTCACCTTTCGTGACCTGGCGTCCGGCGACGACCGGGTCGTTCAGGCGCGTTACGTGCTCGATGCGACCGAGCTCGGCGATGTGCTCGATCTGGCCGGCGTCGAACACGTCATCGGAGCCGAAAGCCAGCTGCAAACCGAAGAGATGCATGCCTTGTCCGGCGATCCCGACCCGCTCGAGCAACAGGCTGTCTCCTGGTGCTTCGTCATCGACCATCTTCCTGACGAAGATCACGTGATCGCTCGACCGGCTGACTATGACTTCTGGCGAAGCTACCGGGCTCCGTTCTGGCCCGCGCCCCAACTCAGCTGGGTCACGCCTGACCCGGTGACTCTGGCACCGGTCGAGCGGCCGCTCTTTACAGGCCCGAGCGACGCCGATCGCGGCGATGACCTCTGGCACTTCCGCCGCATCCTGCAGCGGGCGCGTTACCCATCCGGGCTACATCGGAGCGATGTGGTCGTGGTCAATTGGCCGCAGATCGACTACTGGCTTGGGCCATTGGTCGGCGTATCGGCGGCCGAGCGCAGGACGCATCTCTCGCGCGCTCGTGGGTTGTCATTGTCGATGCTCTACTGGATGCAGACCGAGGCGCCCCGGTTTGACGGCGGCTATGGATACCCTGGCCTGCGGCCGCGGGGCGATGTCGTCGGCACCGACGACGGGTTTGCCAAACACATTTATGTGCGCGAAAGCCGGCGGATCAAGGCCGAGTTCACGGTCCTCGAGCAGCACGTCGGGGTAGAGGCGCGTGGCGCGACAAAGGGCGCCGAGATCTTCGCCGACAGCGTCGGCATCGGAAGTTATCGGATCGACTTGCACCCAAGCTACCGGCGCAACTACATCGATGTCAATAATTATCCATTTCAGATCCCGCTGGGCGCCTTGATCCCGCTTCGGGTTGAGAACGTGCTCCCGGCCTGCAAGAATCTCGGGACCACCCACATCACCAACGGGTGCTATCGCCTCCACCCGGTCGAGTGGAACATCGGCGAGGCCTCTGGC
>Ga0209573_1003002_pt1 | contig 19768 bp, 16 predicted proteins | sample TNRBio252014_DNA_FD_185870 | JGI IMG/M metagenome (GOLD analysis project Ga0209573, IMG submission 185870) | Wastewater treatment Type I Accumulibacter community from EBPR Bioreactor in Madison, WI, USA - TNR Reactor_6/25/2014_ DNA (SPAdes)... | ecosystem: Engineered > Bioreactor > EBPR >...
TCATCAAAAAGTGGGACAAGCAAGCTGATGGATACACTTTCCTGCACGGTGTCGGCCTCGCGTGGCACAAAGGGAAGCTCTACGCCTCCATCGGCCACAACAAGGGCGCGGAGAACACCGTCACCGAGGAAGCGCAGTATCGCGTGAGCGAGGACGGCGGCAAAGCTTGGAGCGAGCTGCGCGTGATCGACGCAGGCGAGGAGGAGAACCTCGCGATCAGTCACGGCGTGTTCGTTTCGCACGGCGGAAAGCTCTGGGCCTTCCACGGAGCTTACTACAACAAGATGGAGCGCATTCACACCCGCGCTTACTCGCTCGACGAAGCCACAGGCATGTGGGTGAAGCACGGTGTCGTGCTCGAAAACGGCTTCTGGGCGCTGAATCAGCCGGTGAAGATGAACGACGGCAACTGGATCATGTCCGGCATCAGCGCCGGGCCTTATTCAAACACCGGCACCTTCCCCGCCGCCGTCGCCATCAGTCATGGCGATGACTTCACGAATTGGGATTTCGTCAGCATCCCCGTTCACGAAGGTCTCAGGATGTGGGGCGAGTCGAGCATCATCGTCGAAGGTGCGAACGTGCTCAACATCGCCCGCTATGCCGCCAAACCGCTCGCCTTGATTTCAAAAAGCACCGACTACGGCCGCACCTGGAGCACGATGGCAGAAAGCAATCTGCCCATGACCACCTCGAAGCCCGCCGCAGGCATGTTGAGCACCGGCCAGCGCTACCTCGTCTGCACGAATGCCGCGAACAACGGTGGCAAGCGCTTCCCGCTCACCATCGCCGTCAGCAAACCGGGATCGCCGTTGCTCAGCCAAGTCTTTGTCATCCGCCACGCCGAGCACAACGGTCCCGGCGAATCCAACCCCAAAGCCAGCCTCAGCTACCCCTGCGCCACCGAGCACGACGGCAAGCTCTACGTCGGCTTCTCCAACAACGGCGGGCGCGGTGGCAACCACAACAGCGCCGAGATGGCGGTCATTCCGATTGAGCGGCTGAGGTAGCGCAAGGCGAATAACCCCGAGTTTGGCATTTCAACGAATGCCGTTATAGTCTGCCAGTTCTTCAAACGTTACCCTTTCGACCTCATGACCACCACAAAGGAAATCTCTATGGACGCCGTGCGTTCTCTCGGCCTGCACGCGGGAGACAGTCTGCGCGTGCTCGAAGAAAAAGAAGCCTCCTTCGTGGTGCAGATCGTTCACTCCGCCTCCCCGCTTCAAACCGTCAAGAAACGTGGCAGTGCAGGAGCGTGGGCCAGGTCCGCACGAGGCATTGCCCGCCTCAAGTCTGGTGAAACTCGCGATGATGCCCGCATGGGCTACTACCGGGAAAAATACGGCCTTCAATAAGCCCGATCATGCGCGTCTTTCTCGACACCAACATCCTGCTCGATGTCATCGAGAACCGCGAAGAATTCTATCAGGACAGCCTGTCGGTTCTGGATCGTTGTGACGAGCTTGCTGCCGAAACCTTCATCGCCTGGCATGGGCTGGCCACCGCCTACTACATTCTCAAGCGCGGCCGAACGACGGAGGAGGCTCTTGCCGAAGTCGATAACATCCTGAACTGGGCCGATGTCGCCCCCGTGAACAAATTGACGCCCTATCAGGCTCGCTCGCTAAATTTTGACGACTTTGAAGATGCGATGCAAACCGCAGCCGCACAGGAATGCCAGGCGGACGTGATCGTCACTCGCAACGTGAAGGACTTTTCAGGCAGCCCCATTCAAGCCATATCGCCAGAGGCGTTTCTCACCTTTTATGGACAACCGGGTCAGACACTCTCTGAGGCGTGAAGTCAGCTACATCGCCGCCAGCGTCGCGGTGAGCAGCTTCCAGAACTTCTGCACGGAGGTGATGCTGCAGCACTCTTTCTCGGAGTGGGCTTCGTGGATATTCGGGCCGAAGGAGATCATGTCGAGATCGGGGTAGGCGATGGCGATGACGCCGCATTCAAGGCCGGCGTGGCAGGCGCTGACTTTCACGTCGTGGTCGAAGAGGTCGTGATACAGCGTCTTCATCTTCTCCAAGATGGGCGATTCGGCGCTGGGGCTCCAGCCGGGATAGCCAGCGTCTTGAACGGCCTTCGCGCCGATCATTTCAAAGGGCGCGGCGAAGGTGCGGGCGACATCCGCTTTGCTCGAATCGACCGAACTGCGCTGAAGGCCGCTCCATTCGGCGTGGCCGTTGCCGAGCGAGATGAGCGAGAGATTCGAGGAAGCCTCGACCAAGTCGGGCACGACCGGACTCATGCGATAGACGCCATTCACCACGGCCTGGAGAGCGAGGACGAAGGGCTTTTGCACATGATCGGCCATGGTCGGGATGTGGCCGTGCTCGGGCTTCACCGGCTGCGTGGTGATGCTCAGAATCGGCTCGATGAGGCGGAACTCCTCGCGGATGCCTTCGACTTCCTTGGCGAAGATTTCATCAAAGCGTGGCTGATCGAGAATGACGACCTGCGCGGTGCATTGCGCCGGAATCGCGTTCCGGGCACTGCCGCCGCGCATGGTGGCGAGCGCGACGACTCCCTCTCCGCTGGCGCAGAGGATGCGGGCCATGAGCTTGATGGCGTTCGCGCGGCCTTCATGGATTTGCAGGCCGGAGTGCCCGCCGCGCAGGCCGGTGATGTGGATGGCGATGAAGGGCTCGTCGGGGCCGTGCGCGGCTTCGGTGTAGTCGAGGCTCGCCAGCGTATCGACACCGCCCGCGCAGCCGATGGTGAAGGTGTCGTCCTCTTCGGAGTCGAGATTGAGCATCGTTTTGCCCGTGAGCAGGCCGGGTTGCAGTCCGAGTGCCCCGCCCATGCCCTGCTCCTCATCCAGCGTGAAGAGTGCCTCGATGGGCGGATGCGAAAGGTCTTTGGAAGCCAGCACGGCGAGGATCGCCGCAACGCCGAGGCCGTTGTCCGCGCCGAGCGTGGTGCCGCGTGCGCGCACCCAGTCGCCGTCTGCCCACATGTTGATGCCTTGCTTATCAAAGTCGAAGTTCAAGCCGTCCGCCGCCTTGTGAACCATGTCGAGATGCGCCTGCATGATGACCGCTGGCCTGTCCTGCCGATCCGGCGACGCGGGCTTCTTGATGATGACATTGCCAGCGCTGTCGAGCATTGAACTGAGCCCGTGACGCTCTGCAAACTCACGCACAAAGGCCACCACACGTTCCTCGCGCTTCGAAGGCCGTGGCACGGCATTGAGGTCGGCGAAGCAGTTCCAGAGAGTGTTGGGTTCGAGGGCGCGGATGTCGGACATGACTTGTAGCATAGGCTTTCTAGCCTGTGATGATCAACACGAACATCGACACAGCCTAGAAAGGCTACGCCCGCACACTCGGCCCATCCACCCACTGCGGTGGGATCATGATCTGGCGCGGCACATCGGGCACGCCGTATTCATGCTGGGAGAGCTGGGTGACGACGAGATCCACCGCCGCAGCCGCGAGATGATCGCGCCTTTGATAAATACCCGCGAAGTCCGTCATCTTCGGCGTCCAATCATGCGCCACGAAGCCGATGTCCTGCGGCACGCGCAGGCCGAGGCGCTTCAGCCAGCCGGGCACATGTGTGTCGAAGGTGATGAGCGCGTCGGGCTGGTGCTCGCGCATCCATTTGGCGAAGGCCTCGAAGCCCTTGCTGATGTCGTTGCTCGGGAAAAGCAGCAGTGGCACGCGATCCGCCTCCGGCAGGCCGTGCTGCCAGTGAAACAAGCCGCCGCTGTAGCCAAACTGCGAGCGGTTCACGATCCACTTTGTCACCGCCACGCCGATGCGCCGGTAGCCGCGCGCATGGAGCTGCTCCGCCGCCGTGTGAATGCCCAGCGTCATGTTTCCCGCGCACATGTGCAGCGCGGGCGTGCTCATGGCATTGCCAAAGGTCACCGCCGCGAAAGACGAGTAGTCCAGCTTGCTGCATGGAAGCGTCATGCTCTGCGGTGAAACGATCACGCCCTCAATACCGCGCGCGTGCAGGATCTTTTGCAGCTTCTTCGGCGTCAGGCCGTCCTTGCCCAAATAAAACTCCTCCACCGCGTAGCCATGCCCATGCGCACGCCGGCGGATGTCCTCAATGGGCACATATTGATACGACGGCCCCAGCAACCCATCCTGCGGCACATGCTCGCGGATCACCGCGATCACCGCCCGCACCCGCGTTTCCTTCTTGCCGCGCACCACCTGCATCATCCGCGCCAGATGCGGATCGGGCTGGTAATCGAGCCGCTTCGCCTCACGCAGCACCAGCTCCCGCTTCTCGACCGAAACCTTCGGCGCCCCACGCAGCACCCGTGACACCGTCATCATCGACACGCCAGCGGCGCGGGCGATGTCTTTGAGCGTGGCGGAGGTGGTTTCGGGCATGGTGTTAGCATAACACGCCATGCCAACACTCAAGATGTGAAATGCCACCGCCTGCCCCGTTTTCTCGAATCATGCCCCTCCGACCTCTTTTATGCCTCCTGGCGATCTCTGCGCTCTTTTGCGGCCACTCCATCGCCGCACCGCCACTGACGGTGCTTCCAGGCAAACCCTCTGCCTGCGCGGCTCGGATCACTCCGGCGAATCCGCCGAACGACGGCATCCTCTTTGTGGATCACTCGAAGGCCAAACGCAGCGGCCATCTGGGGCATGCGTTGGTGCAGTATGCGCCGGGCAAGCTGCTCGCGTTTTACCCGAACTGCTCCAGCGACAACGGCGGCCACTCGGCGGTCGGCTGGATGGAGTTCAAGCGATCCGAGGATGGTGGCAAAACATGGGGTGAGCCGCAGGTGCTCGCCTTCACCAAGGAACTCTTCGACAAACACAACGGACGCACCGCCATGGCTGAAAAGGCCGTGGTGACCGACAAAGGCGAGATCGTGCTCTTTTACCTCATCTGCGATGTGTCGAAGAACGCGCTCTGGCAGCCCTACTGGGTGCCTTTGTGCTCGAAAAGCACCGACGCAGGCCAAACGTGGAGCGAACCCAAACCCGTGTGTTCATCTCGCGGCCGCATTTACGATGCCGAGTATCACGACGGCGAAATCCGCGTGCTGCACTTCGCGAACGACGCCGAGAAAGACTGGCGCGGCAACTCGAAGGAGCACGTCTATGAGCTGCATGTGAGCACCGACGGCGGCGACACCTTCACGAAGCGCAGCGAACTGCCCTTCATCACCAACCGCCGCGGCTACGGAGCCCTCGGACGCCTCAACGATGGCGGATTGATCGCCTACATCTACAACAGCGCGAACGAGAGCATGCTCGACTACGCCATCAGCACCGACGGCGGCAAAACCTGGCCCAAGGTCGGCACCTCGACCGTCAGCCGGAAGATCCGCAATCCGCAGTTCACCGCCTTTGGCGGTAAATACTACCTCCACGGCCGCAGCGGCGCGTATGGCGAGGGCAGCGGCCACATGATCCTCTACATGTCCGAGGACGGCGTCACCTGGGACGACGGCGTGTATCTGCGCATGCGCACCGCCGGTGCCGGAGCCTACTCCAACAGCCTCGTCGTCTATTCCCCCGACGGCAGCGGCAAACAACGCCTCCTCATCCAGGCCTCCCACGCCTACGAAGACAGCCAGACCAACGTGCTCCACTGGTGGCTGGAGTAATCTTCATCAAACATCATCACATCTCATGCTCCTCCGTCTTTTTGCGATCTCTGCGTTCTTTTGCGGCCAAATCGGCGCTCAAAGCCTCCTCCCCGCCAACTGGGCCCCCGCGCTCGCGGGCGACATCGTCATGCAGCGCCTCATCAACACCTCCGCGCCGCAGGTGAAGGGTGCGCACGATGCGGAGTTCGCCTGTGTCGGCGAGCGGGCCTACCTCGTCGCCGAAGCGAACGATGTGAAGGCGGGCGAGAGCGCGGGCTGGCCGTTCATTTATGCCACGATATCCATCGTGAATCTCAAGACGCTGAAGCTGGAAAAGGTGCTCGACTTCGCGAAGAGCGAGCAGGCCTTTGAAAACGAGACTCTGCCTGTGGGTGCGTGCTTCGTGCCGCGCATCATCCAAAAAGACGCCAGCACGCTGCGCTGCTACTTTACCAGCGAAGATCCGGACAAGCGCCAGTCGCAGATGTGGTTCCGTGACTTCGATGTGAAGCGTGGCGAGTTCATGCCAATGATCCACAAAGCGAAGCTCAAGACGGCAGCGGGCACGTTTGATTTCCAGCCACAGCATTTCCACGCGGATGCGGCGGCGCAGGGCTTTGCGAAGAAGGCCAGCGACTCGTCTTTTTTCATCTTCGACTCGTTCAAGCGCTTCGATGGCAAACTGCACGTCGCGATCAACAACTTCACCGGCAAGCAAAACGCCCTCGCGCTCGTGCATGATGATCTGGCGACCTTTGAGGTGCTCGGTCACTTCAACGAGCCGCAGACCGAGCAACTGAGCGAATCGGCGATCAACAAGCTGCCCGACGGCACCTGGATGGCGATCTGCCGTAACGACAAGGGCAACTACCACTTCACTACGAGCGCGGACGGCAAGGCGTGGAGCGTCGGCAAAGAGATGCCGCATGTGCTGAATGGCGCGAACTCCAAGCCAACTTTCGACCAGTTCGGCGGCGTCTATTACCTCGGCTGGCAGGAGGCCACACGGGTTCAAAACGTGGGCCGCAGCGTGTTCAACGTGGACATCTCCCGCGATGGCAAAACATGGCAGCGCAAATACCGCTTCGAGACGCCGAAGTCCTTCCAATACCCGACCTTTCACGAGCACGAAGGTGCGATCTGGCTCTGCGTCACTCAGGGTGACACCTCAGACAGCCGCAAGGAGCGCATCATGTTCGGCAAACTGGAGACAGTGGGTGAGTTTGAGTCGCAGAGAGGCCAAAAACGCATCGAATGGCCCGCGCCGCCTCCGCCGGAGCCTGCGTTCATGAAACACGGCGTGAAGCTCTTCACCGATCGCGAGTATGTCATCGACGAAATGCCGGACGAGGTCAAAGACCTGCCCTTTCACCGCACCAGCATCGAAAAGACCGACGTGACCGTCACCAAGCCCGGCACGCTTTTTGCCCTCACGCCGACGATTCGCCCGAAAGCTGCGAGTCAGGAAGAAGCTCTGCAAAAAGCCGGTTTCGCGAAGGTTGATGTGCCCGAGGTGCAGCTTTTTCCCGGCGAGATCAATCGCGTGAGCCTCTACCGCAAGGAGGTGAAGACCGGCGAGTCATTGAAGTTTAGGAAGATGGTCCTGCTGATCAGCGCGGGTGCCGAAGTGAAGGAACATGTCCCCGAGCCGCCGAAGCCGTGGAGCACGAACAACGGCGAAAAGCTCTACAACGGCATCGTCCTGCCAGAGGTGTGGCCGCCGCAGCATCTGGTGCCCGGTTCCGCTGAGCCGATGCCAGTGCCGTATGCGCAGCATCCGCCGAAGGTGATCCCGATTGATGTTGGCAGGCAGCTCTTCGTCGATGATTTCCTCATCGAGAAAACCACGCTCAAACGCACCCTCCATCAGGCGAAGAAGTTTGAGGGCAATCCCGTCTTCAAGGCTGAGACAGTGCGCGAACTCGGCAAGTCCACGCAAGGCGAAGCGGGCGAGGAAGCCACCACCTTCACCGGCCAAGGCGGCGTGTTTTACGATCCCGCAGAAAAGCTGTTCAAGATGTTCTACGTCGCTGGCTGGCGTGGCCCGCTCTCGCTCGCCACGAGTCCCGACATGAAGACGTGGACGCGCCACGGCCAGCTTTTGCCGGAAGGCTTGCGCTGGACCGGAACGAAGCTCGCCACTGGTGGCTCCGACAACTGCGTGTGGCTCGATTTGAATGCCAAATCACCCGCCGAGCGCATCAAATACCTCACTTGCTGGCTGCATGTGCCGAAGGAGCAGCGGCCCGATGGCTTCATGCACTCGCTGCATGTCTCCGATGGCAAAACCTGGTCCGACGCCGTGCCCACCAGCATCGCTGCGGATGATTACTGCTCCTTCTTCTTCAATCCCTTCCGCGAGAAATGGGTCTTCAGCATCAAGAAGGGCACCTCACGCGGCCGCAGCCGCTACTACTACGAAAGCGATGACTTCCTCAAAGGTGCCGACTGGGGCAAAGGCGTTTATTGGACCTGTGCCGACAAACTCGATCTTCCCGAGCCGCAGGGCCGCTATCCTGGCGCAGGCGAGCAGGCGCAGCTCTACAGCCTGAATGCCGTCGCGTATGAGAGCCTCATGGTCGGCATGCATTACATCCATCGCGGCCCGAAGAATGAAATCTGTGAGCAAGGCAAGTTCCCGAAGCTGCTCGATCTCGAACTCGGCTTCAGCCGCGACGGCTTCCATTGGGATCGCCCGGATCGACGAGGCTTCATCGTCGGCTCGCGCACGGAGGGCTCGTGGGATCGCGCGTATCTGCACAGCACGGCGGGCGTCTTCGTCGTGCTCAATGATCAACTCGTCTTCCCCTACATGGGCACCAGCGGCATTGCGCCGAGCGGTCATCGTGGGATGTATACGGGAGGCAGCATCGGCCTCGCCACGCTACGTCGCGATGGCTTCGCCTCCATGGACGGCCCCGGCACGCTCACCACGCGGCCGGTGAAGTTCAAAGGCGACCATCTCTTTGTGAATGTGAATGGCGAATTGCGCGTGGAAGTGCTCGATGAAACCAACAAGGTGCTCCTATCCTCCCAAGCCGTGTCCGGTGATCACACGAAGGCCAAAGTCGAGTTGCCAGAGTTAGGCAAGATGGCCGGTAAGCCCGTGCGATTCCGCTTTCATCTCGCACGCGGATCGTTGTATGCCTTCTGGGTCACCCCTGACGAAAAAGGCACCAGCAATGGCTACATCGGCGCTGGCGGGCCTGCTTTCAATGGCGTACGCGACACCTCCAACTAGACCTCCATGACCCGCTTCCTCAACTGGTTCAACAATCTCTATCCCGTGTGGCTCGTCACTCTCGCGGTGATCGCGTTCTTTTGGCCGCAGACGATGCTGTGGTTCGACAAACCGTGGATCTTCTGGTCGCTCGCGGCGTCGATGCTCGGCATGGGACTCACACTGAGCATCGACGACTTCAAAGCCATCGGCCGGATGCCCGGCAGTGTGGCGCTCGGCTTCGTGGCGCAATACACCATCATGCCGCTGTCCGGCTGGGCGGTGGCGACGGTGCTGAAGCTCGATCCCGGCCTCGCCGTGGGCATCATCCTCGTGGCGAGCTGTCCCGGTGGCATGGCGTCGAACATGATCAGCTACCTCGCAAAGGCGAATGTGGCCCTATCTGTCGTGCTCACACTTGCCTCGACGATGCTGGCCTTCTTCTTCACGCCGATGTGGACCAGCGTCTTGGCCGGAAAATATGTGCCGGTGGATGCATGGGGGCTGTGTTTGTCGGCCTTTCAGCTCACCATAGCACCCGTGGTGCTTGGCGTGCTCATTCGGTGGAAGCTGCCACGCACGGCTGACCGCATTGGTGCCTGTGGCCCCACGGTGGCCGTGCTTGCCTTCACCCTCGTGAGCGGCGGCATCGTGGCCGCGAGTGCGGACGCCATCGCATCCAACTTCGGTCGTTTGGCACTCGCTGCGTTCGTGCTGCATGTCCTTGGCTTTGGCGTCGGCTACGGAGTTTCCAAAGTGCTGCGTTATCCCGAATCCGTGGCCCGCACCGTGAGCATCGAGGTCGGCATGCAAAACGGTGGCATGGCAGCATCGCTCGCTCGTGAACACTTCGCCGCCATGCCACTCGCCGCAGCCGCAGGTGTCTTCAGCGGTGTCATGCAAAACATCATCGGCGGGCTCATGGCCGCCTGGTGGAAACGCCGTCCGCCCTCCGCATGAGCCGCCGCGACATCTACTACTGGAAATGCGACCGCCCAGCGGCCTTCCACGGCACGCAGTCGCGTGGTGAGGCGGATGCAGAGATCGAGCCGCAGCTTCGTGACGCCCTGCTGCGCGAACTGGATGCCAAAGTCGTCGTTTTGAGCCCCGGAGCCGGTCAGGGAAATCATCTCACTTGGAACGCCGAGGTCGATGGCAAGGCGATGTTTGTGCGCGTCGAGAACGGGCCGGAGAAGGATGATCATTTGGCGATTGAGTCCGCTTTGCTCGATCAAGTGCGCTCGGTTGGCGTCGTCACTCCAGAGGTCTTTGGCTGCGATGCCACGCGAAGCCGTGTGCCTTTCGCCTGGCAGTCTTTGGAGCGGATTTCGGCACCTGATCTGAATCATTGGTTCAAGCAAGGCACGCTTGAGGTGCCAGGCATTGCCTTCGACATTGGCGTGGCGGTGGCGAGGTGGCAGCAGATCACGTTTGCGGGCTTTGGGCCGGTGGAAAGTAGCGCAGTTGCTTCGCAACTGCCTCAAAGGACTCCAGTTGCGAAGCAACTGGACTACTTTAATGCGCCGCACCCGCGTTACACGGACTACTTCCATCTGCGCCTTGACGAGCATCTCACCTTCCTCGTTTCGCGCGGCTTTCTCACTGCCACACAACGCGATGAAATCGCTGCCGAGATCGAAAACCATCGCACCCTGCTCGACCTCCCCCAAGGCTGCCTCGTCCACAAAGACCTCGCACTCTGGAACATCCTCGGCACTCGCGATCAAATCGCCGCCTTCATCGACTTCGACGACGCCATCAGCGGAGGTCCGATGGATGACCTCTCACTGCTCGCCTGCTTCCACGATGCTGCATTCCTTCAAAGAGCCTTCGAGGGCTATGAAAGCATCCGTGCCTTGCCGCCGGATCATCTCCGCTGCTTCTGGCTGCATCTCCTGCGGAACATGATCGTCAAAGCTGTGATCCGTGTCGGTGCAGGCTACTTTGATCGCGATGATGGCTTCTTCCTCATCAGCAGCGGCTCCTCGGGCTCAAACCTGCGCGAAATGACGCTCTCACGGCTCGCGCTGGCTTTGCGCGGCTTGCGTGAAGGCAGCGGCCTCGACATTCTCTCACCATGAAAACTCACATCGGCACCTTTCTCTCCATCGGATCACCTGCCGTCGCGGAACTCGCGGCGGAATGCGGCTTTGACTGGGTGCTCATCGACTTGGAGCACGGCTGCGAATCGGAAGCAGCGCTGCCAAACCAACTGCGTGCCCTGCGTGGCAGCCAGACGCTGTCCATCGTGCGAGTGAGTGCTCCGCATCCCGATTTGATCAGCCGTGTGCTCGACTGGGGTGCGGACGGCATCATGGTGCCACATGTGGATACCGTGGCGCAGGCGCAGCACTGCGTGGACGCGACTTATTATCCACCGAAGGGCCATCGTGGCGTCTCACGCACCGTTCGAGCTTATGGCTATGGGATGCGACTTCCCGCCGGTGAGATGCCGAAGCCGATCATCCTGGCCCAAATCGAAACAGCCGACGCGGTGGCGAATGCGGATCAAATCGCCGCCGTGGAGGGCATTGACGCGCTTTTCATCGGCCCGGCGGATTTAAGCTACGATTTGAAGGCCCGGAACTCGCCGCTGCCGTATGATGATTGCGTGAACGCCATCGCGAAAGCCGCGAAGGATCACGGCAAGGGCTGCGGCATCCTCGTTCGTCATGCGGATGACAAGGAGAAGCTCAAAGCCCTCGGCTTCACCTGGCTGGCGATGGATTCCGACCTCTCGCTCGTGCGCGAGGGCTTCAAGCGGAATCTGGAGATGGCTAAGTCGTGGTAAGTCACGGCTTCGACAGCTCGGCCACTTTGGCGGCGAGCGCTTCAAACGAGAGCCGGTCAGCGTTGCTCTTGCCGACGTGGCGGAAGACTTCCTTGCCATCCGGTCCGATCAGCACGGTGGCCGGATAATGGACGACCTGGCCGTGGAACTTGTAGCCATCAGGAATGTCGAAGGCTTTGGCGAGCTTGGCGTAGGGATCGCGATAGATGGGATTCTTCGCGAGATCCTCGGCGGGCAGTTTCGCGGCCCACGCCTCGATTTCGTTGTCCGAGTCCGGTTTGAGGAAGACCTGCACGACGTTTGGCAGCGTGGGTGCTTTCGTGAAGTAGTCGCGCGTGTGTTTGAGACACAAAGGGCACTCGGTTTTGAGGAGGAAGTGGATGGCGACGTATTTGCCGCGTGCTTCCTTCAGCGTGAAGCTGCTTTGACCTGTGGCGGATTTGACGGTGAAGTCCTCCGGTGTGGCAGCATGGGTGGAAAGCGTGACGAGGAGAAGACTGGCAAGGAGGTGTTTCATGGCGCGTCATGCTGTGAGCCGGTGCGGCGGTAAATATTCCGACTTTTTTCTGCGCAACGGGCTTTTTTGCCTACCCTCGCGGCCCCATGAACGCGTCCCCCCAAATCAAATCCAAGATCGTCGAACTGTGCGAAACCCTCGTGGCTGACAGCGACGTGCAAAGCGCCCGCGAGAAGGCCGAGGCCTTCCTCGCCAATGAACAAGCCGTGTCGCTCTACCGTGAGATGGCGACGATGGGCCGCGCGCTGCATCAGAAGCAGCACAACGGCGAAGAACCCACTGGCGAGGAAATCAGCCGCTTCACCGATCTGCAGGACAGTTGCGATGCGAATCCGGCCATCCTGAGCTTCATCGAAGCCCAGGACGTGCTGCGCGGCATCGCCGAGGTGGTGACGAGTTTCGTCGGCAAGAGCCTGGAACGCGGTCAGGTGCCGACTGAGGCGGAAATTTTCTCCAAAGGCTGTGGCGAAGGCTGCGGCTGCCACTAATCCTTCGCGTGCGATGAAAGTGCTCGCCCTGCTCGTTTCGCTGCTGTTTTGCGCCGCGTCCGCGCTGGGCGAGGCCAAAACGGTCCGCATCCTCACCATCGGGAACAGCTTCTCCCGCAACGCGACGAATCATCTCGATGATCTCGCGCTGGCAGGCGGGCATACGTTGATTCACACGCCGTTGGTCATCGGCGGCTCGTCATTCCAGGTGCATGCGGACAAGGTGAAGACGGAGGGGAAGGCTCGGCTTTATACGAATGGCAAAGATCTCATCGGCAACCTCACCTCCGACAAGTGGGATTACGTCACGATCCAGCAGGCCAGCATCAAGAGTCACGACTTCAGCACCTACCAGCCCTATGCGGACATCCTGCGCGATTACATCACCAAGCACGCACCGCAGGCAAAGCTGCTGACTCATCAAACGTGGGCGTATCGGAAGGATGATCCACGTTTCACCAAACCCTCAGACAAGCCGGGCGAGCCGAAGACGCAGGAGGAGATGTATCGCGGCCTCACGGCGGCCTATGACAAGCTTGCGACGGAGTTTGGCGCGAAAATCATCCCGGTGGGCGATGCGATGTTCGCCGCAGACACGGACGCGGAGTGGGGCTTCAAGCCTGTGACCGGCTTTGATCCCAAAACGGCCAAGAAACCCGAGCTGCCGGATCAAACACATTCGCTGCACGTCGGCTGGCGCTGGACCACGAAGGACGGCAAGACCACGCTCGGCATGGACGGTCATCACGCAAATCTCGCGGGTGAGTATCTCGGTGCCTGCGTGTGGTATGAGGTCTTGTTTGGCGAAAGCGCCGTCGGGAACAGCTATATCCCGAAAGGCTTTGATGCTGAATATGCCCGCTTTTTGCAGGAGACGGCGCACAAGGCAGTGCTGGCTCGGGCGAAATGATGTCCAAAACAGCCCGGCGGTGTTCTATTGAGAGCCATGACACGATTTGCCGCTCTGTTCTTCGCCTTCAGTCTTTCCGCGCACGCCGCCACGCAGGCGGATGTGATCGTTTATGGTGCCACGCCTGGTGGATTCTGCGCGGCGATCGCCGCGGCGCGTGAAGGCGCTTCAGTAGTGCTGCTGGAGCCGACGGCGCATGTGGGCGGTGTGAATACCGGCGGGTTGTGCTTCAGCGATTCCAATCAAACGGTGCGCAGCACGGTGCTGGGTCTCTTTGAGGAATGGCATGCGCGTGTCGAGATGGACTACCATCTGCGCGGCGTCGAACTGCCTTACAAGGTGAGCGAGAAGGATCACACGTACTGGACCTACGAGCCGCACGTCGCGGTAAAGATCACAAAGGAGATGCTCGATGAAGCCGGTGTGAAGGTGCTGACGAAGCACGTGCTCAAGTCAGCGGTCAAAGAAGGTGCTCGCATCACGCAACTCACGACCAACGAAGGCGACTTCGCGGCCAAAGTCTTCATCGACGGCACCTATGAAGGTGATTTGATGGCTGCGGCAGGCGTGAGCTGGACGATTGGCCGCGAGGGGCGGAAGGAGTTCGGTGAATCGCTGGCTGGGAAGCAGTATCCGAAGGCGAAGATGGCGATTTCGGGCCTTGGTGATAATGGCAAGCCGTTGTCGCTCATCACGACGACGGATGCTGGCCCAGACGAGGTGGGCGACAAGAACGTGATGGTCTATAGCTTCCGTCTCTGTGTGACGAAAGACCCAGCGAACCGCATTCCGTTTCCGAAGCCTGCGAACTACGATCCGGCACGTTTTGAAGTCGTGCGGCGCTATTTTGCGCAGGAAAAGCGTCCGCATTTGCTGTGGGACCTGTATCCGCTGCCGGGCAACAAGTTCGATGCGAACAACGGCATCGGGAAACAGTTCTCCATGGGCCTCGTCGGTGCCTGCAATGGCTGGAGCGAGGCGGATGAGGCCGGTCGTGCGAAGATCTGGGAGGCGCACAAGCAATACACTTTGGAGATGCATCACTTCCTCAGCACTGATCCCGCCGTGCCGTCCGCGATTCGCGAGGAATACGCGCAGATCGGCCTCTGCCGCGATGAGTTCGCCGATTACGACCACTGGTCGCCACAGCTTTATGTGCGCGAAGGTCGGCGCATGATCGGTGAATACATCGTCTCGCAAAAAGACATCATGGAAGAGCCGAAGAAGGACGACGCCATCGTTGTGTCGTCCTTCCCCATCGACTCGCATGACTGCCAGCGCGTCGGCACGGGCCAATTCGTCATCAACGAAGGCACCATCATGCCGGTGCGCATCCCGGGCCGCAGACATGGCTACGCTTATCACATCCCGTATCGAGCCATCACACCGAAGTCCGCCGAATGCGACAACTTGCTCGTGCCCGTGGCGCTGTCCTGCACGCATGTGGGCATCTCCTCGATTCGTGTGGAGCCGACGTGGATGATCCTCGGCCAGAGCGCGGGCATCGCAGCGGCGATGAGCGCCAAACAAAAACTCGCTGTGCAAAAGCTGCCCTATCCAGCGCTACGCGAGCGATTGCTGGCGCAGAAGCAGGTGCTCGATCTGCCGGTGCTCGCCCATCTGCCACCCGAACCCAAAGGAGCGATGAACATCGACCCGAAGACGCTTCCCGGCATTGTGCTCGACAACGAGCAGGCTGAGCTGAAAGGCGAATGGAGCCATTCCTCTGGCTTCAAGCCGCACATCGGCACCGGCTACTTGCATGACGACAAACGCGGCGACGGCCAGTCCATCGCCACCTTCCGCTTCAAAGCACCGAAGCCCGGAAAATACGACCTCCGCATGGCCTACTCCGCGCACGAGACGCGTGCCACGAAAGTGCCGGTGACGATTGAAAGCGGTGGCCACAAAACCGAGCTCAAAGTCGACCAAACGAAGCCGCTTCCCGCTGGCGAGGCCTTCCGCTCCATCGGCACCGTCGAACTCGACGGTGACAGCACGATCACCCTCACGAATCAAGAGACCGAGGGTTTTGTGATCCTCGATGCGCTGCAACTGTTGCCCGCACCTTGATGGCAAAAATGGGCAAGATTTTGTGTAACCGATCCCTCCGGCTGGCATTCAATGAGGCGACGCACTCCCTCGCCCCAATGAAACATCCCATGCTCAAATCGTTCGCGCTTCTCGTCATCACCACCTGCCTGACGAGTTCCATCTTCGCCCAAGGACCGTTGATCGAACGGCTGCGTGAACGCATGGCGGAGCGCAAAGGCTCGGTTAACGCGGTCGAGCTGAGCTACGGCAAAGACCCGCTTCAAAAGCTCGATTATTGGAAGCCGGTGAAGGCCGGATCACCGTTGGTGATCTTTGTGCATGGCGGCGGCTGGAAGCGGGGTGACAAGCAGAATGCCACGGGTAAGGAGAAGCCCGGCCACTATCTCCAGCAGGGCTATGCTTTCGCGTCGCTCAACTACCGTCTGGTGCCAGCCGCCATGGTGGAGCAGCAGGCGCAGGATGTGGCGCATGCCATCGCGCATCTCATCAGTCGAGCGGAGTCGCTGGGCTTTGACGCGACGCGGGTCGTGCTGATGGGACATAGCGCGGGTGCGCATCTGTCGGCGCTGGTAGGCACGGACATGAAGTATCTGAGACAGGCGGAGCTGGGGCCAAAATCGCTGCGCGGTGTCATCCCGCTCGATGGCGCGTGCTACGATGTGCCGCGCCAGATCGCGGAAGGCGGTGAATTCATGCACGACACTTACATTCAGGCCTTTGGTAGCGAAAAGGAACGGCAGATGACGCTGTCGCCCACGGCGCAGGCCGCCGCGCCAAACGCTCCTGCGTTTTTGATCCTGCATGTGCAGCGGGTCGATGGCGCGGCGCAATCGCGGGCGCTTGGCGAGGCCTTGCAAATGGCAGGAACGCCCGCCGAGGTGCACGGCTTTGACGGTGTTGGGCTCAGAGGTCACGCCGAGATCAACCGCCGCCTCGGCGACCCTGCCTATGCCGCGACTCCGGTCGTGGACGAGTGGCTGAGGCGCGTGTTCACGAAGTGAAAGCGGACGCTATTCAGGAGGGGGCTTCATTCGTGCTCATTCGCGGATATTCGTGGTCATTCGCGTTGAGAATTGAATGCATGAGTGGTTTTTTCAACGCGAATGGCCGCAAATGAGCGCGAATAAACGCGAATTTGAGGTTCTGGGGAGGGGTGCTGAATAAATACGACGGAAGAAGGAAAAGCGGCCAGATCGTGTCCAAAGGGTCGTTGCAGCAACCTGAAGAAGCTTTCCCCATCATGCATACTCGCCGCCACTTCATCTCCGCCATCACCGCCGCACTGGGCGGTTCCGTTTTTGCCGCTGATGGCAAGCTCAAGACAATCGTCCTGCAATCCGCCTGGGACACGGTGAACATAGGCGACATCGGCCACACGCCGGGCACGCTGCGTGTGATCGAGGAGCACCTGCCGGAGGTGAAGATTGTGCTGTGGGCGATGAAACTCGATGATCGTGTCACCGCGATGCTGAAGGCGCGTTTTCCCAAGGTGGAGATTCTACAGGGCAACCTTTTCAAGGACGGCGAAAACGACCGCAAGCTCCAGGAGGCGGTCAAGGCCTGCGATTTCTTCATCCGCAACTCCGGCATGGGGCAGGACATCACCTTCATGCAGTTCTGCCAGAAGCACGGCAAGCCTTACGGTCTGTTCGGCCAGTCGTATTTCCCCAGCATGGTCGAGGGCAAGGGCGCGGAGGAGCGCATCGCGCTGCTGAATGGCGCGTCCTTCATCTACACGCGTGAGACAAAGACGCTCAAAATCCTCCAAGGCGCAGGCATCAAGGCCGCCGCGCTGCAATTTGGCCCGGATGGCTGCTTCGGCATCGACGTGCGCGATGACGAGCGCGGGATCGCCACGATGAAGAAGCTCGGCTTGGAGGATCGAAAGTTCATCACCCTCCAACTACGCACCAACACGGCCAAACTCCCCGGCGTGGATGACACGCGTACACCGAAGCTCAATCCGCTGCATCCCACGCCAGAGCAGATCGCCGACGATGAACGCCGCGCGGCGAAGTATCGCGAACTGGTGACGCTGTGGGTGAAGAAGACCGGTCACAAGGTGCTCATCGCGCCCGAGGTGAAGAAGGAGATGGAGCACAACAAACGCCTCATTCATGATCCGCTGCCGCCGGAGATCCAAAAGCACGTCGTGAACCTCGAATACTTTTGGAACGCCGACGAGGCCGCTTCCATCTTCGCGCGAGCGCACACCATCGTCTGCCACGAACCGCACTCGCCGATCATCGCGCTGGCGAACGGCACGCCGATTATCCACACCTACTCCGAGTTCCACTCGCCGAAGTGCTGGATGTTCCAGGACATCGGACTGCCCGAATGGCTGCTCGAAATGGACGAAACGCCCGTGGAGAAAATGACGAAGACGCTGTTTGCCATCGACGCCGACTATCCCGCCGCGCAGGCGAAGGTGAAGAAGGCCATGGCCTATGTGCATGAGTGCTTCGGCAAATCCATGCAGCATGTGAAAGACGTGTTGGCAGAGCAGTAAGCCTGCGAAGGCCACGAAAAAGCTCGGGAGGACTGTCTCTGAGCACGTTTTACGGGGCCGGCGTCACTTTCAACCGCATGAAGCGATGGCCGCTGCCGCTGGCTGGCACGAGGGCTTTGACGATCTGGGTGGTGCCGTCATCGCTCTGCACCTCCTCGGTCACGCCTGCGCTGCTCCAGCCGGTCGCTCCCAGAGTGTCGTTCCATTCCACGGTGAAAATGTCTCCGGCGCTCACTGCCGCGACACTTCGGGTGTAGGTGTACTCCAGACTGGAGCCTTTGACCGTCGTGGTGACGGGCAGGGCATTGCCTTTGGTCGGGTCCAGATTGCAGGCTTTTTCAATGAGATTGGGGATGCCGTCGCCATCGAAGTCGGCATCATCCGCAGTGGTGCCCGTGTTGGCGGTGGTTCCAAAGTGACGGTGCCGCCATGCCTGCGCACGGGACAGGGCGGTGAGAGTGACGTCATTGCCGTCCCCGCCGGTGTAACTGATGACAAAATCGTTGTTGTTGACGATGACGACGCTGCCCTGGGGTCTTCCAGCGAAGGTGCCGCTGATGGGCCCGGCGCTGGTCTTGTTCAGGATGGTGAAAGAGGCTCCCACAGGGAGACTGGGGGCGGCGGTGATGGCAAGGTCTCCCTGGAGGGCGACGTCTCCGGAGACATTGAGCTGGTCATGCCCCTCTCCCGGGGTCGTGTTGTTGAGGCGCACCCTTAGAAGGGCGCTGCTTTGCAGGTCCAGGCTGGTGTTCATCACCGTCACGCCTTGGACGGCAAGTGTTCCGCTGCTGATGGTGACAGGCCTAGTCTGGGTATTGAGCTGTCCGGCAACCGTGTCAACGGTGTTAACCGTGCTGCCAAGCACAAGGTTCTGGGAGACGGAGGTTGAGAGGTTGAGGGAGGTGGGGCGAAGGCCAAGGACAGAAGATCCGCTCAGGGTGACGGGATTGCTCCCCAAGGTGCTGATGGTTACGCTGCCTGGGGTGACACTCATGGTGTTCGACAAGGTCAAAGTCGAGGCGTTAGCCGCCAATTGACTGTATGTGGCCGTGCCGAGTGTGGGAGCGGAGGTTCCGCTCAAGACAATGGAATTTCCGCTGATGGTATTGATGGACCCCAAGCTGGTTTGGCCGGTAAGAATAACACCCGCCGAGGAGCCTGTACCCACAGTGCCGGACCAGAAGTCGGGGTTAATCAGAGTTCCTGAATTCTGCGCGAGAGTTACGGTGCCAGCAGATATAGCTGTGTCCGGCCTCGCGTTGATGAAGGTAAGAGAGCCGGTGTTAAGGCTTATGTTCGACGCGACAATGGACGTACTTGAGTTGTAAGTCGTCGCTCCGCTCAGTATGAGCGTGCCACCGGAGCTGCTGCTGACGGAATTCTCCGTGGTCGAAGGAGTGCTTCCTGCGGTCCCGTTGTCCGGGCTGCTGGTCTGCGCTACCACAGGGAGCACAAAGAGCCCAGCGACGAGCGCGGCCATGTATTTTAGGTGGCGGAAAGACGGCATTTCGGATTTTTTACCCAATGCGCGTCTGGCTGGCAATCTTTTTTCTTGGGCATTTCAGCCTATCCTGTTGCCTCATAAGTTTTGACACCCTGGGGATAAAAGCTGTGCGGGGTTGGAAAGGACGTTGACTCAAAAAGGATGACACCGGCAACCCAAGTCGATGTCCATGAGTCAAAAAGTTCGGGAAGAG
>Ga0209573_1003004_pt1 | contig 19754 bp, 15 predicted proteins | sample TNRBio252014_DNA_FD_185870 | JGI IMG/M metagenome (GOLD analysis project Ga0209573, IMG submission 185870) | Wastewater treatment Type I Accumulibacter community from EBPR Bioreactor in Madison, WI, USA - TNR Reactor_6/25/2014_ DNA (SPAdes)... | ecosystem: Engineered > Bioreactor > EBPR >...
ATCCGGCATGCGGGATCGAATACAATAGCCCGCGTAGCCCAGGTAATTTTGTAGATGGGGTAACGGGCCGGCGCTTCGGTCGGGGTCTGGCGTCGGGCGGTGGTCGTCCCTGAGAGTGATGGTGTCGGGTCGACGGCCCGGGCGGCACCATCGGAGATGAGGATCAACCTCACGCTGAGCCGCCACCCGCAGTTCAAACGTCGTAATACGCCTTCGGCTATTCCGACCGCAATTGGACGAAATGCACGGGACAGCGGACGCTGGCGAAACCATCCCTGCCATGTTTCCTCCTGGGTGGGATGAACTGACCGACCGTCAGAGGCTTCGTGAGCACCGCTAGCCACCGCCGCGTTTGGCAATGGCGCCTCTCTCCGCCGCTAAGGGGTCAACATGGCCCAACCGCGGACGCGGCGAAGCGGCCTCAGGAGCACGCGGGAGCTTGGCCAACGGGCGCCCCGCGTCGCAACAGCTTCTTAACCCATGCCCGCTATCCTGGACGGCATGGACACGCGTGAACCATCCGGCTCCGACAATCCCCTTGCCGGATTCTGGTAGGCGACGCAGATCATCTGGGGCCCTCTGAGTGGCCGATGATCATCGCCAACGTGTTCGGATTGGCATGGTGCGTTTGCCAGGGCTGGCGATCGTTCGCCGTCATTTGCGCCCTCGACTGAACCGGCGGCGACGCTACGCTCCCCGTCAAGGCGCGGCGTCACCGCCGTTTTTCTCGTTCGCGCTTCCACCACCGGCGAGAGCAAACTCAAGCCCCAGCGCCGCCTCATGCACCCGGTCTGCCGCCTGCGCGGCGTTGTAGCCGCGCCCAACCAGCGCCTGGCTCTACGACTCCCTCGCCGCCCGGCCGGAACGGCGGACGTTCGGCTGATCCACCCTCGTCGTTCCCGACGCCCGCCTCGCCTCGCCGGCCTTTGGCCGTGGGCGGTCAGCCGAAGGTCAGGCTGACGAGTGCGCCGCCCCCGGGCGCGTTGTCGATGACGATGCGACCATCGTGCGCCTGGACGATGGCCTGGACGATGGCGAGGCCCAGGCCGGAGCCGCCTTCGCGCCGGTCGGCGCGCCAGAAGCGACGGACGACCCGATCGCGCTGATCCACCGCGATGCCGGGGCCGAAGTCGCGAACGCTCCAGCGCGGACCGGGTCCGCTCGTCACCTCGACGGCGGTGCCTTCCGGCGTGTGCAACAGCGCGTTGTCGATCAGATTGCGCAACGCCCGGCCGAGGGCGCCGGCGTCGCCGCGAATGGTCGCCGCGCCCGCGTCGATGAAGCGGATGTCACGGCCGCGGCGAACCGCGAGCGGCAGCAGCTTGGAGACAGTCTCGGCGGCGATGGCGGAGAGGTCCGCCCGGGCGTTCTCGGCCACCCGCAGGGTCTCCACGTGCGCCATGTCGAGCATCTGGTCGACGAGCCGCGCCATGCCGTGCGCGTCCTGCCGCAGCTGCCGCCGCGCCTCGCCGGCGGGCAACTGGTCGATGGAAATGGACATGATCGCGACGGGGGTGCGCAGTTCGTGCGCCGCGTCGGCGGTGAAGTCGCGCAAGGCACGGATCGCCTGCTCCAGCCGGTCGAGTGCGCGGTTGATTGCGCCGGCCAGCACCTGCACCTCCCACGGCGCGCCCGCCACGTGGATGCGCCGCCCCATCTGCGACGGATCGAGCGTGTCGACCTGACGGACTGCGGCGGCGAGCGGCGTCATCATGTGCCGAACGACGATGACATTGAACAGCAGCAGGACGATCGACAACGGCAATAGCGGCAGGAGGACATGGTCCACCAGTTCGCTCTCGATCACCGGCAGAAACGGCGCGAGGCCGCTGCCGGCGACGGCGACGGTGATCCACAGCGGGATGCCGTGCGCGCTGACCCGCCGCGTCCCGGTGATGAAGAAGCCGTCGCCCCGGTCGTGCCAGATGGTCTCCGAGCGCAGCTCCGGCGACGGCGGCGGCGCCGGCAGATCGAGGCCGTCCGGATCGACCCGGGCGATTTCCCGGCCGCTGCCGTCGAACACGACGTAGGCATAGCGGGTGGAGGACGCCGTCTGCCGGCGCAGGACGGCGCCCGGCCGGAACTCCAGGGCGCCGTCGGCGAGCCGAAAGGCTCCGGCCACCCTCGCCGCCTCGATGCCGACCAGATCCTGGCCCAACTCCTCGTAGTCGCCGCTGTAGGTGACGACAACGATGGCGATGTCGAGCACGGCATAGGCGACGGCGACCAGCACCAGCCCTGCCGCGATCTGATACAGCAAGCGATCGCGCAGCCGCCTCCGGCCCGGCACCGCGTCTGTCGGCACAGGGTCGAAGGTCTCGACCGGGGGGGTATCAGGCGCGGTCATCGTCGTGTTCATCCGCCGGCGCGAACAGCGCGTAGCCGATGCCGTGCGCGGTGTGCAGCCGGACGTCGGCGCCGGCCGCCGCCAGCCGCTTGCGCAGCCGCGAAACCGCCGCCTCCAAGGCGTTCGGCGTCACCTCCGCGTGCATGGCGTACAACGAGTTCTCCAGCGCGCTCTTCGGCACCACCTGCCCGGCGCGCCGAAGCAGGTGTTCCAGCACGCTCACTTCGCGCGGCGTCATCTCCACTCGCCGCTCGTCGACCCGGACCTCGCGCGCGCCGACGTCGAGGCTGACGTTGCCAGCCCCCAGCACGGCGCCCAGCGTGCTTCCCGGACGGCGCAGCAGCGCGCGGCAGCGGGCGGCGAGTTCGCTCAGGTCGAACGGCTTGACGAGGTAGTCGTCGGCTCCCGAGTCGAGGCCGGCCACCCGGTCACCAAGCACGCCGCGCGCGGTGATGACGAGGATCGGCGTAGCGATCCGCTCGCGCCGCAATGCCCGGATCAGGTCGAGCCCGTCGCCGTCCGGCAGGCCGAGGTCGAGCAGGACGAGCTGGTAGTCGACGGCCCGCAGCGCCTCGTGCGCCCCGTCCATCGTCGCGAACCAGTCGACGGCGAAGCCGTGGCCGGCCAGTCCGTCGCGGATCAGCGTGGCCAGCCGGGTGTTGTCTTCGACCAGAAGCAATCGCATGCGGGCGCGTGCCTCCTCTCGCTCCGGCCGCCGACGCCGCCGGCACGGCTGTGCCGAGGGTCGCACACTACACACCCGGTTGACATCCCCGGACGGGCCTGCGACCGCGATCGAGGCCCCGGCGCCGGCCCGCGCCCCGAAATGACCTTGCCGTCGTCAGGGTATCGTCAGGATATCGGCGCAACCTCTCCCGTCGTCGCGGAGAACAGGGGGGCCACCCGCTCCGGCTGAAGTTCCCGACTTCGTCGGCGCGCTGCGCCCGGCGTGAACTGAGAAAGGGGACAGACCATGGCCGGCAACCCGACCGCCGCCACGGATCGCCTGCGCTCACGGCGCCGGGTCGCGCCTATGGCCCTCATGCTCCCAGCGCTGCTCGCGCTCTGCCTCGCCGGTTCGCCATGGCCCGCCGACCTCGGGCCGTCACCCGCCGCTGCCGCTCCGCCCGCCGCTGCCGCCCCGCCGGCCTTCTCGATCAACTCGACCAGCCAGGGACGGGCGGCGAACGCGACGCTGCAGCCGGTGGCGCAGACACCCCTCGTCCAGACGCCCGGCTATCGGCTGCTCGGTGCCAACGACCTCGGCATGCACTGCGGCGACCTGGATGGGCGCATCCTGACGATCCTGCCGCCGTTCAACGTCGTGCACGCGCAGGTCGTCAGGACCGGCCGCCTGCCTCGGATTCTCGACGACACGTCGACCGAGGTGGTCTATTCGGCCGCTTCCAACCCGTCAGACCCGGCGCTGGCGAACATGCCGGTGCTGGCCGCCGACGGCAGCGTCTACAAGACCGGCTTTTGGGACACGGTCCGCGGGGCGTTCACGTCCTTCTACCCAACCGGCGCGATGGCCCCCTACTTCCCCTCCAACCCAAAGGTCAACTTTCGCGATCTCGGTTTGCCGGTGGTCGATGCCGAGACGCTCTACCTGGGCTCGGGCGCGCTGTCGCTCTCGCAGCAGGCGATGCCGAGTGTCGGCCGGTTCGACATCGACCCGGCGACCCATACGCCGCTGGTCGTCCAAAGTGCGCCGTACCGGACCAACGCGCCGCAAGCGTTCCGGCTGTTCGAGCGGAACCTGCCGGTGTTCACCTCCTTCCCTTTCGGCTACGTCGCCGGCGGGGTCAACTGGTTTTCGGCCGAAGGCATACCGATCACCACGTTCGACGACTTCGGGCGGGAAAATCCGTTCCCGCTGATGCGCATCCAGGCACGCAACAAGGCGACCGGCGCCGTGCTTTCATCGCTCGACGTGACGGTTCCGGTATCCAGCGAGACGGACTGCAAGGGCTGCCATTTGCCGTCACCGGTCGGCAACGGCCTGGGGACGCGACGGCTCGTTGCCGCCGGCGTCGCTGTGGTGCGGCCCTTGGCTGACCCCAAGCGTGGCCGGGTGCCCGTAGCGGTCAGCGAAGAATGGGCCGCAGACCTCAACATCCTGCGGCTGCACGACCTGCAGACGGGGACCACGCTCGACAGCGGGTTCGACGTGCAGACCGGCAAGGCCTTTCGACCGGTCGTCTGCCAGACCTGCCACTACACGCCGGCACTGGATCTGGCACAGGCGGGCCCGCAGGCGGCGCACGGCCTGAAGCAGACCAACGTCGGCTCGATGTCGCGGGTGATGCACGACTTCCACGACCGGCTGACCAACGCAGGCGCGCCGCTGTTCCCGGCGATGCCGCGCCCCGACGATCCGCGGCGCACCGCCGGCCAGAGCACGACCCCGGTCAACGCCTTCGAACAGGCGACCCTGGAGGCGAGCTGCTACCAGTGCCACCCGGGCAAGCGCACCCAGTGCTTACGGGGTGCGATGTTCAGCGGCGGCACCGTCTGCCAGGACTGCCATGGAGAGATGGCGCAGGTGGGCGACGACTTCTCCCGCAACAAGCCGGGGGGTGCGTTCATCGTGCGCGCCGACTTCTACAAGAATGCCGCGACCCCGCGCGTGCCGTGGCTGAATGAACCGGGCTGCGGCTCCTGCCATACCGGCGATGCCGTCGCCAGCCGCGCCGGCGGCTCGGCCGTTCTCACCGCCGCCGACGGCGTGCGGCTGATCCAGGCCTATCTCACCAACGATCCCAAGGCGACACCGATCGTTCCGGCGAATGTCCGCTTCGCCGAGCCGCGGGTCGCCAGCGGCCCGGCCGCCGGCAATCCGCAGCTGTTCCGCCTGAGCGTCGACGAGCATGGCGGCGTGTTCTGCGAAGGTTGCCACGGCAGCACGCACGCCGAGTGGCCGAACGCGGTCACCTCCGCCAACGACAATGTCGCGGCCCGGGAACTGCAGGGGCACGCCGGCCTGGTGATGGAATGCGGCACCTGCCACACCGGAAGTCTCGGTGCCACGCTGGGCGGCCCGCACGGCATGCACCCGGTCGGCGGCAAGGGCGGCTACTCCTCGAGCTGGACCGCCGCCCACGGCGACCTGGTGGAGCGGGGCGGCACCGCCGCCTGCGCGACCTGCCACGGCAAGGCCGGCGAGGGAACGGTGCTGGCGAAGGTACGCGCCGACCGGAGCGCACTGGAGTGCCGAAACGGCACGCTCTGTCCAGGCCGGGAGGGTTCGGTCACCCTCGCCGCCGGCCGGCAGGTGAGCTGCAACCTCTGCCACCAGAACCCGTTTGGCGCCCGCTGACGCGGGCGGCGGTGAGGTTCGCGGGGCGAGCAGCGGCACAGCGTTCCTTCCGCCGACTGGGATTCCGGGCGAGCTGCTTCTGCTCGTGGCCAACGCTCGGGGTCAACAACGTCGGTGGAGGGTCGCCCTCGAATTTTCTCCACTCCGGACATCGCCGGCGACCGTCACGCTCCTCCAAAGCCGACCCCGAAAGCGTCGTTCCGCCGCAGGTCTTCGAAGCGTCATTCCGCCTTCGTTCTCCCTCGCCAGGAGCCGACATGCCACCCATCTGCCGGCAGCGGTCTGCTTTTCATTTGAAAGCGTCGGTTCGCGAGTGCAATGCCACCCGCACCCAACTGGCTATCCGAGGGCGCGCGAGCACTACCCCATGGGTCGCGTTGAAACACCGGCAGGTGGCCCTATAATCGACGGGCCCTTACGTCGTTCACAGAGGCTGTTACGTGGAACCGGATGTGCCCTGGTGAGAGGCGGCAGCAGGTGCAAGCAACCGTTTCTAAAGGGACTATTCTCCGCAAAGTCGCAGTCTCCATGGCGTGGTATGCCGGTTCGACGATATGCTCGGCATCTTACAAGGATCGATCTACTCATCGTTACTCTGCAAGCTACATGCACCACAAGATATTGAATTGGCCCTATTCGGAGAGCAGTCGGATGAGGAAACCTATCGTATTTATTGGTTCGTCATCTGAGGGCTTATTACTTGCGGACGCACTCCGGGTTAATCTTCATGGCGAGGCCGAATTTGTGGTCTACACCGAGGGCGTATTTGCGGTCGGCCAGTATTCGCTAGAGACGCTGCTCAAGGCACTCGACGGCGTAGACTTCGCAATCCTCGTACTGACACCAGATGATCTCGTTTCGCAACAACGTGGCTGGGCGACGAGTCCGCGAGAAAACGTGATTTTCGAACTCGGGCTCTTTATGGGTCGGCTGGGACGATCGCGGACATTCGTTGTTATGGAGGATGAAGATTCCCGGCTCCCATCTGACCTTGCTGGTGTCACCGTTTTTCGTTTCCGCCGACCTGATTCCGGCAACCTACAGGCGGCTCTATATCCAGTTTCTTTTCATATCCGTGAGCTTATCCGGACCACAGTCCGTCAGGAACGTTCCGGACGGTCACAGACGGCAGTTGAGCAAAATTCATGCTTCATAAGCTACAGCGCACAAGATAAAGTATTTGCCAAGCAAATTCACAATGATCTCCAAGATATTGGTATCCGCTGCTGGCTGGACTCCAAAGATTTGAAGATCGGTGATGACATTGCACTTCAAATTGAACGGGCCATCCAGCTCACTGACAAGGTTTTACTCATACTATCCAAGGCATCAGTCAACAGCGCATGGGTGCGTCGCGAGATAGATGTTGCACTAAGGAAGGAGTTGCAGGGAAAAAAAACGATCTTGTTTCCGATCCGTATCGACGATGCCGTTATGAAAGCAACAGACGAGTCATCTACTACACTTATTAGACTCAAACACATCGGCGACTTCACGGAATGGACTGCTCCCGATGGCTACAGACGTGCTTTTTCTCGTCTGGTTAAGGATCTAACTGTAAGCGCCGCGGCAGAGCAAGATCGGAAGCTCTGATATGCGCAAGAATTTTGAATACTACGCCCGACATCAGGTTTTCCTAAATTATCCGTTCGATGAAGAGTTTGCGCATCTTGAGGATGCTTTGCAGTTCCCAATCGTCGCGGGAAACCTGCTGCCTCTTTGCGCAAAGGACTTGAGCACTCCGGACCGGCCACGACTAGTTATGTTAGTTTCCGCTATTTCCAATTGCCACTATTCAATTCATGACTTGTCACGGTCGAAAGGCGATGGCTTTGACAATTTCGGGAGACTGAACATGCCGTTGGAGACCGGTATGGCAATGTTTCACGCACTGCACACACAACATCGAGATCACCGTTGTGCGTTTTTTGTACCGACTCCACACGATTATCAAAGGTTTGCATCGGATTTAGCTGGTCTCGACCCGAAGTGCTACCACAACGATGAAAGTATTTTAGTGCGGCTTGTCTACGAATGGCTACGTGATGTCGTGCCTCCTACGATCTTCAATTTACAGCCGACTAAGTCAGTCTTTGACCTATATCATGCCTACAAAGAGCGGTTGGCAAGTATAAATGGAAGCGGAAACAATAATACTCCCTCTCACGAAGAACGCCGGGAGTTAATGTATCAAATCTGCCAGGAGGTAAAGTGGTGGGATTGGCGTGCAGCGACGTTCGGACGAGAAGAGTTTCCAATCGTTCCGATCCTTTGGAAGGAAAGGTTCAATGGCTGAAACATCGCCCATTGTCAGCAACAATATCGCTAACCGAATTGCGGCCTATACGCGATTTGCCGGTCGGGGCCGCTCCCTACCTGATGGCGGACGCCAGCCGCGTCAGCTTTGGGGCGGTTGATATGGTCGCACCTGGGATAGACCGCTGAAGCAGGGCCTTGACGGGACGGGTCATGAGCGACGATCGTGAGACGCCCTCCGAGTTTCGCCATAGCGGACGTAAGGGGCGCGTGCTGGGATCCTCCGAAGCGGAACTCGATGCTCCCCCAGCCCGTCCGGAGAAGCGGAGACCGGGTGTTTTCGATGTCAGTCCAGCGGCACGGACTCAAGGCGGGCCAGGAGATCGGGCAGTTCGTCGCGGATCGCCGTCCAGAGGATATCGCGGTCGATATCGAAGTAGGCGTGAATGAGCCGGTTGCGCATGGCGACGATCTGCCGCCAGGGCACATCCGGTGCTGCAGCGCGCCCCTCCTCCGACAGCCGTGCCGCCGCTTCGCCGACGACGGAGAACGCGCGGACGAGGGCGAACAGCAGCATTTGGTTGCTCTCCAGGTCGGAGCGCGTGCGCCCTGCTGCAAAACCGAGCGCCGCTTCCGCCGCATCAATCATGTGGCGAAGCCGGATGCGGTCATCCGGCCGCATACTGCGCCTCGGCCGCGGCCAGCACTTCGGTCCGAAAGTACCGGCTCAGTTCTTCGGCAGTGCGCAGGTCCACCTTTCGGCCGAGCAGGTCGGAGAGTTCGATCTCGATACCGGCCAGCCCGATAAGCCCCGGGATGTGACCCGGCTCGAAGTCGACCAGCAGGTCGATGTCACTGTCGGGCCGCGCCGTGCCTTTCAGCGTCGAACCGAACAGCGACAGGGTGCGGATGTGGTGCCGGCCGCAGACGTCGGCGAGCACGGTGGGATCGAGCGGAAGCCGGTAGGCCATGATCAGGTCCTCTCGAGCAGCAGTGCCTGGGCAGATGGACCGCGAACCGGCCCGCCGTTCCAAAAATCACAAGCCTGCGGCATGTTCAACGTCCTTGTTCCAGGACGTTCCGATGAAGAAGCGCAAGGACATTTCGCGTGAGGAGCTTTTCGCTCGGGTGTGGGCTCGCCCGACTTCCGAGATCGCGAAGGAACTCGGCGTTTCCGACGTGGCACTGGCGAACCTCTGCAGGCGGCTGCAGGTGCCGAAGCCCCCGCGCGGTTACTGGGCCAGGGTTCAGTCGGGTAAAACCCCGCGCCGCCCGCCACTACCAGCATTCCGCGAGGAACTCGAAGCGGAGTGGAGAGCGGCACGGGCGAAGGCGAAGCGATCGGTGGCACTCTCACCGCTGCAGCAGCGGTTCGTCGACCTTGCCTTGGCCGAGCTGCGCGAGGCTGGCGGACTCGACGGCGTGGCCCCGGCGCAGGTGCGGCTCATCCACGACCTCGGCCCGGACATCGCTGCGCGTCTCCTCTTGCGCATCCAGGCCCGTCATCTGCGCTGGATCGAGGAGGGTCGCACGGGATTTCAGGTCGGCCCGGGGCTCACGAGAAGCCTCTCGAGCCTGATCGAGAAGCTGCTGCCGGTCGCCAAGTCCCAGCTCCTTGTTCTCTCCGGCTTGAACGGCGCGTCGACGTCGAGGCCGGTGGTGCTCATCCGCCTGACCGCGGCTCTGCAGGAGCGGCTTGCGGACCTGGCGCGGCTGGTGCAGAGCAAGGGGCTGGCGCACGTGGTCACCCCGCTGGCGCCCGGCGACCATGCCTGGTCCGCGCATCACCTCTGCTCGCCCGATCACTGGCGCAGCGCCGAGAGCCATCTCTGCGTCTCGGCGGGCGAAGTATGGGTCCACGGACGCGTCGCGGCAGCGTGGGACCAGGAAAGCTGGCATGTGTTCGAAACCGAGCGGGTTGCACTTCGAGAGGTGGTCCCCCTCGGCTTGCTTCCGGTTCGCGAAACGGTCCTGTCCTCGCGGGTGACCCGCTCTTCCACGCGGCCGTTCCGGAACCGGCTTAAGGCGCTGGAGCAGGCCGAAAATTTGTTCGGAACGATCCTGAACGCGATGCGCGACAGGGAGAACCTGGCAGCCGATGACGGTCTCGCGCTCGCCGATACGCTCTGGTATCCGGACATCCGCCCTTTCAGCGCCGCGCGCAAAGCGTGGATCGAACTCGAACGCGAGGCCGAGCGCTGGGAACTGGCGCTCGCCGCCGAGAGGAGCGCACTCGCGATGACGATCCTTGGCGTCGAGACCGGCGACATCGTCGTGGCGAGCAAGAAGGGCAAGGCACTTCGAATCCTGCTCGACACGGCAACTGTCTACACGCATGAAAACGGGGTCTCGTTTACGCTCAGCGGCAAACGGTTTCGCAAGGACGGCGTTCTGGGACGGCTCGACGAAACCATTTACATACATTTGGAAAGTTGAGCGTCGCGATCTAGCCATGCGAGAGCTTCGGGTCAAGAGCGACGATTCGGCCTCAGTTCTCAATTTTCTACACTCCGGACATCGCCGGCGAGCGAAAGGCTGCTCTGAAGCGGAACCCGAAAGCGTCGATTGCGCGAACGGCAGAGCAGCGGCCGTTCGTCGTTCATTCTCCCTTGCCATGTGTAGTCGTTTAGCCTCCGGCATGCCGCTGTCCACTGTAGAGAGCAAACGCCGCTACTTCAGATGAAATCCGGCGAGCCTTGGGTCGCCGGCCGCGGCGAGAGGCGGGGTGTGTCCGAGTTCCCGGTCGCTTCGTTAGACCTGCACCACACGCTTCCGCAACTCCTCCTCGATAACCTGCGCCCAAGCCACGGTGATACCCCGCCGCCCACGGGCCTCGCGAATAAGGCGAAGATTGCGGGCGGTTGTTTCCGGTTCGAACGGCTCGCGGATTCGCATGATGGCCTCACCGAGCGCGCGTTCCGCAGCCTCCTGGACCTCTCCGAGTACCTCGATTTCCAGCAGCGTCGCCCAGTCCCAATAGTCGGAGTTGCCGGCTGCCATCCGGCGCTCGACGGAATAACGGATCACCGGAATGAGCTTGAGGCGCTCCGGATCGGGCGGATCCTTGAGTTCCATTAGCGTTACCGCGTTGACGCCCGGATAGTGGTCGCGCCAGTCGGTCTCAAAACCGCGCCGATAAGCATCGATCGCCTTATCCAGGAGAGCTCGGGCGAGGAACGGGTGGTCGGCAGCCTTCTCCCAGCGGTCCTTGTAGACGCGTCCGAGAATGCCGAGGGTTTCGCTCGACGGGCCGCGGCGCTTCAACAGGTCGAGCAGTACCCGCTCGGCTTCCTCGCCACGGCCGGCACGATTCAGCGCCAACCCCCGTTGTTCCTGGACCATGACGCTCGACCGAAGCGGTTCCGGCAGCTCTTCGGCCAACCGAGTCATCCCCTCCCAGTCGCTGACGGCTCGGTGGGAAAGGAGCAGGTCGACTAGCACTCCTGCCTCAACGGAATGGAGCGGGCCAAGTCCGGCCCACACTGCAGCGATTGCCTTTCGAGCAGCCGCCTCGTCGTTCTTCGCCAGCCTCCGTGCGTTTTCGAGCTCCCCCTTGCGGGCCTCGGCGTAGGCGACATGCGCCCGGAACATATCGGTTTTGTCGCTGGCGACAGCAAGCGGCGTTATCCCATCCAATAGCTGGTAGAGCGGGCTATCGCGGTATTGGCCCTCTCGCGCCGCATTCAGAAGCTGCGCGAGTTGCTTGGCGTCGACATCGGCTTGCGTCGGCCGGCCTTCGCCGGACAGCGTGTATGGCAGAGTCCGGAGCATGGCGACGTCGAACGGCAGCCGCACCTCATTTGCCACCATCAGCACAGTGGTGGCTGGACGCGCCGCATGCCGCACGCCCAATTCGTAGAAGACGTTTGGATTGGCAAGCGTTAGGTCAGCGACGGCGAACTCGCAGAGTAGGAGGCGTTCGAACATAGGCTTGTGAATGATACCGCCAATCAGTTCCTCGTCAGCCCGTAGCGGCTGCATCGCCGCCTGGGTAATTCCCGGCTCGATGATCTCGCGCCACACTGCGTCGAACTCGACGCTACGCCCGTCGACAGTCTTGCGACCGAACGGCATCGCGATGAAGCAGAGCGGTCCGGGCATCGGCTGCAACCTCCACGATAGCGCACCACGCAATTTATCCCAGCGCCGGGAGGTGCGGCAACCACGCTGCACGAGCAGCAGCGCGAACGCTGTAAAACCGTACATTCGTCACCTCGGCCGATCTTCTTCTTTGCAGACGCCGACGGCGACGAATAGGCTGCGAGGAAACAGGCCACAAACTCGCCAGCAGAGAAACGGACTCGCCTCCGCATCGCCGGTTGCGTTCGGGAAACAAAAGAGCGGACCTCAATGTTGCCGCTATCGAGGCTTTGCTGCCATCTTTACTTGCGGCGAGTCTCCAGGGCTCAGCGTCAAAACAAATCTTATATAAGTTATATATAATGTTTAACTCCCTAAAATCGATCTTCCGTAAGTTATCACCAGAGCATGGATTGAGTTGATTTGATTAATGTTGTAAGATACACTTAGCGCACAAAGCCTCTTTTTTGTTGTATTCCGTCCAGATGCTTATGCACGAGCCTCTGGTGGATGTTCTTGGGGCGCAGGCCGTGATAGACGCCGAGCGCCCAGGTCTTCAGGTTGGAGAAGACGCCGTGGACCCACGGCAGCACGATGTGCGCGGCCATCTTGCCGACGAGGTGGGGATCGTGGGAGAGGCCGTGCGTGCCGGCATAGCCCGACCAGCCGTCGATCTTTGCCGCGGCGCCGCGGGCGACGGCGGTGCGCAGAAAGCCGTGCAGACTGCCTGCCGAGAAGTTGTCGATGGCCGACAGACGGATGCGCCCCGCCCCCTTCTCCTGCACCTCGACCGGGCCGGTGATGAGGATTTTGCCCTCTGGTGGCTGCGCCCACCGCCTCCGCTGGGCGGGTCGCGTCCCGGCGCGACCATAGCGCGGCGAAGTTTGGCGCACAGCAACCAAGGCAGTGCGGTACAGCCGAGGGCGAGTTGCTTCTGGACCTGAAGCGCGGAGATGGCATTGGAGTGGCTGGCTATCAGGTACGCGGCCCAGAACCGGACGATCAGCGGCAGGTTGGAGCCATGCACCACCGTGTCCGCCGTCACCGACGTCTGCTTGTGGCAGATCGCGCGGCTGGGGCGGATTATTTGTTCTTGCGGTTCGTCGAGCCTTGTCTTCGATGCCTGAGAATACGCAACCTGCATATGTGGGAGACGAGATGTTTGACTTTGGGTCAGTCAATGGCGCTCTTAAAGGGCTCATAAGGCGTTTATGTCACTCAGAGATTACTTTGCAATACGCGAGTTTGCAGCTAACGAACTCGAAAAAACCGAGCCACTTGGGCGGCAGTGAAGACGTTTCGCTCGATGTCTTTTTGTCCTCCACATTTCTCGATATGCAGCGAGAACGAGACATTCTTGCACGGCTCGTTTTTCCCAGGTTACGAGCACACTTCTCCTATCGCTGCGTCGCGCTGCGCGAAGTGGACTTGCGCTGGGGCGTCACCGAGACGATGGCGCGTGACGGCGGCGCGGTTGGCGTTTGCCTCGACGCGATCGCAACCGCCTTCCCGCTGATCATCGGTCTCGTAGGGTGGCGTTCAGGATGGCTGCCGCCTCAGGAGGCTATTGCGCCCTTCGTTTCCATGCTTGCCGGCGAGCATGGAAACGACCGGTCGATGACTGAGATCGAGTTGCAGTACGCCATCTCGCTGGCGCAGTCCATGGTGGGAGCACCGCCCGTTACGGTCTTCCTTCGCGACAAGCGCCTTTCAGAGGAAGTTGGAGGGGTGGACGCCGATCTGGCTGCCATCACCTACCTCAGAAGGTGGCTCGCGCAGCAACCCCATGTGCGGGTCATCGGGTACAGCAGCTTTGAGAGCTTTGAAGCTGTTGCCGAAGCGGAACTCCGCCAGACACTGGAAGCGTACCTCGCAGGGCCGCCGATTGACTGCGGCGGGATTCGCGTCTTGCCTCATCTTCCCCGAACAGAAGCGTTGCAGTCCCTCGCCGAGGCGGCAGGGAATCGCCGCCCAGTATTCCTCACCGGTCAAGCCGGGAGCGGGCTGACCTGGCTCGCGCGCAACTGGCTGACGATGCAGTCAGGCGGCATCTATGTCGATGGGCGTGTCACGCCTTTCGACGACCTGGAAGGCGTGATTCGAAGAAACAGCAATGGGCTAGCAAGCGAGCGGGCGGTCGGCGCACCGGCGAGGCAGCATGACGCGACTGCCGTTGCTCTCCTCCAGTTCATCGAGTCCGACGCGAAACCGACTTGCCTCGTGCTCGACCACTATGAGGACTCCGTCTCGACCAGCGCGAGGGCCGACCTTGGCTGGATACCCACGCGTCTCCCGAAGGCGTGCAGTGTTCTTGTCGTTTCTCGGGATGATCGCTTGCAGCGCCAGGCGGAGGAAATGCGCTGGTGTGTCTGCGAGGTCCCGCCCGTGACAGCCGCAGAGGCGGCGAGCTACTCCGCCGCCTACCTCTCCGCATTCGCCAAGACGCTGACCGACTCGCAGGCAACGCGACTGGCTGATGCACCCTGGGCGTGTGATCTGCGCAACCTCACCCTCGCGCTCGACGAACTGCGCCGGTACGGTGACTGGGAAACCCTGGATATCCGCATCGACGCCCTCAGCGGATGCAGCGAGGCGCGAGACATGGTGGAAACGGTCATCGAAGGACTGGAAACCGCACTCCCACCGCATTGGCGCAACTCGGTGCGGGATAGCATCTTCGCCATCTCGTGCACCCTGCGCGGGCTTGAGGAGAATGAGATTACGAGCGTCGTCGGCGGTATGAGAACCGAGAAATCGGTCACCGACGCTAGCGATGGTGACCGGCTGCCGTCGCATCTATGGTCGGCCATCCGCCTGACTTTGGGTTCAGCGCTTGTGTCACGGGGCACGCTCACGGACATCGCGGAGGGACCGCTCGCGGGGTGGGCCAAGCGAGCGATAGATGCCGAACCGGATCGCTGGCGGCGAGCTCTCCTACGTCTTCAGTCAGTGATGTCGTCAGCCCCGGTACGGCGCCGTGATGCCGAGGCACCGCACCTCGCCTTCCTCTCAGACGGGGAGGCCGGCCTCGAAGAGTTACTGGGAGACTCGACGACCGCTCTGGCCGTTCTTGCCGTTGGCGAAGTTTTTTTCGAAGGCTGGCTGAGGCGGCTGCCGCTAGCGGCGCGCAGACGTGTTGTGGAACGCTGGGTCAATGCGGTATCGAAGCGCGCAATTTCGGCGTCCAATGCTTTCGACCTTGCCTTCACGGCTGCACGAGTTGGAGAAACAACGGCTGCGCGAACGCTTCTCGCTGCGGCGGGCGACACCGCCGCCATCGAGGACACGCGACGGGCGGAGCGCCAGGCACTGGCGGCGACGCTCACCGGCGACACCATTGCGCTACGGCAAATCCTGCTCTCGCTGCACGCGAATGACGCATCGTGGAACACTCGCGCACAGGTTATTTTGAAAGCGGTCGCGGAGGGGACGTTGGCCCTGACCAAGGCGGAGGAAGATACGCTTCTCCAGTGTGTCAAGGCCCGGAGCCAAGCGCTCGGCCAACCTCTGTTCGAAGGGCAGGCTCAACTCTTCATGGGGCAGATCAACCTCAACAGGGCGCGATGGCGGCATGCGCTCGACAGTTTCTGCAAGGCGCAGCGAACGGCTCGCCAATTCGGCCACGCGCACATGCTGTGCCGCAGCCTGGAGCGGGAAAGCGCGGTCAGGCTTGAACTGAATCAGTTCCGCGCCGCCCGACGCGCTGCCGCTGAATGCTGCGACCTCGCACGACGGGCGCAAGAGCACGACCTGGAAGCGCTGTCCTTCGAGCGCCTGATCGAAGTGGAGTGCCGGACTGCGCATTACGGCCGAGCCTACGACTTGGTGACCGAATTTCACGCGCGCTGCAAGGAAGCGGACATCGCCTCCTTGCAGCGCGTCGATCGAGCGCGCCAAAGCATTGATCGCGCCTGACAACCCTCTTCAAAGAGAGGTGCAGAAAAACCCCGAATTCGCCTCAGGTTGGCTCGCGAGGTAGATAGCCTCGTCGATAAGGCCGTCCCGCTGCAATCTATCTGTCATTTGCCGCAACTTATTTCCGTTGACGGTGCTCTGGCATTTGTTTGCAGTTTCAGCGATCGACGGCCAGAAGCTCACCCCTCTTGGCCAAGGTTGCTGCTCCACTGCCGCCAACTGCGCCTTCGCCGCCGCTGCGCAGTCGGTTGGCACGCCGGGTTCGCCACCGATCGCCTTAAGGGCATCGCTGATATCAACATGAAAAGCCATAATATACCTGACGAGTTGGACATTTAGATTCCAACGCTCGTTGCGTTCGACCCTGACGAACGGCCTCGTTGCCCGCTGTATCTCCGTCAGTTTGTAGAGTGGGAAATCGGCACCGAGTCTGCCATCAAGCGCGAGCCGAAACAATCGCTGGAGGACGACGAAATCGCGCATGTCAGCAAACACGCGCGAGGCGTTGGCGTCCCGAGCAATTCCCTCCGCTACAGTCTGCCGAATTGCCTTCCGCTGCTGAGGAAACTCCCAGACCTCAGCGCACACCGCTGCCGATGAGTCGCCCTCCTTGCCGAGATCTATCGGCACTGCCTGGATAATGAAGTCCATCGGCCACAGAGGATCGTGACGATGCGCGGCGGCGGACAAGAACTTGAATTGCTTATCTAGGCTATACGAGGCCTCCCGGACGCCACTATCTACAAGGAATGTAGCTCTGGCACGCAAATCCAAGGCCATGGTTAGGCAATCTGCTGCGTTGTCCTTCTCCGACAAGCACTGAAGGAACCGGCCCGTCGAACCGAAGTCAATGCCGCAACGTTCATAAAGATCTATCGGAAAGCATTTGTCTCCTATTCCGCACGCTTTCCCATAGTACGAAATCGACGCGAGAGCTTCGACGTTCGGCCCTATCGCGATCACCTCACCGAGGAAGGTCACGGCATCCCGGCTTTCGTTTATCGCATCAGCCTTCTCCGAGTCGTCGGTGAACGCGTCGACAAAGCGATCGACCTGGATTGCCGGGCAGGCGAAGGCGGTATCCTCGAACGCCGGGTGAACGATGACGGGGCGGGCGGGTATCCTTGACTCCGACGTCGGCTGCGGCAGGGTCGAAACGACGACGCGGCCGTCGGCAGCATACGCCAGAGCATGGTGAGCTATCGCGGGATGGAACTCTCCGATCGCGACACGGCCGCCGTCCACGGAGGTAAGGTCTATAGCAAGCCGCCCGTCGGCCGTTAGTCGCCAGTCAAAATCTGTTACATCGATCGTCTCACCCGCCTCCTCTGGGGGCCGGCCGATCACGACGCCGCCGATACGCGGACTGAAGCGGATTTTCGCGTAAGACCGGCTGGCACCAGGGCGAAATGTTGCGCCGCTTGACGCCGCGTCCGCGACCACGGCCGGAAACATCTCCGCGAAGGCGTTCGCCACGCCTCCTCCCGCACCTCCAGTGGGCTTGGTAGGAGTAAACGCTACGCGATGCAGTGAACCAGGGTCCGAGCGTCCGCTCCGAATATCGTCGAGTATGCTGGCCACCTTCTGCGGCGCCTCGCCCTCGAAGTCGGCGAGTAGTCGGCGGTCTCTGGCGGAGAGACCTTGCATCACTGTGTCGATGCCGGTGGTGAAGCGATGATTGTGCGGGATTTGGCCAGTGCGGGCAGCGGCAACAGCGAAGTCTGTGGCGCTGCGCTCGACCCAGTGTTGTAGCGCGACCGAACCCGCATCTGCGAAGGGATTGCTGCCGTTAAAGACCGCCCGCAGGAGCTGGTCGGCAACGAGATCCGGCGGTGCCGGTCGCGCGGCGGCCGCTCTCAGCCGATGCCAAAGACCTTCTTCCGACCTGAGGGTCGGGATCCGCCGGTCGAGGGCCTCGTCCAGCACTTCTTCGACTGTCCGGGCGGCGGCGGGAGGGTCGGGAACCCGTGGCCCAATGACCTCCGGCGGAACGCCGCTCGCCAGAGGCGGGGCCGCCGGCCGCGCGGACGCAGCGAGGATGTCCTGCCTTGCCTTGACCGCCGCCAATTCGCGCGAACGACGAGCGTCCAACTCAACCCCGCCCGACCGCAATAGGGATCGCGCGAAGCTGGACCGATAGGCGCTCCGTAATTGCTGGATCGTCTCATCGTCGGACGCTAGTTCAGGTGGTGTAGACGGCTCAGGCGCAACCGGAAGCTCGGCCAATGCAGCCCTCAGCTCCTGATTGGCTACATCGCCCACCAGGGTAACTTCAAGGGTTGCAATCTTCTGCATCAGCCCGGGCGAAACCGCCTGGGCTCCGACGCCGACGAACCCGAGGAACAAGGAAATCACCGCCACCCGCCCGCTCACGCGCCCGAGCCAGGACATTGGCTTCACTGCGGCAACGCTTGTAACGCCGGTGCCGACCCATTCGTGCAGCAATTCCGGCTCACTCCGCGCCTTCGCCAATCCCTCCGCTTCGTGCGTGCGCAAGGACGCATCCACGACGATCCGGCGAAGTGCCTCCTCCTTTGCTTCGGGAAGCCCGATCGCGGCGTCGAGGTCGGCTCGCGCCATCGCGAGCGACCTCTCGACGGTTCCGGCGAGGGACTTGAATTCAAGTGTGATTTCCCGCTCGATCTCGGCGATGCGCTCATTCAACCGACCTGCTACCGCAACCCGATCGGCCGCTTCTGATTTCGGTTCATCGTTCATGAATAGTCTCCTCGGAAGAAGACGTTGCTTCCTCGGCCACCTCCAGGCTGCCGTCCTCTTGCTGCGTCGCCGCTTCCAGTTCATGCAGCTGGTCTAATGAGACGGTCTGATCTCCGAGCCTGATGAGCGGCGCCGCCATCGCTTCTTGAACAAGTTCAGCACCCGCATCGCGAACGCGGGCTACGTGCTCGTCGAGTTCTTCGACAGCAGAAGCATCAGCCTCGCGGGCGCGCGAGAACAGTGCCTGCCCAGAGAGATCGGCGATAGCCGAGGCGAGCGCGCGACGGCGGCTTTCGATAGCAGCCGACCACCTGCGTCTCGACTTGGAACGGGCGACGGACCACCAGATAACCGTGAGCGCGACGACGGCGCCGATCCACGTCCACACGGACAGATACCGGGCGAGACCGAGTGTTTGTTCCCACGCGTTCCGCGCGGAGACAACCATGTCCAGCCCCTCGGCGGTTTTCGGGACGTCATTAAGGTAGGCTTGCAGTAGAATCGCTCCGAGGGAAACAACTGCGCCGGCCACGACCGCAGCACTAAAAACAAGTCGCAGTACACGAGCGCCGGCAAGGAAAGCGGCGGATTGCGGCAAGTATCGAACGTTGGCAGCGCGCAATCTGGCCAGCGCACGTGGTTCGACATACACGGCGAACAGAAGCCATGCGGTCGCCGCCACGACGAGCAGAACGATGATATTCGTGTCCAAACTTATATGCATTTTTCACCATTCGCGCGATACCGCGCCTTCTCACGGGCGCCGCAACGCGGACGTTCGCTGTTTGAAAGGAGATCTCCCTGTCCGACTACTCCAGTTTACGGCAAAATTGGGGCAAACACAACCGTGAGCCGAAAACTAGCGCATTATTAACGCCCGAAATTCTTGACTACAGCTTGAAATTGCATAAGCTTGCGCTTGTTATACCGACTTTGGAGGGATGACCCGAAGGTTTTGGCACTGCGATCTGACAGGTCAAATTGCGTCGGTTGGGGTCAGGAGCGACGGTTCGGGGGCGGCCTCCGGTTTTCTCCATTGCGGACATCGCCGGCGAGCAACGGACTGCTCAGAAACGGACCCCGATCGCGTCGATGGTGCGGCCGGCAGGAAAGCACGGT
>Ga0209573_1003005_pt1 | contig 19753 bp, 18 predicted proteins | sample TNRBio252014_DNA_FD_185870 | JGI IMG/M metagenome (GOLD analysis project Ga0209573, IMG submission 185870) | Wastewater treatment Type I Accumulibacter community from EBPR Bioreactor in Madison, WI, USA - TNR Reactor_6/25/2014_ DNA (SPAdes)... | ecosystem: Engineered > Bioreactor > EBPR >...
CAGCCGGGTGTGCGCGAACACCCACCACAGCGCCGCCGCCAGCGCCAGGCAGACGCCGCTGACGAACAGCCGGTAGACGGGGTAGGTCATCACCTCGCCGAGCGCAATCGTGCCGGCCAGCAGCTCAGGCACCTTGACGCCGTGCACGTCGTCACCGACCAGCAGGCTGCGCAGCTCCTCGAAGACCAGGATCAGCCCGTAAGTCATCAGCACCTGCTGCAGGTGCTCACGCTGGTACAGGTAGCTGTAGAAGGCCCATTCGAGCCCGTAACCCAGCAGCACCGCGAGCACGGTGCCGACCGCCAGCGTGGCGAAGAAGCCACCCCCGAAGCTGGCCGCGACCACCGGCGCCAGCGCGAAGGCCATGTACGCGCCGATCATGTAGAAGCTGCCGTGCGCCAGGTTGATGACGCCCATGATGCCGAAGATCAGCGTCAGCCCGCTGGCCACCAGGAACAGCAGCAGCCCGTACTGCAGCGAGTTCAGGCACTGGATGAGAAACGTTGCCAGGTCCATCGCCGTCGCCTCGCGAGACCGAGGGGAAGAAATCCGAGCGCCCGCCGAGGATCCGGCCTGGCCGGTCCTCTGGCGGGCCCCCTGCAGGGAGGCGACCGCCAGGCCGCTGCGGGGCGGTCACATCTTGCAGCCTCGCCCCGGGTCGGCCAGCTGCTTGGAGGCCACGCCGATGGACTTGTTCTCCTTGGCGCCCACCTGGCGCAGGTACATGTCCTGCACCGGGTTGTGGCTGGACGACAGCGTGAACTTGCCACGCGGGCTGTCGATGGAGGCCTTGCGCAAGGCGGCCGCGAATTCGGCCTTGCGGGAGACGTCGCCCTTCACCGCGGCCAGCCCGATGCCCAGCATCTGCGCGGCGTCGTAGCCCTGCACCGCGTACACGTCGGGCTGCAGCTTGTAGGTCTTGGCGTAGGCGAGCCGGAAGGCGTTGTCGCGCGGCGTGCCCAGGCTGTCGGCATAGTGCAGCGTGGTCAGCAGGCCCTCGGCGTCGCCACCCTGGGCTTCCAGGGTGCCGTCGGTCAGGAAGCCCGCGCCGTAGAGCGGGATCTTTCCCTTCAGCCCGGCCGCCGCATAGTCCTTGACGAACTTCACCGCGCCGCAGCCGGCGAAGAAGGTGTAGACGGCATCGGGGCGGGTGGCGGCAATGTCGGTCAGCAAGGCCTGGAACTCGACATTGGGGAACGGCAGGCTCAGCTCCTTGAGCACCTTGCCGCCGCCTTTCTCGAAGGACTCCTTGAAGCCGCGCACGCTCTCGTCGCCGGCGGCGTACTTCCAGGTGATGGTGACCACGTTCTTGTGGCCGCGCTTGGCCACCACTTCACCCATCGCATAGCCGGGTTGCCAGTTGCTGAAGCTGGAGCGGAAGATGTTGGGCGCGCACAGTGCGCCGGTGACGGCGTCGGCGCCTGCATTCGGCACGATCAGCAGCGTGCCGCTCTCCTTGGCCACACGGGCCATCGCCATCGCCACACCGCTGTGCACGGTGCCGACCAGCACGTCGACGTTGTCACGCTTGACCAGCTTGTTGACGTTGTCGGTGGCCTTGGCCGGGTCGCTCTCGTCGTCGACCTTGACGAACTCGATCTCGCGGCCGGCGAGCTTGCCGCCCTGCTCGGCCACATGCAGGCGAAAGCCGTTCTCGATTGCCGTGCCCAGCGCCGCGAAGGTGCCGGTGTAGGGCAGCATCAGGCCCACCTTGAGCTTGGCGCCCTGGGCGAGGGCCGAGCCCGCAAGCAGGGTGGCCGCCGCAGCGGCAAGAACGGCTGGAACGCGCTTCATGTGAGGTCTCCTTGGGTGTCCCGTGGTGCTGGGCGCCGCGGGCCGGCTGACGATTCAACGGGCATAGACGCGCAGTATCCTGCGCTTCTACTGACGATGGCTTTCAGAACCACTGATACAGATCAAACATAGGCTCACGCTAGCGCAAACCACATGCACGATTGTGCGCATGAGTGTCGTGAGTCGGCCATAAGGAATTGCCCGACCATCGCCGGCTCCCCGCCGCCACGGGCGGCGGCCCCCGGGGGGCCCCCCGGCCATGCCCGGCGGGCTTACAGCCAGCGCGCAATGCCCTCGACGTCCTCGGGGAACAGCTGGCCCGCCTCGGCCATGCGGACCTTCCCGTCACGCCCGACGGCCACCGTCACCGGCAGCCCGGCGGGCTTGGGATAGCGTTGCCCGAGATCCGGCGAGACCCAGGCCGATGGAAAGATGTAGCCGCGCCGGGACAGGTAGCCGCTGGCATCCTCGGGCTTGCGGTCGACCGACAGCCCCAGCACGCGCAGGCCGCGCCCACGCTGGGCGCGCCAGAGCTTGTCGATCTCCGGCGAGACCACGGCGCAGAACGGGCACCAGCTCGCCCACCAGTACAGCACCAGCAGCTGGCCACGCACAGAGTCCGGGGCGAACGGGCTGCCGTCGAGCAGGCTCAGCGCCGGCGGCGGCGCCAGCACGCTGCCGACCGCAGGCAGCGGCGGGCTGCCGGCGCCTTGCGCGCGCGCCCGGCCGCCTGCCGGCAGCAGCGCCGCCGCCCCGGCAGCGCCCAGCCCGGCCAGGACTTGGCGACGGTTTGCCGGGCGCGGCGGGCATGCAGACATGACGGCCGCATTGTGCGCCTTCGTCACCACCCGCTTCCTGCGCACCGACACTAGAACTTCCAGCCCCAGGCAGCGCCCAGCGAGTACTGGCGCATGCCGATGGTTTCGGTGCCTCCGGCCCCGGGCATGCGGAAGACCCCGTCGAACAGCGAGGCCCCGCTGACCGTCCTGCGCGGCGCCACCATCGCGAACGCGCTGAGCTCGCTGCCGGCACCCATGGCCATCGTCAAGCCCAGCGTGTAATGGTCGGTCATCACGCCCGGCGCCAGGATGTTGAAGGTGACATCCTCCTTGCGCACCGGGTTGCCGCCCTTGTTGTAGCCGGCGCGCAGCGTCAGGGTCGGCGACATCGCCCACTCGACGCCGATCTTGAACACGTCGATGTCCTGCCAGCCGAAGCCCGGCCCGTTGGCCGCCCCCAGGGGCGCCACCGGCAGGCTGGCGTTGGCGACCGCCGGCACGCCGGAGTAGTCGATGCGCTGCGCGTCGACCGCCACCGTGATCGCGGGAGAGGCCTTGACCGCGATGCCGATGCTCCAGTTGGCCGGGATGTCGAAGTCGCCCGCGCCGGCGAACAGGCCCTTGTACTTGTCGAAGCGGCCCATGCCGACCTTGCTCGACCAGGCCGCCCCCAGGGTCAGCGCGTCACTCATGCGGCCCATCCAGCCCAGCCGCAGGCCGCTGCCCGAGGCGCTGTCGTAGCCGTTGTTGGTGACACTGCCCGGGCCACCGGTGAAGGGCGGAAAGCCGGGCGCGTTGTCGAAGGCCTGGATGCCCGCGGCCTTGAAGCGCTGGTAACCCAGCAGCAGCGAGGCGCCGATGGCGTTGGACTCCGAGAGCTTCCAGGCCACCGTCGGGGCGACGACCAGCTGCATCAGGTCCACGCCCAGCGTGCCGCCGCCGCACAGCATGTTGGCCGGCCCGCCGCCGCAGTTGAAGCTGCCCTGCGGGTAGGTGGTGTTCATGCCGCCGTTGCCGTACACCGACACGCCGAGCGAAAGCTCGCGCGAGAGCATCGTGTTGTAGCCGAACTCGGGCACCAGGAAGCCGGTCTTGTCGCTGGCGACCTTGCCGTTGAGCGTGGGCGCGACCAGCGCGCCGCTGCGCTCGGCATCGCGGTGCGGGCTGAAGTACTCCAGGCCGAGGTCGGCCCGGGCGCCGGCGAAGACCATCTTGGCCGGGTTGGTCGCACCACCCAGGCTGTCGCTGGCCGTTGCGGTGGCCGCACCGCCCATGCCCTTGGCCTTGATGCCGTAGCCATGCGGGAAGTAGCCGTTGGTGGCCTGCGCCAGGCCGGCTGCCGACAGCGCGGCGGCGAGCAAGGTGGTCCGGGCAGTGAAGCGATAGCGTCTCATGGCAGTACTCCTGGTTGCCGTGGGGAAGGGGAAGGGGTTCGGGCGGGTTCGTCGTCGGGATGGCTGCGGTCGCTCACCAGCAGGCGAGCAGGCGGCCGCCCTCGACCTTGGCCGGCCAGCGCTTGAGCGGGCTGGAACCCTTGGCCGTGCAGGCACCGCTGCGCACGTCGAAGGTCCACTCATGCTTGGGGCAGGTCAGGGTGCAGCCTTGCAGCGCCAGCTGCGGGATGTTGGTCGTCTGGTGCGGGCAGCGGCTGTCGAAGACGCGCCACTCGTCACCGCCGGTGGCCTCCTCGGCAGTTGCGTGGTAGACGAACAGGCCGCGCCCGTCGCAGTCGACGCGCTGCACCTGCCCCGCGGCCAGGTCCTGGGCCGCCATCACGTCATGCCACTGTCCTTCGCCGCCGAGGGCCCCCGGCTGGAACTCGGGCAGGTCCATCGCCAGGATGATGTCGACCGCCCAGACGATCTTGGCCAGCCCCAGTGTCGGGAACGCCATCAGCAGCGCGTCCAGCACCTCCATCGGCGTGCATCCTTCGCGCAGCGCGCGCCCCAGGTACTGGCGGAAGCCGCGCTCGGTCTGCGCGTCGACCTTGGTGATGACGCTGATCAGGTTGCGCGTCTTCGGGTCGAGGTGCTTGCCGCAGTTCTTCAGGAACGCGAAGTAGTGGCCGACCGCGTCGGGTCGGGCCTTGGCGAGGTAGGAAAGGGCGTCGCTCATGATCTTCGGGCTCCTACGGATTTCTTGCGCTGCCATCGGGCAGGGCGAGGCGGCACTCCTCGAATACCTGCAGGGGGCAACAGGCACAGATGGCGGGATCCAGCCGGGGATAGACGGCGCGAATGGCGTCCCCCTTGTGCAGGTAGACAAGGTCCCGGCCGATCTCGTCCAGGCAGCCGCTGCGCTCGAGCATCTCGCTCGCCGCCGGACCAGGCCCCACGATGACCAGGCCCCCGCCCATGGCACGCCGTCGCACCGACTCCTCGGCCAGCAGATGGGCGCCGGCATAGTCGACGAAATTGACACCCGAGGCCACCAGCATCAGCCACTTGCGGCGCGGGTCGACCTCGTCGAGCCTCTGGAAGTGCTCCCGCACATGCTCGACCGCTCCGAAATAGATCGAGCCGTTGAGGCGCAGCATGGCGAGTTGCGGACACACCGGCGCATCGCCTCCCGCCAGGACCATCTTCCGCCTCGGATTTCCGAACTCGGACGGCGGGGGTGCGCGTTCCTCGATCCGCGGCTGCGAGGTCCGGTACAGATAGAACAGCAGCGAGACGACGATGCCGATGAACAGGCCCTTCTCGAGGTCTACCAGCACGCCGGCCCAGGTCACCAGCAGCACCAGGCGCTCGCGAGGATGACGTCGAATGATCTGGGCGATCGCGACACGGTCGATCAGCCCCCAGCCGACGATGAACAGGATGGCCGCCATCGCCGGCACTGGCAACCAGGCGGCCAGCGGCGCAGCCAGCAGCGCAATCGCCAGCAGGATGGGCGCCGACAGAACGGCGGCCATGGGCGAGCGTGCACCCGCCTCGAAGTTGATGCCACTGCGATTGAAGCTGCCGCTGCTGGGGTAGGCCGAGGTGAAGCTGCCGATCAGGTTGGACAGGCCCTGGCCGATGAACTCCTGGTCGGCGTCCAGCCGCTGCCCGCTCTTGACCGCGACCGCGCGCGCGATCGCGACCGCCTCGGTCAGCCCGATCACCGCGACCACGGCCGCCGGAAACAGCAGGCTCTGCACGGTGGTCGGCGACAGGTCCGGCAAACTCAGCGGAGGCACCACGCCCGGCAAGGCACCGACGGTCCTGATCGAGCCCGCGTTCGCGCCCGCGACTGCCTTGAGCAAGGCCGCCACTCCACTGCCGACCACCATCGCCACGATCATGTAGGGGACCCGTGGCCAGAGCCGGCGTGCCAGCAGCCCGCTGCCCATGGTGGCCAGGCCTACAGTGGCCGCCAGCAGATGCGGCAGGCCCAGCTGACCCAATCCCAGCTCGATCGACCGCATCCAGCCGGCTCCCCTCGGCAGCTCGAGGCCCACGAAGTTGCCCAGTTGGCTGACGATGATCAGCACCGCTGCTCCGGCCGTGAAGCCCACGATCACCGTGTGCGAGATGAAGTTGACCAGCGCCCCCAGGCGCGCCAGGCCCATCGCCAGCTGCATCAGCCCGGCCATGAACGCGAGCGCGATGGCCATCGAGACGTAGGCGGCGCTTCCCTGCGCAGCCAGAGGGCCCAGCGTGGCCGCCACCAGCACCGAGATCGCGGTCGTCGGTCCGGAGACCAGGTGCCGGCTCGACCCCCACAAGCCGGCCACGACGGCCGGCAGCATGGCGCAGTAGAAACCGTACTGGGGCGGCAGACCAGCGATGGTCGCGAACGCGACGGCCTGCGGCAATACGACAATGGCACCTGACAGCGCTGCCAGGATGTCGGCGCGCCAGGTCTCCCTGGTCAAGCCTGGCCACCAGGCCAGGAACGGAAGCCAGCGCGTTGTCTTCAAGATCGGTTCGCCTTCGTCACGACACCGCCTGGTAGTACAGGTTCTGCGGGTGCCGCGCCTGCGCGAAGAAGAACCAGCGCTCGGCCACCAGGCCCAGGCCTTGCACGACCGCCGCGCTGGCCAGCATGGCGGCGGCCTGAAACTCGGCACGGCCGGCCGCCAGCAGGCCCAGCGGCAGCACGAAAGCCAGCAGCAAGAACACCGGCTTGACGGCACGCAGCGTTGCCGGCCGGGCGTGGTGGAAGAACTCGCGCGTGTTGAACGAGCCCCCCATGAAGCCCATCGATCGCTGCACCACCTGCGGGTGCTTGACGCCGATCGCCGTCTGCAAGGTCGAGCGCGGCTTGAGCCTGGCATTTCGCACCAGCGAGGCCAGGCGCCCTATGCCGGCCAGCAGCGTCAGCACCAGCGCCCAGCCGGCCAGGAAGGGCACCAGCGCCGGCTCCAGCCCTGCCGCCAGCGCCGCCGCGACCGTGAAGCCCGAGGCGCCCCCCATCAGCGTGAAGTTCAGCGGCGTCAGCGGCGTGCTCCACTCGGCCAGGAACCGAAGGCAGGCGTAGATCATGCCGGTGCAGACGAACAGCGCGAACGCCAGCAAGGTGCCCAGCGCACCGATGGCCAGCGAAAGCGTGATGCTGCGGCCACCGCTGGTAAGCAGCAGTTCGCTGTCGCCGCCCGCCAGCTGCAGCACCAGGTACAGCGCCACCACGGCCATGAACACGGGCAGCACGATCACCTCGCGCGACAGCCATGAAGTGCGCCACATCGCCGCGCTGCGCCAGGCCCGCTCGGGCCGCCCGAGGTGGAAGAAGGAGGCCCCCAGGCCCGCCACCAGCAGCAGCAGGGCCGACAGGCTGCCGGGCACGTACAGCGCGCCCCCGGCGGCGGCCGGCAGCAGGCCGAAGACGGCGTAGCTCTGCACCGTGACCAGGGCCAGGAACAGGCCCTGGCCGGCGCCGATCAAGGTGGTGAGGAGGATGACGGAGAAGGCCGGGTTCATGGTGTCGGGCGGGTCGGCAGCGGGCGCTCAGAAACTGGCGTCCTCCAGTGTCGAGCTGCCTTCGGCCGGCCGCGGCAGGTGGCCCTCGACCGCCAGCGGATTGTCGGCGCGGACCAGCTCGTCGGCATGGATGCGCAGGCGGGTCTTGCGCCGCGGCAGGTAGTGGTTGGCCGGCTGCGTGCCCCACTCGGGCATCAGGGCGTATCCGCCATGCTCGCGGATCGCGATCGAGGCCTCCGACAGCGGGTCGTGGATGTCGCCGAAGATGCGCGCCGAGGTCGGGCAGGCCTTGACGCAGGCCGGCTTGCGGTCGGCCACCGGCAGCAGCGGGTCGTACAGGCGGTCCACGCACAGGGTGCACTTCTTCATCACCTTCTGGTGCTCGTCGAGCTCGCGTGCACCGTAGGGACAGGCCCAGCTGCAGTACTTGCAGCCTATGCACTTGTCGCTGTCGACCAGCACGATGCCGTCTTCCTCGCGCTTGTACGACGCACCGGTCGGACACACCGGCACGCAGGGCGGGTCCTCGCAGTGCAGGCAGCTCTTGGGGAAGTGCACCGTCTCGGTGTGCGGGAACTCACCGACCTCGAAGGTCTGGACGCGGTTGAAGAAGGTGCCGCTGGGGTCGGCCCCGTACGGGCGCTGGTCGCTCATCGGCCCGGCGGCACCGGCCGAGTTCCACTCCTTGCAGCTGGTCACGCAGGCCTGGCAGCCGACGCAGACGTTGAGGTCGATGACCAGCGCGAGCTGCTTGCGGCTCACCGCCGGCCCCCCTGCCTGTGGGCCGGCGTGGCAAGCTCCTGCGGCCTGGCCGGCATGCCGGGGTAGGCGCGCATCGGGGCGAACTGCGGCGCGCTGTGCTGCGCCTCGCCCTGCTCTTCCGGCGGGCAGCGTCGAACGCTCACCCGCACGTCGTACCACGCCGCCTGGCCGGTGATGGGGTCGGAGTTCGACACCCGCTCGTCGCTGCCGCGCACCGGCAACTCCTCGCTGATCAGGTGGTTGAGCAGGAAGCCCTGGCGCGACTCGTTGGCCCCGGGGTCCAGGTTCCAGGCCCCCGAGGCCTTGCCGATCGCGTTCCAGGTCCACACCGTGCCCGGCTCCACGGCCTGCGAGTGCGCGGCCTTGCAGCGCACCCGGCCCCATGGCGACTCGACCCAGACCCAGTCGCCGTCGCCGATGCCGGCCGCGCGCGCGGTGGCGGTGTTGATGTGCAGCGTGTTGTAGGTGTGGATCTGGCGCAGCCAGGCGTTCTGCGAGTCCCAGGAGTGGTACATGGCCATCGGACGCTGCGTCACCGCGGCCAGCGGATAGCGGTGCTTGTCGGTGACCTGGGCCTCCAGCGGCTCGTAGTAGAAGGGCAGCGGGTCGAAGTAGGTCTCGATGCGCCGGGCCAGCTGGGGCGGTGGCTTGCGCGTGATGCCTTTGCCCTGTGCGGCGGCGCGGAAGTGCTGCAGCACTTCCGAGTAGAGATGGATCAGGATGGGCTCCGCATAGCGGGTGATGCGGTTGGCGCGGCTCCACTCCAGGTAGCCCTGGTTCCAGTTGCGCATGTACTGGTAGCTGCGCGGCAGCTCATGGTGGTAGACGCAGTCGTGCTGCGCGTACATCTCCCACTGCCTGGGGTTGGGTTCGCCGACCAGGAACTTCTCGCCGCCCTTGCCGCGCCAGCCCGAGAGGAAGCCGATGCCGCTGCCGGGCTCGGTTTCCCAGTGGATGACGAAGTCGGGGTAGTCCCGGTACTTCCGCTGCCCGTCCTTGGTGACGAAGGTCGGCAGCTTCAGCCGCGTGCCCAGCTCGATCAGCACCTCCTGGAAGGGCTTGCAGTCGCCTGTGGGCGGCACGACGGGGATGCGCACCGCGTCGACCGGGCCGCTGAACTCGCTGATCGGCCGGTCGAGCATCGACATCACGTCGTGCCGCTCGAGGTAGGTGGTGTCGGGCAGGATCAGGTCGGCGAAGGCCGTCATCTCCGAGTGGAAGGCGTCGGCGACCACCAGGAACGGGATCTTGTACTGGCCCTGCTCGTCGCGGTCCTCGAGCATCTTGCGGACCTCGGCCGTGTTCATCGTGGAGTTCCACGACATGTTGGCCATGAAGATCAGCAGCGTGTCGATGTGGTACGGGTCGCCGCGCCAGGCATTGGTGATGGCGTTGTGCATCAGCCCGTGCACCGACAGCGGGTACTCCCACGAGAAGGCCTTGTCGATGCGCACCGGCGAGCCATCGTCGTTGACGAACAGGTCGTCGGGGTCGGCCGGCCAGCCCAGCGCCATGCCGTCCAGCGGCCGGTTCGGCTGCACCGCGCGCGGGTCGTTGGGCGTGCGCGCGCAGGGCGGAATGGGCCGCGGGAACGGCGCCTTGTGCCGGAAGCCGCCTGGCCGGTCTATGGTGCCCAGCAGCGACATCAGCACACCCAGCGCACGTATGGTCTGGAAGCCGTTGGAGTGCGCCGCCAGGCCGCGCATCGCGTGGAAGGCCACCGGATTGCCGCTGACGGTGTCGTGCTCGCGACCCCAGGCGTCGGTCCAGGCGATGGGCAGCTCGATGCGCTGGTCGCGCGCGGTGATGCCCATCTCGTGCGCCAGCCGGCGGATGGTCTCGGCCGGTATGCCGGTGACGCCCGCGGCCCACTCGGGCGTGTAGTCCTTGACCCGCTCCTGCAGCAGCTGGAAGGCGGGCTTGACCGGCGTGCCGTCGGGCAGCCGGAACTCGCCCAGCAGGAACGGGTCGGCAGCGGGCGCATGGCTGAGCACCGCCTTGCCACTCAGGCGGTCCCACCACAGCTTGTTCTGCGGGTCGTAGCAGGCCTCTTCCTGCGGCACCTCGGTGCGCACGAACATGCCGAACTCGTCGCTCGCCGGGTCCTGGTTGACCAGCTCGCCGCCATTGGTGTAGCGGGTGACGAACTCGCGGTCGTACAGGCCCTTGGCCAGCAGCTCGTGGATCACCGCCAGCAGGAAGGCGCCGTCGGTGCCGGGGCGGATCGGCACCCACTCGTCGGCGATCGCCGAGTATCCGGTGCGCACCGGGTTGACCGAGACGAAGCGCCCGCCGTCGCGCTTGAACTTGGCGATCGCGATCTTCAGCGGGTTGCTGTGGTGGTCCTCGGCCGTCCCGAGCATCACGAACAGCCGCGCGCGGTCGAGGTCGGGGCCGCCGAACTCCCAGAACGAGCCGCCTATCGTGTAGATCAGGCCGGCCGCCATGTTGACCGAGCAGAAGCCGCCATGGGCGGCGTAGTTCGGGGTGCCGAACTGGCGCGCGAACAGGCCGGTCAACGCCTGCATCTGGTCGCGCCCGGTGAACAGCGCGAATTTCTTCGGGTCCGTGGCACGGATCCTTGCCAGCCGCTCGGCCAGCGTCGCGAAGGCCTCCTCCCATTCGATCTCGACGAAGTCGCCATCGCCGCGCGCCGCGCCTTCGCGGCGCTTGAGCGGCCGGGTCAGCCGCGCGGGCGAGTACTGCTTCATGATCCCCGAGCTGCCCTTGGCGCAGATCACGCCCTGGTTCAGCGGGTGGTCGGGGTTGCCGTCGATGTAGCGGACCTTGCCGTCGCGCAGGTGCACGCGGATGCCGCAGCGGCAGGCGCACATGTAGCAGGTCGTGTGGCGCGTCTCCCGCGCGGCGCCCGCATCCGGGTCGGCCAGGGGATCGTGCAGGGGGACGTGCGCCATGAGTCTCTGTAGGTCGTCGTGTCGGATGCCGCCCCGGCGGCAGGTACACAGCCGCCCGGCCCGCGTCGCGCAAGCAGGAGGGCCCGATTAGGCGCAGCGGCCGATGGCAGCGTCCATTCCCTCGATGGCGTAAGGGCGACTACCCACCCGGGCTATTCACGGCGCAGGGCACTTGTGTCGCGGTCGCTGCTCCGGCCGCGCGGCGCCGCGGGCCGGCCAGGCGAGTTTCGGGCCCGCACCCGGCGCGCAGCGGGCCGCCATGTTCCACTCGGCGGCCATGGACCCCCGGGCCCCGCGCCGCCAGCCGCCCGCTCTGCCGATGATCGGCGAGCGCTGTACCGGCTGCGGCCGCTGCGTGGCCGCTTGCGCACCCCATGTGCTGAGCCTGCAGGCCTGCGGCTGGGACAAGGCCGCGGTGCTGCACGACCCCTCGGGCTGCACCGGCTGCAGCCAGTGTGCGGTGGTGTGCCCGTTCGACGCGATCCGCATGCGGCGCCCCACGTCGGCAGCTTGAGCTGCGCGGCCTGTCGCGACACGCCGCCGCCGGCGCCAGGCAGGGGCCCGCCGCGCGTTCGGCGTCGGCGGTGCAGCCGCCGGCGAACTACACCTGCCGCCAGGGCAGGCCGTGCTTGCGCCAGCCCCCGAGGTTGCCGCGGTGGTGCTCGGCGTCGAGCTCGCCCTCGAAGCCCTCGAGCACGTTGGAGATGTTCGAGAACCCGTGCTTCTCCAGGTCCTGGCCGGCGTCCAGCGAGCGCTTGCCGCTGCGACAGATCAGGATGATGGGGCGGTCCTTGCGCCCGGCCATGCGCAGCACCTGGTCGGCGAAGTGCGGGTTCAGCTCGAAGTCGGGCGCGGTGTTCCATTCGATGTTGATGGCGTCCACCGGGTGGCCGACGTACCAGAACTCGACCTCGGTGCGGCAGTCGATCAGCAGCGTGTTGGGGTTCTTCTCGATGGCCTCGAAAGCCTGGCGGGGGTGAAGGTGTTCCATGGATTGCGCTCCTGAGCCCGTCATTCTGCACGGCCGTCTGGCGGCGACCAACGACGCTGTGGCGATATCGGCATGACAAGCGGCAATAACCCGGCCCGTCGACCGGCGGCCACCGCCCCGGCGGCGCCGCCGGCCGCCACGGCAGGGCTTCAGGCCGGCTCCGCGCGGCTCCTGCCCCGCAGGGCCCACAAGCCGCCAGCGGCCAGCATCAGCATCGCCCCAGGCACCCAGCCCCAGCCCGCGGCCAGCAGGGCGGGCGCGGGCGCGACGGTCATGACCAGGGCGATGCGGCCGACCGCCGCACCGGCCAGCACGGCGTTGAAGGCGCCGCTCATGAACCCGACCCGATGGCCCTTGCCCAGGGCGACAGCCGCCGAGAAACCGGCCAGCAGGGCCACCCCCCAGCCCGCCCCGGCCAGCGCCTGGGCGGCAATCAGCGCGCTCAGGCTCCCGGCCCGGCCGGCCACGACGCTGGCCGTCCCGGCGAACAGGGCGCCGGCCACCATCACCGGCAGTTCGCCGAATCGCCTGGCGGCCAGCGATGCCGGCATCAGCGCCAGGTTGAACCCGGCCCAGAACACCGGCAACAAGGCCGGCAGCGCGGCCGGGGCGGCATGCCCCAGGTACAGCGGCGCGCTGAGCAGGTTGGCGTGCAGCTGCGCCCCCGCCGCGGCCAGCCCCGCCGCGGCCAGGAAGGCGACGACAGGCGCTGCAGCCCAGGCCACCGGCGCCGAGCCCGCCGCCGCTGCAGCCGCCGGCGCCGGCCCGCACGCCGCGGCCTGCAGCGCGCGTTCGGCCTTGACCATGCCCAGGCTCACCGCCGCCAGCGCCAGCGCCGACAGGGCGAACGGTCCCCGCGGATCGACCTCCGCGAGCGCCATGCCGAGGTAAGGCGCCAGCGCGTTCGCGATGCCCGTGCCGAGCAGCATCAGGCTGGCCATCCAGGGCAGCGCAGGCCTGGCCACATGGCGGCCCAGCAAGGTCAGCGGCGGCGCCCGCAGTGCCGACGAGCTTGCCGTCCACAGCACGGTGACGGCCACCAGCAACGCCGGAGAACCCGCCGGGGCCAGCCAGGGCAGCGCGAGGAACGCGGCGGCCGACAGCAAGGTGGCACCCAGCACCCAGTTGCCGATGCGGCCCAGCACCCGGGCGGCGCGGTCGGCCCACAGGCCCACCGCCAGGTCGCAGCCGATGAAGATCAGCTGGTCCATCAGCAGCAGCCAGGGCACCGCCTCGCGCGGCAGCCCGGACTGCGCCGCCAGCGCCGGCAGGTAGATGGCGTAGACGATCCAGCCGCAGGCAAACAGGAACTGCACGCCGCCCAGGTACAGGCCGACCGCGGTCGGCGCGGGCGGTGGTGCCGGCGGCGCAGGGCTCATGGCGGGGTCGGGCCGCACGGCGGCCGGGGAAGCCTCAACCGGCACAGTGTCGCACTGACGCCGCAACCTGCGGCGCGCGCAGGCCGCAGCCGGGCCCGCTCAGGGCTTCTTGGGCGTGCGGTAAGGGACTTCCTTCTGGAACGGCTTCCAGACCGTCTCGAAACCGACGAAGCCCTTCTCGTTGGCCGGCATCTGGCGCGTGGTCACGAAGCGGGTCACGCCGTCGGGCACCTTGGCAGGGGGGGGTTTGTGATCGCTGCCCATGAGTCTCACCTCGTCGTCTGTGGTTGCGGGATCGGCAGGCCAGGCGGCTGGTGCCGGCTGTTCATATCGGCCTCAGCCGCGAAGGGTCGACGGCCGCGCCGGCCTGCACGGCACCGCCGGCCTGCATCTCCTCGGCCGTCGCCTCGCGCACGCTCAGCACCTCGAGCGTGAACACCAGCGCGCGCCCGGCGAGCGGGTTGTTGCCGTCCACCGTCAGCGTGTCGTCGTCCATGTGCGTGACCAGGAAACTGCGCGTCTGCCCATGGTCGTTCTCCATCAGGATGGAGGTGCCGACCTGGCGATACTCCTCGGGCACGTTCTCGATGTCGTCGGAGAACACCAGCGACTCGTCGCGCGGGCCGAAGATCTGATTGCCGTCGATGTCGACCCGGATGACCTCGCCGGCCGCCCTGCCCTCGAGCCGCGCATGCACCGCCGGGGCCAGGATCTCGTTGTGGCCATGCACGTAGCCGAGCGGGAACTCCACCCGGGTCAGCACATGACCGGTCTTGCCGTCGGCGACCTGGTAGGTCAGCTCGACGAACTTGCCGCTGCGAATGGTCTGCTGCGGTGTGGGCATGGGCCGTGGCCTCAGAAGATGGAGGCGCCGAAGATGCGCACCTTGCCGTCCTCGACGCCCAGCACCAGCCGGCCCAGCCACTCGCCGGGCTTGCGCGTGCTGCGCTGGCGGAACAGCACGGTCACGTGCTCGCCGCGCCGGATGGTGCCCAGCACGTCGAAGTTGTCGGCCAGGCTGCGCGCCAGCTCGCTGTGGGCGAACTGGTGCCCGGCCGCCACCTGGTCCATGGCGCGCGCCAGGTCACTGGAGAAGTTGCGCGAGAACTCGCCGTACTTGCCCTCGTTGGAGTACTTGACGAGCTCCGACCACAGGGGCTTCGCCAGCGCCAGGATCTCATCGTCGGACTTCTCGATGATGTTCACGCGCGCCCCGGCCGCCCCGTCGTCACTTGCCGTCGCCGACCAGGTGGTAGCAGGGCGCCTTCTCCATCGTGTACTCGCCCGTCTTCGGGTCGCGGCGCGAGACGGTGAGCACGTGCCAGTTCTCGTCGTCGACCTTCATCGCATCGCCGCGGTAGTAGTAGCCTGGCCAGCGGGTCTCCTTGCGGAACAGGGTGTGATGGGTCACGCACTCGGCGGCACGGTGGCGGTGCTTCAGCTCCCAGGCCCGCAGCAGTTCGTGGATGTCTTCGGCGGCCAGGCTCTGCAGGTCCTCTTCCATGATGGCCAGCTTCTTCAGGCCGATGTTGAGCAGCTTCTCGTTGGTCATGTAGTTGACCGTGACGCCGCCGCAGTATTCGTCCATCAGCTTCTGCAGGCGATCCAGCCCCTGCTTGGGGTTGATGTAGTGCGGGTTGACGCTGCCGGCGACGATGGCGTTGCGGTAGATGCGGTAGTGCTCCAGCGGCTTGTAGATCTCCTCGCGGCGGCGGTCGATCTGCGACTGCGACACCACGATGCCCTCGCCCTTGCCGTCGTCGATGTACTTGCAGGCCGCCTTGGCGGCCAGCCGGCCCTCGGTGAACGAGCCCGACGAGAACGCATGTGGCGTGCCGCCCACGGCGTCGCCGGCGCCGAACAGGCCCTCGACGGTGGTCATGCGGTTGTAGCCCCAGAAGTACTCCGGCGGCGACAGGTCCTCGGGCCCCGAGCACCAGGCGCCCGAGCCGGTGGCGTGCGAGCCCATCACGTAGGGCTCGGAGGTGGTCAGCTCCGGGTTCTCGTTCTTCGGGTCGACGTCGGTGGCCGCCCACAGCACCGCCTGGCCCACGGTCATGCCGAGGAAGTTCTCCCAGCCCACTTCCTCCAGGTGCGGGTCCTGGAAGGCCCGCATGGTGATCATGTGGATGGGGCCGCGGCCGGCGTTGACCTCGTTGATCAGCGCATGGTTGCGCAGGCAGGTCGGGATGGGCCGGTGCGTCAGGTGCGAGGCCTCGGGGTCCAGGTATTCCTTGCCGACCATCTTCTGCAGCTCGGGGAACCACTTGGACTCGTATTCCTCGCCCAGGCCGTTCTGCGTATAGGTCTTCAGGTGCAGGAAGTACGCGCCCACCGGGCCGTAGCCGTCCTTGAACCGCGCCAGCACGATGCGGTTCTCCATCTGCGTCATCTTGGCCCCGGCATCGATCATCAGGCCGTAGGCAGAGGCCGACGACCATGGCGCGTACCAGGTCCGGCCCGAGCCCTCGCCCACCGAGCGCGGCTTGAAGATGTTGGAGGCGCCACCGGCGCCGCAGATCACGGTCCTGGACTTGAAGACGTGGTAGTTGCCGGTGCGCACGTTGAAGCCGACGGCACCGGCCACGCGGTTCTCGCGGCTCTCGTCCATCAGCAGGTGCGTGACACAGATGCGGTTGAAGACCTTGTCGGCCGACTTCTTGGCCGCCTCGGCGACGATGGGCTTGTAGGACTCGCCATGGATCATGATCTGCCAGCGACCTTCGCGCAGGTAGCGCCCGGTCTTGGGGTCCTTCATGATCGGCAGGCCCCACTCCTCGAACTGGTGCACCGTGGAGTCGACGTGGCGCGCCATGTCGAACAGCAGGTCCTCGCGCACCATGCCCATGAGGTCGATGCGCGCGTAGCGCACATGGTCCTCGGGCTGGTTCTCGCCCCAGCGCGTGCCCATGTAGCAGTTGATCGCGTAGAGGCCCTGGGCGACGGCGCCGGAGCGGTCGATGTTGGCCTTCTCGGCGATCACGATCTTCTTGTTCTGGCCCCAGAAGCGGGCCTCCCATGCGGCACCCGTGCCGCCCAGACCGGCACCGACGACCAGGATGTCGATGCCGTCCTCGATGATGGTGTCGTAGGCCATTAGTAGGTCACCCCTTGTGCGAGTTTCAGACCGGCGGCCTCGAGCGTGCGCAGCCCGCCGTCGTCCAGGCGGATGTACTTGGGCTCGTTGTAGAGCAACTCGCCGTCACGCATCTCCTTGCTGGGCGCCGGGGCGTCGGCCAGCCTGGGGATCGCCTGCCCCCAGGGCTTGGTGGTGATGGGCGAGAGGAAGTTCTTCTCGGTGCCGTTGCGGAACTTGATGCGCCAGGCGATCGTGCCCTTCTGCTCGTCCCGGTGCACGCGCACGCTGTGGCCCAGCGGCGCGAAGTCGGCATAGCCGCGCACGTCGATCGCGTGCTGCGGGCAGGCCTTGACGCAGGAGAAGCACTCCCAGCACATGTTGGGCTCGATGTTGTAGGCACGTCGATAGGTCTTGTCGATGTGCATGATGTCCGAGGGACAGATGTCGACGCAATGTCCGCATCCGTCACACCTCGTCATGTAAACGAAGGTAGGCATGGGCTGGCTCCTTTCCGGGTGTCTTGCAGGACTGCGCGGGCTGTCGGTCAGTAGTGGCGCGGCGCCTCGCGCTTGATGCCGAGACCGAAGTCCATCGGCGCGTCCTTCAGCAACTCCATCGAATGGCGTTCGCGCTGGGCCGGGTCGTCGCGCGAGATCGTCGGCAGGTTCTCGTTCGTGCCGTCGGCCTCGCACACCCGCTTGTCGAACGCGGCCGCAGGCTTGAAGAACATGTGCGCGAACTTGGACCAGTACACACCGCAGAACAGCACCGTGGTGGCCAGCATGTAAAGGCCGTAGGCGAGCCACGCCAGCTTGTGGCCGTTGAGCTGCAGCGCGCCCCAGACGACGGCCAGGGTCACGCTGGCCAGCAGCGAGACGATGAACAGGTCGGCCCGCTCCAGCCGCCACGGCGAATTGCCCTCGGCGGCCACGTCGACACGGATGAAGAACCAGAACCAGTAGCCGCCGACCATCACCATCAGCGCCCCCAGCCACCACAGCGCGGTGACCGCCAACGGGGTCGGCGCGGCCGCGCCCGGGTAGCCGAACACCATCGCCACCGTCATCGCCAGGTACAGGATGAAGCCGTACATCGTCAGCAGGTGCGCCAGGCGGCGGCGCGGGTTGCAGAACTCGCCCGAGGCCAGCACGTCCACCATCACGGTCTGGATCGCGATCGAGCCCTTGTCCACCGGTTTGCCCTGGCCGCGCGTCTTCTGCGACTTCGCGAAGAAGTACTTCGCGCTGCCCTTGTGGGCCATGTCGAGCAGCGTGCCGACGATGACCGCCAGCACCATCGCCACGACGTAGATCTGCATCACGATCTCGGGCAGGGCGCCGTTCAGGCCGGCGAAGGGGTTGTAGGCGAACATCGGCGGGGTCTCCTTGGTCGACTCTTCAAGGCCTCTCGGCCATCATGCGTCCTGCACCCGCAGCGGCGGGCGTGTGGGGTGGCGGGGAGATGGGCGTGCCCGCCCCCGGGGCGGCGGCGGTCACGCCCGACGCACCGGCAAGGTGGCGAACCTCGAACCGCAGCGTGGCCAGGTCCGCCAGCATCCAGGTCGACGGGCCGGCCAGCCCGGCCACCGTGCCCGGGTTGACCAGCCAGCAGGCGTGGCCGTTGACGCCGGTGACCTGTCGCGCCTCGGCCTTGTGCGAATGGCCACAGCACACCAGGTCCCAGTGCCCGGTACAGGCCATCGCGTAGCCGTACTCGTCGTAGTGGACGAGGAAGATGCGGCGGCCGCCGAGTTCGAGGCGTCCGTCGGCCCCGTGATAGTGCAGCTTGCCCTGGCTGTTCGCAGCCCAGCGGTGCATGGACCCCGGGTCACCGATGTTGTTGCCGTGGATGATGTGCACAGGCAGCCCGAGGGCCAGCGCCGGGCCCAGGGTCTGCGTGCCGATCAGGTCGCCGCAATGGATCACCGCCTCGGCGCCTTGCGAGCGCGCCTGCGCCACGGCCTGCGCGAGGGGGTCAGCGCGGTCGTGGCTGTCGGAGACGATGCAGACCTTCATCGTCGGCTCAGCGCGCCGGCCCGGCGTCGAGCCCGGCGTAGTACTCGCGCAGGATCTCCAGCACCTCGGGGCGGCTGAATTCCGCCGGTACCGGGTGGCCCTCGGAGAGCCACTTGCGCAGCTGCGTGCCGCTGACCTGCAGGCGGTCGACATCGCTGTGCGGGCAGGTGCGGCCGCTGGCCATGCCGCCGCACTTGTAGCACCAGAAGGCGACATCGATCTTGAGCGCCTGTGTCGCCAGCGCCCCGGCCGGGATCTCGTCGAAGATGCGGTGGGCGTCGAAGGGACCGTAGTAGCTGCCGACCCCGGCATGGTCGCGGCCCACGATGAGGTGCGAGCAGCCGTAGTTCTGCCGGAACAGCGCGTGCAGCAGCGCCTCGCGCGGCCCGGCGTAGCGCATGTCCAGCGGGTAGCCGGCCTGCACGATGGTCGAAGGCACGAAGTAGTGGCGGGCCAGCGCGGCGATCGCCTTCGCACGCACCGCCGCCGGGATGTCGCCGGGCTTGAGCGCGCCGAGCAGCGAGTGAACCAGCACGCCGTCGCAGACCTCGATCGCGATCTTGGCCAGATACTCGTGCGAGCGGTGCATGGGGTTGCGGGTCTGGAAGGCCGCGATGCGCGACCAGCCGTAGGACTCGAACAGCTTGCGCGTCTGCGCCGGCGTCATGTACAGGTCGCCGTAGGCCTGCGGGAAACCGCCCTGCGACAGCACCTTCACCGGCCCGGCCAGGTTGACCGCCGGCTGCGCCATCACCATCGCCACGCCCGGGTGCGCCGGGTCGACGGTGCGGAAGACGCGGGCGCACTCGTGCGCCTTGTCGATGCGGTACTTCTCGTCGACGCGCATCGTCGCCAGCGCATGGCCGTCGTCCGGATCGGCAAGCGTGATCTCGGCGCCCGGGGCCAGGCCCTGCGCCACCGCCTCGTCGACCGACAGCGTGATCGGGATCGGCCAGAACAGACCGCTGGACAGGCGCATGTGGTCACAGCAGCCGCGCCAGTCGTCGTGCCCCATGAAGCCTTCAAGCGGCGTGAAGCCGCCGATGCCCAGCATCAGCAGGTCGCCTCGTTCGCGGGAGCTCACGCGCACCTGGGGCAGGCTGGCGGCGCGGCGGACTTCCGCTTGCAGAGTCGG
>Ga0209573_1003006_pt1 | contig 19742 bp, 15 predicted proteins | sample TNRBio252014_DNA_FD_185870 | JGI IMG/M metagenome (GOLD analysis project Ga0209573, IMG submission 185870) | Wastewater treatment Type I Accumulibacter community from EBPR Bioreactor in Madison, WI, USA - TNR Reactor_6/25/2014_ DNA (SPAdes)... | ecosystem: Engineered > Bioreactor > EBPR >...
ACTTGCGCCGTTGCGCACTCGCCTGGTCGACCGCCACCTGCTTGAAGCTGGTGAGCAGTTCGTTGGCCCGCTGCAGATTGCGCACGGTGATTTCGCTGCCGCGTTCGACGCGGTCGACGAATGACTCGAGCGACGGCCGCCACAGGCCGCTCTCCATCCGCCGGCGAAAATCGCGAACGTGATCGTAGACCGTCGACACCGCCATCACGCCGTTGCCGATCGGCGTGTTCAGTTCGTGCGCCACCCCGCCGACCAGGTTGCCTAGAGCGGCCAGCTTCTCGCTGCGCACCAGCTCGCTCTGGGCGATCTTCAGCGTTTCCATGGCCGCCGACAACTCGCTGTTGGCGCGTGCGAGATCGGCCGTGCGGCGCTCGACACGGCTTTCCAGCTCGAGATTGAGGCTCTGCAGGGTCTGCAGCGTCTGCACCAGACGCTCCTCGCTCCGTTGGACCTCGGCCTGGCGCTGGCGGACGGCGTCGGCCATCGACTCCATGTCGCTCGCCAACTGGTTGAATTCCTGAATCGGCCCGCGTGTGACGCTGCGCCCGAACTTGCCGCTGCTCAGCGCGCGGGTCTGGGCGATGAGGTCGTTCAGCGCCCCGGTCATCGGTGAGGCCAGGAAAGGCGCGAGAACGATGACCAGCAACAGGGACGTCGCAAAGCCGCCAAGAACGATCAGGAGGAGCACGCGGACGCGCGGATTGGCGTATCCGGCAGGGTTGGCGACCATGAACAGCCAGTCGAGCCTGTGCGAGCGGACCATTCCGATGTCGTAGGGCGTTCCGGAGAGACTCATCTCCACGACGTCGCCGACGGGTGTCGGCGATGCGGCAGCGAGGTCCGCGGCCCAGTTGCGCAGGCGATCTCCTTCCGCCACGTTCTGGCCCGCGACATATTCGCCGGCGCGATCGACCACCAGGACCGGATAGCCGAGCCGTTCGGCGCCGCTCCGGATGACATCGTGTGAAAAATCCGGAGCAAGTTCGCCGAGCAGCAGACGGTCGCCGGAGGGAATGGCCAGTCCGACGGTGCCTTCGCCGTTGAGCGCCGACAGATAGCGGTCGCTCCAGACGCGCCGGCCCAGCTGCCGGGCCGAAGCAATCAGCGGATTGCGCGAAAGGTCGGCGCCGACCAGGTTCTGCGCGGCATTGCGCGCGTTTTCCGGCACCGCGGCATGGGTGACCCGGCCATGCTCGCCGACGAGGTAGATCGCCTTGAAGCCCCCTTCGGCAACCGCCGCATCGAGGAAGCGCTGAATGCTTGCCGCCGGCATCTCCGGGCTCAGCGCAGCAAGCGCGCCCAGTCGCCCCTCGAGACCATCTATCCGCTGTTCGAAGTGGTACGCCAGCTCGATCGCCTCGGAACGCACATGCTGGCGGTCCTGCTCGAGGAGGATGGGGACGCGATAGGCCAGTACGGCAAAGCCGACGAGCCCGTAGGTGCCCAGCGTGGCGATGACGAGAAGGAGCATCAGCGAACCGCGCAGGCGCCATTCGCGCGTTGCACCCGCAGGGTGCTTCGCCGGGGGCGCGGTCGACTGCCCGGAAAGCTGCAAGATGGCTCCTCAGCGCAGGGTGACGAACCGGCCATCGCGCACGGCCGTGACACGGGGAATGCGGCGGCTGTCCCCGTTGCGATCGAAGGTCACCGCCTCGTCGGCGCCGGGGAAGGGTCCGCGGGTCAGCAGCGCCTCGCGCAGCGTCTGCTCGCCCTGCCGGCCGGCAAGCCCCGCGAGAACGGCATGGGTGGCATCGTAGGCGGCGACGCTGGCGAAGTCCGGTTCGCGCAGGAAGCGCTGCCGGTATGCCTGACGCAGGCGCAGCAACCCGGGCGCCTTGCTCTCGCGGTCAAAATAGCTGTGAAGGACAATCCCCTCGACGGCACTGCCGCCCAGTTCGATCAGGCGTTCGGTGCTCGCCCATTGCGAGGCGAAGATCAGGACGCGCGAGTCCCTTTCACGGATTCTTTGCGCCAGGCGCGCCGCATCGAGCGCGCTGGTGATCAGCAGGACGGCGTCCGGCTGTCCCGTCAGCGCATGGCGGACGATGGCGGCCATATCGACGTCGGGACCCGACTCGAAGGGGACCGGCACGACACTGCCGCCACGTTCCTGGAATTCCGCCGTGAAATGGTGCAGCCAGCTCTCGCTGTAGGCGCGGTTCTTCAGGTCATGGATCGCCGCGACGCGCCGCACCCCGCTCTGCGCGAAGTGGTAATCCGCGCTCAGCGCCGCCGCCTCCGCGGTGCTCGACATGATCAGGAAGAGATGGTCGTCACACCCGAAGAAAGGGTGCGCGGTGACGGTCGGACTGACCAGAACGACCTTGGCCTGCTCGGCGACCGGCACCACCACCTCGGCCATGGCGCTGGTCATCGGCCCGACAATGGCCTCGACCCGCGCGCCGATCAGTTCCTTGATCGCGGCAATCGCCCTCTCGGGATTCTGGGCATCGTCGCGGACGATCAGTTCGACCTGGCGGCCGTCGATGCCGCCCGCGCGATTGACCTCTTCGACCGCAATCTGCGCCCCGTTGCGGCCCGCCTCGCCGAGGTCGGCAACGCGACCGCTCAGCCCGCCGAGGAAGCCGATGCGCAGCGGTTCAGGCGGGCCGCAAGCGCCGAGGAAGCCCAGTGCCAGCATGAACGCCGCGATCCGGAGCATCCGCGCTCAGGGCTTCCGGCCCCGCAACCAGACCAGCAGATCGTGCTGCTCCATCGGCGGCGCAAAAACCATTCCCTGTCCCTCGTGACAGCCGAGGCCGCGCAGAGTGTCCAGCTGGAGCGCATTCTCGACGCCCTCGGCGAGGACCCGCATTCCCAGCTGCCTCCCCAGCTGGACCACCAGTTCGGCAATCGGCGTACCCGAGTGGCGGTTGCCGAGCGCTGCGACAAAACTGCGGTCGATCTTGAGGCAGTCGGTCGGGAGCCGGGCGATATAGCTCAGCGACGAGAAGCCGGTGCCGAAATCGTCGATTGCGATCGACGCCCCGAGCGCCTTGATCGCCCGCATCCGCTCCACCGTCTGGGCCCAGCCGAAAAGGGCGACCGACTCGGTGATCTCGAGTTCCAGCAGGCGCGCATCGATCGCCGCCTCGGCGATGGCGGCGCGGACCACACGCAGGAAACCGGGGTGACGAAACTGGACCGGCGACACATTGACCGCCATCCGCAACGAATGGCCGTGATCGGCAAGCTCGCGCTGCGCGGCCAACGCCGTGCGCAGCACCCAGGCGCCGAGATCGACAATCAGCCCCGACTGCTCGGCCACCGGAATGAACTGATCGAGCGGCACCGCCTCGCCGGTGCCGCGGCGCCAGCGGACCAATGCCTCGATGCCGCAGATGGCGCCGGAAGCGAGGTCGAACTGCGGCTGGTAGGCGACCAAAAGCTGTTCGTTGTCGAGCGCGGCCCGCAAGTCGTGCAGAAGGTGCACCCGTTGCCGGGTGAGCACGCCAACTTCGGCGGTGTAATACGCATCGTTGCCCGGCCCGGCAAGCTTGGCGCGCTTGAGCGCGATCGCCGCGTTGCGCAGCAACTCGGCGCCGCGGTCATCCGCCTCGGCGCCGCGCGCGAAGCCGATCGAGAACGAGATGGTGTGCGGCCCCGCTTCATTTTCGAAGGGTTCGGACAGGATGCCGCGCAGGCTGGCCGGATTGACGAGGTCGCGGCTTCCATAGACGCCGAAGATGTCGCCGCCGACCCGCGCGAGGTGTACGTCAGCAGGCAACGCCGTGCGCAGCCGCGCCGCCACCGCCTGCAATTGCCGGTCGCCGAAGAGGTAACCAAACGCATCGATGGTTTCCGAGAACTCGTCGATATCGATCAGTCCGAGAACCCGGTCGCGTGGTCGCGAAACCTTCCCCAGGCGATCGATCGCCTCGATCTGCGCAATCCGGTTCGGCAAGCCGGTCAGTTCGTCGACGTAGGCGGCGGTGTGCAGCCGCTCGACGAGGCCGACATTCTCGCTGCAGATGGCGACGTTGGAGCAGAAGACGTCGAGCAGATGACTCTCGATCTCCGGGAGTGCCGCGGTCGACTCGATGTAGACCGCGAAATCGCTCCCCTGCCGTCCGGAAAAGTACAGCGCCAGCGAATGCCCGTTGCGCTGACTGCACCGTTCGCGCATGCAGGTTTCGACCACCTGGACCAGCTGATCCGGCAACGCCGCGAGCGGCTTGTTGGCCATCAGCAGGTAGCGCCCGCTTGCCGCCAGGATCGCTGGCTGGCTCGGGCCACCCCCCGCCCCGGCCGGACCGTCTTCGCTGCGCACGCAGAAGATGCCGTCGGCAGGAATCCGGAGCAGGGCCGCCAGCTGGGCGATGACCGCCGATGCGAAAACCGGCAGCCCCTGTTCGGCATTGAAACCGCTGACTCCCGCGATGATGAGTTCGAGTCCGCGGCGACTCGCTTCCAGCCGGCGGATCTGCTCAAAGGAGCGGATCGCCGCCGTGATCGTCGTAAACAGCTTGCCGCGGGTGAGTTCGGTCTTGGTCTTGTAGTCGTTGATATCGAAATTGGCGATCGCCTCGAGTTCCGGCGCATGACCGGGCTGGCCGGTGCGCAGGATGATGCGCAGGGCGCTGAGGCGCAGTTCGTTGCGGATGCGTTCGACCGCCTTGAGCCCGGCATCCTCGCCCTCCATCACGACATCGAGCAGAACGACGGCGACATCGCGGCGCCGTTCGAGGATCCGGATGGCCTCCTCGCCGCTGGATGCATGCAGGAACTCGAGCCGCCGGCCGATCACCCGGAGATCGGCGAGGGCGAATTCGGTGGCGTGGTGAACATCTTCGTCGTCGTCGACGATGAGCACGGTCCAGCATGCTTCCCGGGCGCCCGCCGCTCCCGCGTCGGGCGGATCGTCGACAACTGACGGGAAATCCTGGTTATGCATTTGGCAATCTTGCCTGGCGGTCGGCACCGTGAGGATCCTAGTATGGCCGCAAGTTCGCCAAAAACAAAGAGCCCCGCAGGGCTCTCGTCGCGACCTTGGCCGGGACCAGCACCGGCCAGGCGTCTCAGAAGTTCAGCGCCCGCTTGTCGCAGGCCAGCGCCGCTTCGTGTACCGCCTCCGAGAGCGTCGGATGGGCGTGGCAGATGCGCGCCAGATCCTCGGAAGCGCCAGCGAACTCCATCGCCACGACGGCTTCGGAAATCAGCTCGGAAGCGTTGGCGCCGATGATGTGGACGCCGAGGATGCGGTCGGTCTGCGCGCAGGCGAGCATCTTGACAAAGCCGGACGGATCGCCCATGCCCAGCGCGCGGCCGTTGGCCAGGAACGGGATTTTCCCGACCTTGTAGGCGATGCCGTCGCCCTTGAGCTGCTGCTCGGTCTTGCCGACCCAGGCGATTTCCGGGGCAGTGTAGATGACCCAGGGGATGGTATCGAAGTTGCAGTGGCCAGTCTGACCGGCAATCAGCTCGGCAACCATGACGCCTTCTTCATGCGCCTTGTGCGCCAGCATCGGCCCGCGCACGACGTCGCCAATCGCCCAGACACCCGGCAAATTGGTCTTGCAGTGGCTGTCGACCGCGACAAAGCCGCGTTCGTCGAGTTGCAGGCCGACCGCCTCGGCATTGAGGCCGTCGGTGTTCGGGACACGGCCGATCGACACGATCAGGCGGTCGGCATCAAGCTTCTGCGCATTGCCATCGGCGTCGTCGTAGGCAATCGAGACCCCTTTGCGCGTCGACTTGACTTCGTTGATCTTGACGCCCGTCCTGATGTCGAGTCCCTGCTTGGCGAACAGCTTGGCGGCTTCCTTGGCAACGTCCTGGTCGGCGACGCCAAGAAAGTCGGGCAGCGCTTCGAGGATGGTGACTTCGGAACCCAGACGGCGCCAGACCGAGCCCATTTCCAGGCCGATGACCCCGGCGCCGACGATTGCGAGCTTCTTCGGCACGGACTCCTGGTCGAGCGCACCGATGTTGTCCATCACGATCTTGCTATCGACCGGCACGTTCGGCAGGTGACGCGCCTTCGAGCCGGTGGCGACGATGACCTGCCTGGCCAGCACCTCTTCGTTGCCGACGGCGACCTTCCACTGGTCGCCTTCCTTACCGGCGAAAGCGCCATGCCCGGCCAGGAAGGTGACCTTGTTCTTGCGCAGCAGGCCCTTGATGCCGGCGGTCAACTGGTTGACCACGCCGTCCTTGCGCGCCTTCATGACCGGTACGTCGATGGTCGGCGCCGACACGCCGATGCCCTGCCCGGCGAAGCTGTGCGCGGCCTCCTCGAACAGGTGCGAGGTATGGAGCAACGCCTTGGACGGTATGCAACCGACGTTCAGGCAGGTTCCACCGAGACGCGGCTCGCCCTTCGGGTCGGCATACGGGTTCGATTCGCAGCAGGCGGCCGAGAAGCCGAGCTGCGCGGCGCGGATGGCCGCGATATAGCCGCCGGGGCCGCCGCCGATGACGAGCACGTCGAATTGCTTTGACATGGGTAAACCTTTCAGTATTCAGATGTGCAAAGGCGCCAGCGCCCGCCGGGACGCTGGCGCCGGGGCGTGAGGTTCAGACCGCCAGCAGCAGGCGGGTCGGGTCTTCCAGCGCTTCCTTCATGGTCACCAGGCCGAGGACGGCTTCGCGGCCGTCGATGATCCGGTGGTCGTAGGACATCGCCAGATAGTTCATCGGCCGCACGACCACCTGACCGTTTTCCACCATGGCGCGATCCTTGGTGGCATGGATGCCGAGAATCGCCGACTGCGGCGGATTGATGATCGGCGTCGACATCATCGAACCGAAGATGCCGCCGTTGGAGATCGAGAACGTGCCGCCGGTCAGATCCTCGATCGAAAGCTTGCCATCCTTGGCCTTGGCGCCGAATTCGGCAATCTTCTTCTCGATCTCGGCAATCGTCATCTGATCGGCGTTGCGGATGATCGGCACGACCAGACCGCGCGGCGACCCGACGGCGATGCCGATGTCGATGTAGCCGTGATAGACGATGTCGTTGCCATCCACCGAGGCATTCAGGACCGGGAACTTCTGCAGCGCGGCGCAGGCGGCCTTGACGAAGAAGCCCATGAAGCCGAGGCGCACGCCGTGGCTCTTCTCGAACTTCTCGGCATACTGCTTGCGCAGTCCCATGATCGGACCCATGTTCACTTCGTTGAACGTGGTCAGGATGGCGTTGCTCGCTTGCGACTGCAGCAGACGTTCGGCAATCCTGGCGCGCAGGCGCGACATCGGCACGCGCTGCTCGGTGCGCGGACCGGTGTCGACTCCGGTCGCCGGAGTCGGCAGCGACACGGCGGCCGCAGCGGGCGCGGCGACCGGCCCGGCCGGCGCGGCAGCCCTGGGTTGGGCGGCAACGGCATCTTCCTTGGTCACGCGACCGCCACGGCCCGAACCGGCAACCTCGGCGGCGGCGATACCCTTTTCGTCGAGGATCTTGCGCGCGGCCGGGCTCGCCGTACCCACAGGAGCAGCCGCAGCGGCGGCCACCGGCGCGGCGGCAGCCGCTTTCGGCGCTCCGGCCGCCGGCGCGGCTGCGCCGGCCTTGGCTTCGCTGTCGATGCGGGCGATCAGTTCGCCCGAGGCAACGGTCTCGCCGTCGGCCTTGACGATCTCGACCAGAACGCCGGCATCGGGCGCGGGAACCTCGAGGACGACCTTGTCGGTCTCGATTTCGATCAGGATCTCGTCGCGCGCAACGGCATCGCCAATCTTCTTCTTCCAGGAGGCCAGCGTGCCCTCGGAAACCGACTCGGAGAGTTGGGGAACTTGGACTTCGATGATCATATTGACTCCACTGTGCTTTGGTTATCAGTATTCGATCTCGCCCAAGGCGGATTCGATCAGTGCCTTCTGCTGCTCATTGTGCTTGGCGAGATACCCCACCGCCGGCGAAGACGACGCCGGACGCGCCACCAGCAGCAATCTCTGCTTGGTCCCGAGCTGGGTGTCGAGGTGGTGACGCGAAGCGATCCAGTACCAGGCGCCCTGGTTGCGCGGCTCTTCCTGGCACCAGACGATTTCGGTCGACTTCGGATACTTGGCCAGTTCCTTCTCCAGATGCTCCTTCGGGAAGGGGTAAAGCTGCTCGACGCGGACGATGGCGATGTTCGTGATGTTCCTCTCGCGACGCGCGGCCAGCAGATCGTAATAGACCTTGCCGGTACACAGGATGACGCGACCCACCTTCTTGGCGTCGACCTTGTCCACTTCGCCGATCACGGTCTGGAACGAGCCATTGGCCAGTTCCTCGAGCGAAGAACCCGCATCCTTGTGGCGCAGCAGCGACTTGGGCGACATGACGATCAGCGGCTTGCGCTGCATGCGCAACGCCTGCCGCCGCAGCATGTGGAAGACCTGCGCCGCCGTCGTCGGCATGCAGACTTCCATGTTCATTTCGGCGCAAAGCTGCATGTAACGTTCGACGCGCGCCGACGAGTGCTCCGGACCCTGACCTTCGTAGCCGTGCGGCAGCAGCATGACCAGGCTGCACGCACGGCCCCACTTGGCTTCGCCGGAAGCGATGAACTGGTCGATGACGACCTGCGCGCCGTTGGCGAAGTCACCGAACTGGGCTTCCCAGATGACCAGTCCGTAAGGATTTGCCGAGGCATAGCCGTAATCGAAGGCAAGCACCGCTTCTTCGGACAGGACCGAGTCATAGCAATGAAAGCCGGCCTGCTTCTCCTGCAGGTGCTTGAGCGGGAAATACGTCCCCTCGGCCCAGTTCTCGCGATTCTGATCGTGGAAAGCGGCATGGCGATGGAAGAAGGTGCCGCGACCGACGTCCTCGCCCGAGATGCGCACGGCATGTCCGGAAACCAGCAGCGAAGCATAGGCGAGATTCTCCGCCATGCCCCAGTCGACCGGCAGGGCGCCTTCGCCCATCGCCGCACGGTCCTCGACGATCTTCTTGACGCGGGAATGCAGCGCGTAGCCCTTGGGGAAGGTCGTCAGGCGCTGCGAAAGACGCGCGAGTTCGCCGATCGGAACGGTGGTATCGCAGTTCTCGACATAGCTCTTGAGCAGGAACGGGGTCCAGTCGATCACGTTCGGGTGCATGTAGCCTGCCAGAACCGGGTTGTACAGCAGTTCGCCCTTGTCCAGATGATCGCGATACTCGGCGATCATCTGGTCGGGACCGTCGGCCGCCAGGACTCCCTCGGAAATCAGCTTGTCGCCGTAGAGCCTGCGGGTGCCGGGGTGCTTGGCGATGATCTTGTACATCAGCGGCTGGGTGACCATCGGCTCGTCCTGCTCGTTGTGGCCAAGCTTGCGGAAGCAGACGATGTCGACGACGACGTCCTTCCTGAACTGCTGGCGGAATTCAACCGCCAACTGGGTGACCAGCGCCACCGCCTCGGGATCGTCGCCATTGACGTGGAAGATCGGCGCATCGGCCATCTTGAAGATGTCGGTGCAGTAGTGACCGGAGCGGTAGTCGCGCGGGTCGCTGGTGGTGAAGCCGATCTGGTTGTTGACCACGATGTGCAACGTGCCGCCCGTACCGTAACCGCGCGTCTGCCCGAAGTTCAGCATTTCCTGATTGACGCCCTGCCCCGCCACCGCCGAGTCGCCGTGAACGATAATCGGCAGGATCTTGGCCTTGCCCTCTTCGCCGCGCCGGACCTGGCGGGCGTACACCGAACCCTCGACCACCGGATTGACGATCTCGAGGTGCGACGGATTGAACGACAGGGTCAGGTGACAGGGACCGCCCGGGGTCGAGACATCCGAAGAAAATCCCATGTGGTACTTGACGTCGCCAGCCGACAGATCGGTCTTCTTCTTGCCTTCGAATTCGGCAAAGAGCATCGACGGGGTCTTGCCCAGGGTGTTGACCAGCACGTTCAGCCGCCCACGGTGCGCCATGCCGATCACCACCTCGTCGATGCCCAGCCTGCCACCCGCGCGGATCGCCTCGTCCATCGCGACGATCAGCGACTCGCCGCCTTCGAGCGAGAAGCGTTTCTGACCGACATACTTGGTGTGCAGGTAGCGCTCCAGCGTCTCTGCCGCGGTCAGCCGCTCCAGAATGCGTTTTTTCTGGTCGGCGCCGTAGGCGGGGCGCGAGCGGACGCTTTCCAGTCGCTCCTGCAGCCAGCCCTTCTCGTGGTAATCGGCCAGGTACATGTACTCGACACCGATCGTGCCGCAGTAGGTCTGTTTCAGGGTTTCGAGGATGTCGCCGAGCTTGGCGGTTTCCGGCAGCCCCCTCAGCGTCCCCGTACTGAAGTTGCGGTTCACATCGACATCGGTGAAGCCGTAGAAGCCGAGCTCAAGTTCGTCGATCTTCGGGCGCGCCAGACGCTTCAGCGGATCCAGATCGGCCCAGCGCGTTCCCATCGAACGGTAGGCAGTGACCAGTTGGCCGACCGCCGACTGTTTCCAGTTGTCCGCGGCGGGGGCCGTGACGACCGGGCGGAATCCTCCGTCCTTGCCGAGCTCGGCGAAGGCGGCGATGACCGGCGCATGCGCCACATCGCGGGCGACATAGCCCGGCATCTGGGCCAGACGGTCGAAATAATCGCGCCACTCATCCGGAACGGAGGTCGGATCGTCGAGATAGTTCTCGTAGAGTTCCTCGACAAAGGGCGCGTTGCCGCCGAAGAACATCGTGCTGTCGAACAACTGATTCATTGTAGTCATGGGCCATCCCCCTAACGATGTTTCGTTTCCCTGCGGCGGCGCCAGCCGGCCGACAGAGCGGAACGGTTAAAAAAAGGCGGCCGGCGGCCGCCCTTCCTCCTGCAATCAGCCGCGCCGGAGCAGCGGCACGACGTCGCGCTTGGCGGCGCCGACGTAGAGCTGACGCGGACGACCGATCTTGTACTCGGGATCGTTGATCATCTCCTCCCACTGCGTCATCCACCCGACCGTACGCGCAAGGGCGAAGATGCAGGTGAACATCGAGGTCGGAATGCCGAGCGCCTTCTGGACGATGCCGGAATAAAAATCGACGTTCGGATAAAGCTTCTTCTCGATGAAATAGTCGTCCTCGAGGGCGATCTTCTCGAGTTCCATCGCCAGCTTGAAGAGACGGTCGTTCTGCAGACCCAACTCGTTCAGGACATCGCTGCACACCTTGCGCATGAGCTTGGCGCGCGGATCGAAGTTCTTGTAGACGCGGTGGCCGAAGCCCATCAGCTTGAAATCGTCGTTCTTGTCCTTGGCGCGCGAGATGTACTTGCCGACGCGCGAGACGTCGTGGATCTCCTCGAGCATCTGCAGGCAGGCTTCGTTGGCGCCGCCGTGGGCCGGACCCCAGAGGCAGGCGATGCCTGCCGAGATGCAGGCGTAGGGATTGGCGCCGGAAGACCCGGAAAGACGGACCGTCGAGGTCGAGGCATTCTGCTCGTGGTCGGCGTGCAGCGTGAAGATGGTGTCGAGCGCATGCACGAGGACAGGGTTCGGAACATACTTCTCGCACGGCGTGGCGAACATCATGTGCATGAAATTCGCCGTGTAGTCGAGGTCGTTCCGCGGGTACATGAACGGTTCGCCGCGGTGATACTTGTAGGCCATGGCGACGATGGTCGGCAGTTTGGCCACGATGCGGTTGAAGCTGATGTTCTGGTGCTCGAGATCCGAGAAATTCTCGGCTTCGTGGTAGAAGGCCGACAGCGCGCCGACGACACCGACCAGCACCGCCATCGGGTGGGCGTCACGGCGGAAACCCTGGTAGAACTTCACCAGTTGCTCATGCACCATGGTGTGTTCCTTGATGTTCATCTCGAATTTCGTCTTCTCGGCGGCGGTCGGCAGTTCGCCATGCCACAGCAGGTAGGCGACCTCCAGGAAGTTGCACTGTTCGGCGAGTTGTTCGATCGGGTAGCCGCGATACAGCAGTTCGCCGACGTCGCCGTCGATGAAGGTGATCTGCGACTTGCAGCTGGCGGTGGACAGAAAACCCGAATCGTAGGTGAACAACCCGGTCTTGCCGCCCAAGGTGCGGATATCGACGCAGTCGTTGCCGTGCGTCGGGGACATGATCGGGAATTCAACGGGCGCCTTCCCGTCAATCGTCAAAGTTGCCTTGCGTTCGGTGGTCATGGTGTCATCCTTCAACAGGTTTTGGTTATCACGTCACTGCAAAAAACGGTCAACATTCAAAAGCTAGAATATCAACCTTACTTAACTCTTACGCAACAGGGCCACAACCGGCGCCAGCCGGGGATCCGCGCATTGCGCCTGACCGCTGATCAGGTGCCAGAGGTCGTGATCCTCCATGTCGGCAAGTTCCACGAACGCCTGCTGCTGCTCTTCGCTCAACTCCGCGAATGGCCCGTCGAGAAAGCGCGTCAGCGCGATGTCGACCTCGAGCAAGCCACGGCGAATGCAGCGCCAGCGCAGACGTTCGTAGTCCTCCCGCTCCATCACACTGCGCGACGGACCATCATGTCCTTGATCTTGCCGATCGCCTTGGTCGGGTTGAGACCCTTCGGGCAGACGTCGACACAGTTCATGATCGTATGGCAGCGGAACAGCCGGTAAGGATCCTCGAGATTGTCGAGGCGCTCGCTGGTCGCCTGGTCGCGGGTATCGGCGAGGAAACGGTAAGCGGCCAGCAGGCCGGCCGGGCCGACGAACTTGTCCGGGTTCCACCAGAACGACGGACACGAGGTCGAGCAGCAGGCGCAGAGGATGCACTCGTAGAGGCCGTTCAGCTCTTCGCGGTCCTCCGGCGACTGCAGGCGCTCGCGCTCCGGCGGCGGGTCGTTGTTGATCAGGTAGGGCTTGATCGAGTGATACTGCTTGAAGAATTGGGTCATGTCCACGATCAGGTCGCGGATGACCGGCAAGCCAGGCAACGGACGCAGGACGACGGGCTGCTTGAGCTCGCCGATGTCCTGCAGGCAGGCCAGGCCGTTCTTGCCGTTGATGTTCATCGCGTCGGAGCCGCAGACCCCTTCGCGGCAGGAGCGGCGATACGACAGCGTGTCGTCCTTGGCCTTCAGTTTGGTCAGCGCGTCGAGGAGCTTGCGGTCGGTCGGTTCGAGTTCGACCGAGATGTCCTGCATGTAGGGCGCGTCGTCCTTGTCCGGATCATAGCGGTAGATGCTGAATTGAACCATGCGTTTGCTCATGTTCTTCTCCGATCAGTACGAGCGCGTCTTCAGCGCGATGGTTTCGACGGTCAGCGGCTGCATGTTCACCGGCTTGTAGGTAATCGTGTTATCCACCGCGTTGAACAGCGTGTGCTTCAGCCATTCGGCATCGTTACGTCCGTTCGGGAATTCCGGAGTATCCGGCGCATCGTCACGGACGTGGGCGCCGCGGGATTCCTTGCGGGCCTCGGCGGAGAGCATGGTGGCCTTGGCCACCTCGATCAGGTTCTCCATTTCCAGGGCTTCGGTGCGCGCCGTGTTCCAGGCCATCGACTTGTCCTTGATCTCGAGCTGGCGGGCGGCCTTCTCGACCTCCAGGATCTTGTCGACGCCGGTCTTCAGCAGGTCGCCGAAGCGGAACACGCCGGCGTGGTTCTGCATCGTGCGCTGCATGGCCAGGCGGGTTTCGTGCACGTTGGCGCCGCCCTTGCGGTTGTCGATCGCGGCGATGCGCCCCAGCGATTTCTCGGCCGCATCCTTCGGCAATTCGCGATGCGCCCTGCCGGCCTTGAGGTCTTCCACGGCGGAATCGCCGGCCGACTTGCCGAAGACCAGAAGGTCGAGCAGCGAGTTGGTACCGAGACGGTTGGCGCCGTGCACCGAGGCGCAGGCACATTCGCCGGCGGCGTAGAAGCCCGGGACGATGGTGTTGGGATCGCCGTTCTGCGGCGTGACGACACGGCCGGAGTAATGCGTCGGAATGCCCCCCATCTGGTAATGGCAGGTCGGAACGACCGGCAGCGGCTCCTTGATGCAATCGACACCGGCGAACTGCAGGCCGATCTCGCGGATGCCCGGGAGGCGCTTCATGATGGTGTTCGGGTCGAGGTGGGTGATGTCGAGCAGGACGTAGTCCTTGTTGACGCCACAGCCGCGGCCTTCGTTGATTTCGGTGGTCATGGCGCGGGAAACCACGTCACGCGACGCCAGATCCTTGGCGTTCGGGGCGTAGCGCTCCATGAAGCGTTCCTTGCTGGAGTTTCGCAGGATGCCGCCTTCGCCGCGGACGCCTTCGGTGATCAGCACGCCGGCGCCGGCCACGCCGGTCGGATGGAACTGCCAGAACTCCATGTCTTCCAGCGGAATGCCGGCGCGCGCCGCCATGCCCAGGCCGTCTCCGGTATTGATGAAGGCATTGGTCGAAGAGTAGAAGATGCGGCCGGCGCCGCCGGTCGCGAAGATGGTGGCGCGGGTGTGGAAGATCGCCGCCTGGCCGGTCTCCATTTCCATCGCCGTGACGCCGACGACGTGGCCCGCGGAGTCGCGGATCAGGTCGAGCGCCATCCATTCGACGAAGAACTGCGTGTTGGCCTTGACGTTGCGCTGGTACATGGCGTGCAGCATGGCGTGACCGGTACGGTCGGCGGCGGCACAGGAGCGGCGCACCGGCTTTTCGCCGAAGTTCGACATATGGCCGCCGAACGGGCGCTGGTAGATCTTGCCGTTGTCGGTACGGTCGAACGGCATGCCGTAGTGCTCGAGCTCGACGACGCACTCATTGGCCTTGCGCACCATGAATTCGATCGCGTCCTGGTCGCCGAGCCAGTCGGAACCCTTGACGGTGTCGTACATGTGCCAGTGCCAGTGGTCCTCCTCGGAGTTGCCCAGCGATGCGGCAACGCCACCCTGGGCGGCGACGGTGTGGGAACGGGTCGGGAAGACCTTGGACAGAACGGCGGTCTTGAGACCGGCTTCGGACAATTGGATCGCGGAACGCAGACCGGCGCCGCCGGCGCCGACGATGACCGCGTCGAATTTCAGAACGGGAATACTCACGCTTACAGCCTCCAGAGAATCGCAGCAGCCCACGCGGTGTAGCCCACCAGCGCGGTAACGGTCAGCACGTGCAGGGTCAGGCGCAGGCCGACCGGCTTGACGTAATCCATCCAGATGTCACGCACGCCGATCCAGGCGTGGTAGAACAGGCTGACGAAGAACAGGAAGGTCAGGAACTTGATGATGCCGCTGGCAAAAACACCCTGCCACGCCTCGAAGGTTCCGGGACGCACGACCAGCAGAACTGCCGCGATCAGAACCGAATAGACCGCCATGATGACGGCGGTCGCACGCTGGGCAATCCAGTCCTTGAGGCCGTAATGAGCGCCTACGACGATACGGTTGATCACAGCAGAACCCCCCACAGGATCAGCGTCAGCGGGATGCTGACGGCAAGAACGGCGACAGCGGACTTGCGGGCCTCCTCCTTTTCGATGCCGATATGCAGGTCGAGCAGCAGGAAGCGGATGCCGGCGCAGAAGTGATGAACGAACGCCCAGATCAGGCCGGCCAGGACAACCTTCGCCGGCAGGGTCGAAAACAGCGCCTTGAAGGTGGCGAAGCTTTCGGCAGAAGTCAGACTGGCGGAAAAAAGCCAGAGCAGCAACGGGAAACAGAGGAACATTCCCGCTCCGCTCACGCGATGAAGAATCGACACCTTGCCCGGTAGCGGCAACTGGATCGTGGTCAAGTCCAAGTTCTTTGGACGTGGCTTGATGGTCATTTCTGCCATGAACGTCATCCCTCGCGAAAAGTTGCGGTTTTTCCGCTTTTATGTGCTTCGAAAAGAGCCTCGATTATACATCCACAATGCGGCGGATCGTGGCAATCAGGGCAACTTGCGCCATTGCCTCCGCCGGCAATCCGTGTCAGCCAAGATCATTGCGGTAATAGTGCCGGTTGGTGCAATAGAGGCCGCGCCGCCACTCGACCGCCTTGTTGCCGTAGGTGTAGGCGGTGCGTTCGACCAGCAGCAGCGGCACCCCGGACTGCACGCCGAGGAGGCCGGCGCTGTACGGATCCGCCGCGACCGCCCTGAGGTGTTCCTCGGCATGGATCATGCGCACCCCGTAATCGTTTTCGAACAGGCTGTAGAGCGAGCGATCGCCCGCGCTGAGGCTCTCGAGCGTCAGGCCGGCGAACAGGTCGCTGACCAGGTGGATCTGATCGAAGACCACCGTTTCGCCATTGAAGCACAGCAGGCGCTCGACGTAGATGACTTGATCGCCGACGGCCATCCCCAGCGCGGCGGCGGCCTCGGAGCCGGCCTCCCTGGTCGAGCACGACAGCGGCACGCTGACCGCATGCGCGGGAAGTCCGTCATCCGGAACGAGCCGCAGGAAACGGTAGAAGGAACGCGGATCGTCATGGCTGGCGACGAAGGTCCCCTTCCCCTGACGACGGACCAGCAGATTCTCCGACGCCATCTCGTCGATCGCCTTGCGCACCGTTCCCTGGCTCACATTGAAGCGTGCCGCCAGTTCGCCCTCGCTCGGAATGGCGTCGCCGGGGTTCCATTCGCCGGCCTCCAGGCTTCGGATCATGAACTCCTTGATCTGCCTGTAGAGCGGACTGAAAGTCGGCGCGGCGACGCGGAACGAAGAGCGGGATGAGTCGCGATTCATGAAACGAAATTTCAGCACATTTCGCGCCCACCGTCCACGAATCGTTGTCTTATGTAAGACACATGTTGAATTGACAGTCCCGGGCTTAGCTTCTAACATCACGACACACTGTCACGCCTGCTCATGAAGCAGACAATACGACGCAGGCAGCCGGACAGATCCGAACAATTTCAACCACGCAGTTTCATTCAGGAGCGAACGATGTCCAAAGCCCCCATGCGCGTTGCTGTGACCGGCGCCGCCGGCCAGATCGGTTATAGCCTGCTGTTCCGCATTGCCTCCGGCGAAATGCTCGGCAAGGACCAGCCGGTCATCCTCCAGCTGCTTGACCTGCCGCAGGCCCAGAAGGCCGCCCAGGGCGTCATGATGGAGCTCGATGACTGCGCCTTTCCGCTGCTCGCCGGCATGTTCGCCACCGATGATCCGAACGTCGCCTTCAAGGATGCCGACGTCTGCCTGCTGGTCGGCGCCCGTCCGCGCGGACCGGGCATGGAGCGTGCCGATCTGCTGACCGCCAATGGCGCCATCTTCACCGTCCAGGGCAAGGCCATCGCCGAAAACGCCAGTGAGGACGTCAAGGTTCTGGTCGTCGGCAACCCCTGCAACACCAACGCCCTGATCGCCGGGGCCGCCGCCCGCAAGGTTGGCCGCACCAATCCGAACAACTACCACGGAATGCTGCGTCTCGATCACAACCGTGCCCTGACCCAGCTGGCCCAGAAGTCCGGCCGTCCGGTTTCCTCGCTCAAGCAACTCGTCGTCTGGGGCAACCACTCGCCGTCGATGTACGCCGACTACCGCTTCGTGACCTCCAGCGGCGACAGCGTAAAGTCGCTGATCAACGACGCCGCCTGGAACAACGATGTCTTCCTGCCGACCGTCGGCAAGCGCGGCGCCGCGATCATCGAAGCCCGCGGGCTGTCCTCCGCCGCTTCGGCAGCCAACGCCGCGATCGACCACATCCGCGACTGGCACCTCGGCTCCAGCGAATGGGTGACGATGGGCATCCCCGCTCCGGCCGACAACGGCTACGGCATCCCGGAGGGCATCGTCTTCGGCTTCCCCTGCGAGTGCAAGAACGGCGGCTTCACGCTGATCAAGGGCCTGGAAATCGACGAATACTCCAAAGGCAAGATCGCGATCACCCTCAAGGAACTGGAAGAAGAGCGCGCCGCGGTCAAGGACATGCTGTAATCGGGCATTTTCGCGCAGCATGATCGAAGGGTCGCGGTAGAATTCCGCGACCCTTCTTGTTTTCGGCCGCCGCCTCGCGCCGTTGCGCCTGCCGTGCCGACATGAGCCTCTGTCGAAACCTGTCTCCCCCTTTCTGACGAGCGAGAACATGCGCCACCCCAAGACCGTCCTTTTCGCCGGCGAGAAGACCTTCCCGGTCCTGCCCGCGGTTGACCACTACGCGGGATCGGAAAGGCTCATGCGCAAGGCGCTCGAGTTGCAGATGGAACTCGGCCCGATCTTCGATATCACCTGCGACTGCGAGGATGGCGCCCACGCCGGCGCCGAGCGCGAGCATGCCGAAATGGCGGCCGGCATCATCATGAGCGCCGACAACCTGTTCAACCGCGTCGGCGCCCGCGTCCACGACGTCACCCATGCGCACTGGCGGCAGGACATGGAGATCCTCATCCGTATCGCCGGCAGCCGCCTCCCCTTCATCACCCTGCCCAAGCCCTGCGGCGCCGGCGACGTTCAGGTCCAGATCGAGGCGCTGCGCGAAATCGAGCAGAATTTCGGCGTCGACCGCAGGATTCCCGTCCATGTCCTGATCGAGACCCATGGCGGGCTGCGCGAGGTCTGGGACATCGCCGCCCTGCCCGGCGTCGAGAGCCTGGATTTCGGCCTGATGGACTTCGTTTCCGGCCACCACGGGGCCATCCCCGGCTCGGCGATGAAAAGCCCGGGCCAGTTCGAACACCCGCTGGTGGCCCGCGCCAAGTGCGAAATCAGCGCCGCCGCGCTGGCTTGCGGGGTCGTCCCCGCGCACAACGTGACGACCGAACTGAGGGACATCGACACCATTCGCAACGACGCCCTGCGCGCCCGCACCGAATTCGGCTATCTGCGCATGTGGAGCATCCACCCGAACCAGATCGTGCCCATCGTCGAGGCCATGCGTCCGGATTTCTCCGAAGTCCAGGCCGCCGCCGAAATCCTGATCGCCGCCCAGGACAAGGACTGGGGGCCGATCCAGAACGCCGGCAAATTGCATGACCGCGCCTCCTATCGCTACTACTGGGAACTGCTCGAGCGCGCCCACGTCACCGGCATGAACATTCCGGGCGCGGCGCAGCAGCGCTTCTTTTCCTGAACAGCGGACGCTTCCGTTGGGCGAGCGTGTCATCATCATCGGCAGGCTGCCCGGGTTGCCGGTTCACCGCCCGGAGATCGACCGTCACGAGCCCCGTTCCGCCAGCCCGATCCAGCGCGGCCAGATCGGGCAGCGCACATGGGCGGCCCAGCGGCGGGATCGCGGCAGATCCCGCATCCTCGCCTTCGCGCTGAACCAGGAACCGGCCGGCCATTCGCGGCCAGCGGGACAAGCGATCATCCGCTGATTCGCCAGCACGACCCCTCCGTACTCTCCGGGCACGCAACAGCACGCAGACGCCGGCAGCCATGGCCAACCACCGGGATCCGGCCGAAATCGAACGGCCGGCAGGCGTCGACCGCTACCCGCACAGCCATGACGCGCAGGTTGAACCCGACGCGCCGACCGGGTGGCGGCCGGACATGGATGGGCCCGTATCCGGCGAATTCGCCGCGATCCTGGCGCGCCTTGGCTGGGATCCGGATCAGTGGATCAGTAGCCGATCGAGCCTTCCAACTCGTCGCGGCGGCGAAGATCGCGCTCCAGATCGACCATATCCTCGCCGAGTGCGTCCCGCGCGGATACCATGCCCAGCGGCGCACCCTGCGCATCGACGACCGGCACGTGGCGAAAGCCGCCGTCGGCCATCATGTGCAGTGCATGTGCCAGCGGACGGTCCGCCGAGATGGTCTGCGGATTGGCGACCATCACGGCTTCGAGCGTCGTGGCATCGGGATCCAGCCCACCGGCAAGGACCTTGTTGAGCGCGTCGCGCTCGGTGAAGATTCCGGCGATCCGGCCGTTCTCGACCACCGCCAGGGCGCCGATATGGTTTTCCGCCATCAGGGCGCACGCCGCCCGCACGGACATGTCGCGCGCCGCCGAAACCAGTCCGCGCCCTGCAATGATGCTGCCAATTTGCCTCCTGGGCATCTTCGTCTCCTC
>Ga0209573_1003007_pt1 | contig 19733 bp, 28 predicted proteins | sample TNRBio252014_DNA_FD_185870 | JGI IMG/M metagenome (GOLD analysis project Ga0209573, IMG submission 185870) | Wastewater treatment Type I Accumulibacter community from EBPR Bioreactor in Madison, WI, USA - TNR Reactor_6/25/2014_ DNA (SPAdes)... | ecosystem: Engineered > Bioreactor > EBPR >...
ATTCCTTGACGAAGCCCCCAACGCTGGCTACTTCCGACACGCCGCGCACGGTGGCAAGCTCAAATTTCAGGAACCAATCCTGTAAGGAACGAAGCTGCGATACGTCATGCTTGCCGCTTTTATCGAACAGCGCATATTGGTACACCCAACCCACGCCCGTGGCATCGGGACCGATCTGAGCTTTGGCATTGGGTGGTAAGGTTGCCTGAATTTTAGAAAGAGCCTCAATCACCCGTGACCGCGCCCAGTATAAATCCGTACCGTCTTTGAAGATCACATAAACAAATGATGCACCGAACATCGAAAAGCCGCGCACTACCTTTGCTTTTGGCAGACCAAGCATGGCAGTGGACAATGGATAGGTGACCAAATCCTCAATAATCTGCGGTGACTGCCCTTCAAAATCCGTGCGGACGATAACCTGCGTGTCCGACAGATCAGGAATCGCATCAAGCGGTGTGCGCTGCACAGCTAAAATCCCTCCTGCCAGAATCAACAGCGCGAAGATGGAAACCAGCAGCGGATTATTTGCTGACCAGTCAATTACACGGGCGATAAAGGTTTTGGTAGGGTCATGCGCGAGGTTATTATTGTGCATTGCCGCCTCCGCTGATTTTGTTGAGCGACTCACGCAGATTCGATTCTGAGTCGATCAAGAATTGTCCATTGACGATGACTTCTTCTCCCTCAGCCAGCCCTTCCGTGATTTCTGTGCGCCCTTCGGCAGTAAAACCCGTTTGCACACGTCGCGCCTGAAACTTACCATTACCCAGCGCAAGGATCACATGGCTGCCGCTGGTATCTCTCAGCACGGCGGAGCTCGGTACGCTCACGCGCTCGGATGCGATACCGGAAAATGTCACCGTGGCATAGCCACCAGGTTTCAGCAGGGTATCAGGATTCTCAACCACCAGCCGCGCTTTGCCAGTGCGTGTTTCTGGCGTGATGGTAGGGTAAATATAATCCACCGTTGCTTCCATCGCATGATCACTGCCAGTGATACTGACCTGCGCTGCATCTCCCTCCTTGATTTGGCTTAAATCTTTCTCAGGAATCGCCGCTTCCACCCATATGCTTGATAAATCTTGCACATGGCCGATTTCAGCATTTACCTCCAGATAATGGCCTTTGCGAATTTCCAGCCGATTCAAAATACCATCGGCGGGAATGTAGAACGGCACGCTTTCATATGCCTTGCCATTTTTGGCAATCGCGCCTAGTGCTTTGTCATCCACACCCAGCAGCTTCATGCGCTTGCGTGCGGAGGCGGCAAGGTCTTTATATCCCGCCTTCATCGCAGCGAGATAATCATTCTGTAACGCCAGTAATTCAGGGCTATAGAGCGTATAGAACAAATCGCCCTTTTTTACCCTGTCGCCCACCGCGCTATATTTCAGATCATCCACACGACCTTCCACCTGACTGAACATATCCCAGCGGATACGTTCATTTTCCATAATGATGCCGGTGGCGCGGAAGCCACCGTCTAGCGTCATCTTCATCACTTTCTCAGTACGCACTCCCATTTTCTGTACATTGTCCGGGCTGATAGAAATCACAGGTTTGCCACCGCTTTCTTCCATACCGGATTCATCGGCATATTTCGGTACCAACTCCATATCCATGAATGGTGACTTGCCGGGTTTATCGAATTTCTTTCCTGGCACCATCGGATCATGCCAGTAAAGCACTTTACGGCCTGAATTATCCTGCGTGACATTGCTGGCAGCTTCTTCTTGCAGGTTATTGTGTTGCCCATGATCGTGTTCAATCGCCACTAAATCCATACCGCAAATTGGACATTGTCCGGGTTTGTCGGAAATAATTTGCGGGTGCATTGGGCAGGTATATTTCACCGCTGCATCCTCTGCCTGCGCATCCGCTACTACTATGCTTTGAGCGGCATGGTTTTTCGATGATGGAACAAAGGTGTGATATGCCTGGAACAGGCTGGTTGTTGCCAGAAGTGCGCCTATAACAATGACTGTCTTTTTCTTATTCATGGCGTTCTCCCTGAACAATGTAACGGTTAAAATCTGCGACGAGAGCGGTATGTTTTGCCCGTTCCGCCACGCGTGTCGCCCGGACGGAAAAGGCTTCCCGCCGGGTTTTGAGGATCATGGCAAAATCAGCTTTGCCCGCTTCATACTCTCTGGAGGTGGACTCTGCTGCCGCCTTCAGGAGAGATTCCTTATGTTCCAGCAATTCCATTTTCTTGGCGCTGGTATTGATCTGCGCCTTGAGATGCTCAAGTTTTTGCATTATTTCCCGTTTGACCGCATCCCGATCAAACTCCGCCGCCGATAGCGAGGCCTTCGCGCCTTGTAGTTTGGGTTTCTGGTTTTCTGATGCCCATAGCGGAATGCTGACACCCAGCATGATGCTGCCGCCTCTATCACCGCCGTCCATGCGTCCTGCACTGGCCTGAATCTCGAAATTGGGTCCGTATTCTGCCTCGCGGATATCCACGTCTTTCTTCGCCATGTCGATGTCGGAGGCGGCGATCACCACAGGAAAGGTATTCTCCGGATTATTATCCCATCCGGCCATTTCGATGGGTGACAGCACAATTTCTGGCGCTTCACCCAACATATTCATCAGCATTGCCTGAATTTCGTGGCGCTCTTCGTCCAATTCCGCCAGCATGATGCTGATTTCCTGAAGCTCCGCATCGGTCATCTGTACGGTGCTTACACCCGCACGGTTGGCGGTAACGCTGCCTTTCAAACTCTGTTTTTGGGTTTTGAGAAGTTTTTCCTGTTCCAGCGCAATGGCACGCAGTTCTTTAATCTTTTGCAGGTTGGCAAAAGATGCGATCATCTTCGCCTTCATTGCAGCGAAGGCATAGTCTTGCAGCAGCTTGTTCTTGCGCGATTCCACCCGCAGCCGGTCGGCGCGCGCCTCGCGCAATGAATAACGGGGAATTTCCTGGCGGAAGCCCAGCATGGTATCTCCGCCGCCGCGCCCCATATCGGAGCGAAAACGGTAATCTTCCTGCTCGATAAACAGCATCGGATCGGGCAAGCCTAATTCGCCATTGGCATAACTGCCGGAGGCTTCCACCCGGCTGGCGTAGGCGGCGATTTCCGGATGCTGGCGTAGTTTCTCTTCTAATTGACCCAGCATCTGATGCTCGGCCATCGGCTCTGTTTTCGCTTCTTCCGCTTGGGCGGGGAGCGATGCGCTTATCAATATCAGCGCAATCATTGCATATTTGAACATAAAACCTCTCGTAACGGATTAACTGCCGCAGACGCGGCAGAGCACATGCGAGAAGCAATCCGCTAGGCTTTACGCCAGATTACGGACACACTTCTCCTTACGAGAGATGCTTGGGAGGGCGTTCTTGGGAGTTGAGATGCGCGGATGCCAGATGTGCATCCACTGCATAAAACCGCTGCACCGACTGATTGATGGCGGGTATTTCAGTCTTCATTGAAGGAAGGCTCATGCTCGCGCCACTATTCATAGCTGAGCATTTAGCGTTACAGGCAGCATCGTCACAGCAACCGGACTTTTTAGAATCCTGCTTGGCCATTTTGTCACAGCCGTCACAATCTTCCATGCCCTGCATATCCATTTGCTTGCTATGTTCCATTTTCATCATCTTAGCCATAGGGCAATCTGGCTGCGCCGCTTGCACGGGAAACCCCGCCAGAGCGATGCTGAAAGAAAGCAATAATGTGGCAAAAATACGAATCATAGCAGGTACACTATATCAAATAATCATTAACAATCAATAAATCAGTTAATTTACTTCACCATCCGTAGGTTTGCCCGTGGTTTGTCGTGTGGCGGCATGGGGCTGGTGGTTTTGGCCACGCCCGCGATGCGGTTGCTGATATCCTCCGCTGCTTGGCGCAGGTGGTCGGTCGCCAGATGGGCGTAACGCAGCGTCGTTTGTGCCTGTGTGTGGCCGAGCAACGCGCCAATCATCGGCAGTGAGTAGCCCAGCGCGTTGGCCATGCTGGCATGGCTGTGCCGCAAATCATGTAAGTGCAGTTCGGTGGTGATGCCCGCTGCTTTCTTGATACGATCCCACGGCTTTTTCACATCGGCGATGGGTTTGCCGTCATTGCGCTCGCTCACGATGACGTAAGGATTGCCCTCCATGCGGCGGATATTTTTCAGCACTCCCTCAATGTAGGGCGTGATGAAGAGCGTCTTCGGACGTTTTTCCTTTGTGGCTTCTTTCGGCAGACGGATAACGCGGTTGCTCAAATCGACATAATCCCATTTCAGGTGACGTGCCTCGCCAGGGCGGCAGCCCGTGTGCATCATGATGCGAAACATCGCAAGCACATGCGGGCTCTCAGTCAAAATTCGCTCTGCTCGCTGCATGGCGGATTCAAGTGCCGCAAATTCCTGCTCACTCAGGAACCGTTCGCGCCGATTTTCGGGGAATCGCTCCACACCAAAGCATGGATTGCTGTTGCGGTCGCGGTAGCCCCAGAGTTCAGCCTTGCTCATGATGGAGGACATGCAGGCCAGTGAGCGGTTGGCACCAATCGGGCGTTGGCGGTTTTTGGCAAGGTAATCGTAAATATCTTTGCGCTCGATAGAACGGATTTTCATTTTCCCGAAATGCGGAATCAGCATGTGTGCCAGAATCTGCACATTGCTGGCATGGGTTGCTGGTCTGCTGCGGATAGCACTATGGTCATCGAGGAAACGTTTGGCCACTTCCTCAAACGTGGGCTGGCTGCGCTGCCACTCATCCTGCTGCACGGGGTCATCCCCCTTGGCGATGCGGTAGGTCAGGTCACGGGCGATGTCACGCGCCTGCTCGACGGTGAGTTTGCCGTACTTGCCGATGGTTTTGCGGCGTGAGCGGTTGTCCTGGTTGCGGTAATTGAGGATGAATGATTTGCTGCCCGCTGGGGTGATGACCACCCCGAATCCTTTAACTTCGGCATCCCAGAGATACTCCAGTTTGCCGGTGGCCTCGAATGCATCGATTATTTTCTTGGATAGTTTGGCTGTCATGGTTCGCTCCTTTCAGTGGTTATGACAGGGTCACTACCGCTCTTAAGGGGTTGAACATCAACGTATATATGAGCGTTTCCAGTCATCTAAACCGCTTGACTCCTCGCGCTTTCAATGGATGCGCTGCGCTGGCTTTCCTCGGTGGTGGAGCGAAAACACCGCTGCTGCTCAAACTCCAGCACGCCACCCGCACCGAGAATGGGATAACGCACGTTGGCTTTCGGACCGGGGCCAGTTTTGATGTAGATCGGCCCGCCACCCGTGAAGCGCCAGTTATTAAGACAGCTGATCGATAGCTCCCATCGTCGCGCCAGCTGCTCCGGCTTCAGGAATAGATTTTCGGTCACCACAGTAATGCCATGCGCCATGAAGAAGCGGTGCAGCGCATTGAGCGTGGGGGTGATGTCCGTGGCTTGAAGATTTTCGAGGTCGATGGTTGCCATGATCATTCCCCCACATCGTCGCGGGTTGTGATATTGGCGATGGCTTTCATCACATGATAGACCTCCTCATAACATTCGTTAGGAATGCGCGCGAGGAGCCGAAGGATACGCACGGTGGGGAGTGGCAACGGCTCAGTCGATTGGCAATCCCCGCGTGGCGGATAGAAAACCAGAACCGAAACATCGAACGCTTCTGCAAACTGCATGGCTTTGCCGACCGACAAACGGTTATGACCGCGCTCGTATTTCTGAACCTGTTGCGGCGATAGCTCGACTTCCTCACCCAGCCGCTTCTGGCTGATGCCGGTGGTCTGGCGAAGCATGAGCAGCTGGCGGGCGGCATATTGGTTGATGTCATGTTCATCAATCATGGCTGCCTCCATCCACTTTGCAGCTGGGGTACAGCCATTCGGGAATGCACACGCCGCCTTCGCAGCACCCGCTGATCCAGTTGATGATCAGCCAGTCAAAGAACGCCGCAAATAGCAGCATGAAGAAGCTGGCAATGATGAAGTGGAAGGCTTGCTGCCATGTCAGCCGAGCAAGCCATTTTTGCAATTTTTCTTTTATAGCCATCGGTGAATAACCTCCCATAAAATTGCCTATGGGTAGGATTCGGTAGCAGATAATGCAATTTATTGTCTATAGAAAAATTGCAAACAAAGAAAAAATTTCACTGAAATAACAGCGGTTTATTGCCGCTGCGGCAAAGAATCGGGCTTAAGCGCGTTTGATGTGCAGGATGGGGTGTGCTGCAAGAATTTTCACATCCATCATCAGCGTTCCGCCTTGCGGATGCAGGATATAATGACCTTGCTTGCTGCCCTTGGAAATCCAAGCCAACAAACGCTCGCCACGCTTTTTGGTGTCGAGGGTGACAACGCATTCGCGGTCAAGGAAGAGCCGCTCGTTGGTTTGCGGTACGCCATCAAAATAGAGCAGATCGTTTGCGCCGTGATACGGCACAAGGTCGGAGGTCTTGATTTTCAGCGCCTCTGCGGTTGCAGGCAGTCCTGAAATAGCGTCCACGGTCTCGCGCTGCTTGTCAGGGATTTCCTTGATGAAGGTCTTGTATTTAATAAAGCCAGTGACGGGTGTGCTGGGCAGGTCAAGCTCAGGCGCGTCCAGTGCTTCTGGGGCGCAGCTGAGCGCCTTGGAAAGCAAAGCGCGGTACTTCTCAAACCCCTCAGTTTCGCCCGTTTCAATGCGATTGAGGGTTGAGGCCGGAATGCCGATCATATCGGCCAGCCGCTTTTGCGTGAGATTCCGCCGCCTGCGGAGATATGCGATGTTGTTTGTGGTCATAGGCCGCTTTTTACCGCAGCGGCAAAATCGCGTCAAGTGCTTAATGGGAAAATTGCATTGACAGAAAATTGCATTTAGTGCGATTTAGTGATCATGAAATTGCATCATTGGCTCAAATTAGTGGGAATGAAGCAGTCCGAACTCGCACAGATGGTCGGCTGCTCTGTCTCGACCATTAATCGGCACATCAAGCATGGACGTATTTTAGACCCGAACGTGGTGGTACGCATTTACTTCATTACGATGGGCGCTGTCCGTCCCGATGATTACTACGATCTCGAAAATGTTCCCCCCGATGTGCAGGCATTGCTCGATCCACGATTCGCGCTCCGCAAACGCTTCCTGCCAGCGAAAGAAAAAGCGGATGCAGCATGAACGACGAGCGCCAGCCACTCTCCCCCCGTAGGAAAAACCAGAGCATGGAGCTGGTGTTCGACGGCATGCGGTTTCAGCTGACGGTTGGTTTTTATCCAAATGGGCGCATTGGTGAAGTCTGGCTGAATGGCCCACGCCCCGATAGCGCGCTCTACCACATAACGCAGGATGCATGCGTACTGATCTCGCATCTGCTGCAGCGTTTTGTATCTCCCCACAAGCTGTTTGATTCGCTGCCGCGCGCGCCGGATGGATCGCCTGCCTCAGTGATCGGTGCGATCATCGAGCTGCTCATGTCGCTTCCCGAAGTGGAGGCATTATGACCAAGCATTTCTATATGCCGTTTTTTACCGAGGCCTATCTCGCCGATACGCAGCACCTGTCGCTCGAAGAGCAAGGCGCATACATGCGGCTGCTTTGCTTTATGTGGATGCGCGGCGGCTATCTGCGCGACGATGATAAAGAGCTGTCCCGGTTGCTCGGTTTGCATGTGAATAAGTGGAAGAAGATACGCGAGACCCTGGGGGCATTTTTGCAAAAACACCCCCCACACTTGCTCACGCAGAAGCGTTTAATCCATGAATACCAAAAGGCCGAGGGAAAGCGCGAGAGCAAACGACAAAACGCCAATACCAGATGGCAAGGTGAATCGCGTAAAAACAATCAGATAACAAATGCGGATGCACCGCCGCCGCATATGCAAAGCGTATGCGAACCATCGCTGTTTGCAGATGCGGGTGCAGATGCAAGCCACATCAGTTCGCACCTGCTATCTATATCCAAATTTAAGAATAATAGATCAGATGGGCAGCAGGGAAACTGTGGAAAACTAAGACCTGCGTTCAGTGAAGATGATGCCAGTGTGTTTACCAATCGGCTGGTCAATATCTTCAACCAGCATAAGCTGCAACCCCCCAATGATTACGAGGTGATCAGCCAATGGATCGATAGCGACCTCGATCCGTTCCAACACATCCTTCCTGTCATCGCCGAACTGCTTGCCCGCAATATGCAGACGCATAGCAATCCGCCACGCAGCTGGCGATATTTTGCCAAGGAAGTCTATGCGATGGGGGTGCGGTGATGGGCAAAAAACAACGCAAGCCCCGTCAGCAGCAGGTTGCCATCCAACTGGAGGCGGATCGCGGCACGCCTGAATTTCAGGCCAAAGTGCGGCTGGAGACGGTGTATCTCGACCGCAAGACCACCGCCACGCGGGTGCGCGACAAACGCCCGATTGATAAATACCACCGCCTCTACAAGATCGATGAGGAAAGCGGCATCGGCGAACACCATCGCCGTGGCATCAGTGACGCGCAGTACCGCGCTGCCGACCGCATTGCTTGCAACTACGAGAAAGCCCAGCCGCGCATGTCGCGTGAGCTGGTGCCGATGGTGTTTGACAAAGGTATCAACGTGGGCGCGTATCCGCTGGAGATTCAGATCGAGGCGCTGAACCTTCACGAACGACTCCTGCGCAACCTCAATCATGAGTCGCGGCGCATGGTGCAGGAGATCTGTTGCCACGGCGAAGGGCTGAACGAATATGAAGCCGCGCGCGGCTGGCGCAAAGGCTATGGCATCATCCGCCTGCGTGAAGCACTGGATGAACTGGTGGAGTCATTCAGACGTTTGCGCGAACCTCGCCGTTGACAGCAGGTGCACCTAGATGGTATGTATTTGCACATCATCCAAGAATTGTTTCTACGCAACCTGCTCACCGAGCGGGTTTTTTATTGTTCACTCCCTGCCGCTCGGCGCGGCTTTCCGCCCATCTCCCGCTATCCCACGTCGCATCGGCAAGCCACGGGTCCTCCCCGTGGGTAGAACGTATGCGGGGGGCAAAGCCGCGCCACTTTTTTAGCGATAGGCATAAAATCCGGGTTCGCAGTTCGCACTCGGTTCGCACCTTGAGAATACCATGACCGATCTTTCCATCACCGACTACTCTGTCGAGAAGCTGATTCCTTACGTGCGTAATGCGCGCACGCATTCGGATGAACAGATCGCGCAGATCATGGCATCGATTGCGGAGTTCGGTTTCGTGAATCCGATTCTGATTGATCAGCATCAGGGCATCATCGCTGGTCACGGCAGGTTGCTGGCGGCGCAGCGCCTCGGCATGAAAGATGTCCCCGCCATCATGCTCGCGCATCTAAGCGAAACGCAGAAGCGCGCGCTGATCATCGCCGATAACCGCATCGCCATGAATGCGGGATGGGATGAAGAAATGCTGCGGCTGGAACTTACCGACCTGCAGGCGGAAGATTTTAATCTCGACATCATGGGCTTCAGCGAGGATGAGCTGGATAAGCTGCTCGCCCCTATGACAGAAGTTGGCGAGACGGAAGATGATGCGGTGCCGGAGGTGGAAGCCGTTGCCATCAGCAAGCCCGGAGATCTGTGGGTGCTGGGTTCGCACCGTTTGCTCTGCGGTGATTCTACCAAATCCGCAGCAAGGTTGCATTCACTGCTGCCAGAGCAGTCTGGTTCTTCTGCAATGTTGCCTGTATGCTGGCGATGCGCGACACTGCTGCTTTGCTGAGAGCAGCACCGAATGACGCAGACATTTGAATATTCAGCTTCTGTGCTGCCGCTGATAGATTTGCATTCAGCGTGGTAACCTTCTGCAAAACTGCCGTGAAATTGGTCGGCTTCGTAGTCAGTTTTGATAACGCAGCATTTGCCTGGGCAGTGTTGGTGACTCCTGTTCGTAGCAGTGTTGCATTGGTATTTGCTGTATGTTCCACCCCCAACTTTGCCAGCAACGTATCCAGGGAGGTGTTTACCTGTACCAGCGTTTGCAATAGCGCATTGATGCCAGCAGTCACCTGTGGGCTGGTCGTGGCATTCAACACCGCATTCAGGCTACTGGTGAGCGCAATACTTTTCTGCATGGCGGCATTGATAGTGCCTGCAAGTGTTAGATTACGCTTTTCCAACATGGATTGAGCGGAGACAGATATATTCACACCTTTTTGCAGTAAAGAATCTGCCAACGCTGCATAGCTTACCGCCTTTCGCAAAAGGCTATTCAGGGCGGTTGCCGATGTCCTTGCCTTGGAAAGTGCGGCATTGGCAGAAATTGTGCGGGTTAATCCTTGTTTCTGTAATGTCGCAGTGATGACTGCTGTTCGCAAAATATCCTGCTTTTGCAGGATGGAACTCAGGCTTGCTGTGACATTGCCACTTCCACCTTGCTGCTCAATCGGAACTTGCCCTAGCTGCGCCTGCGCGCCGTCAAAGAGTAAATTTCGTGATCCGAAGCGCATGTTATGCCTCCGCTAGATGAAATGCTCCATGCACGATTCCGATAGAGCTAGTATTGGCCACCGCCAGCAGCTGCAAACATGCGGCATCGTCGATGACAGGGCTTCCGCCGAACCCGCCGAGAAACGGATTCATGCAACGCTGCTGGATCGCATGAATGCCCACGGCGAGATTGGGCAGAAGCATCAGCGGCTTGAATAGCGTGATGCCATAATTGCCAGCCGTGGCGGTGGATGATGAAGGCGTGACGGATTCCACCGAACGAACGCCAATATCATCATCCTGCAACGGTATGGGAATGAACCGTCCGAGTGCGTTATCGCTTGCCGCACCAATCACCACGGGCTTGCTCGTGCGCCCAGCCACTCCTGCCTGATTCGTGTAGGAAACCGTGGCAGTTTGCGCGAGCGTGCCGATGGCTGCGTAAATCTCTATGGCGGCCATGACACCCACGCCGTCCGTGTAGCGCGTAAGTGCCGCCGTGGGCAGATTCGTGGTCTGGGTTGCAGTGGCTGTTCCTGACAAGCCGCCCTGATGACATAAGCGGTCAATCAGCCATAGTGAACTGTTGGAAGTGGTAAAACATCCTGCCTCAGCCTGAGCCAGATGGTAGGATTTGGTGAGGTTGGTTAATTTCGGCTCGGAAAATAACGCCCCCACCGTATCCGCATTGCACACCGCTGGCGTGGAAGGGATTGCGCCAGCATCAGGCGTGGTGAGCCACAGGCTGGTTAGTTTGGTGGAGGTGGCGGTTTGCGAATTCTTGGTGAAGAGATATTGCTTTCCCTTCTCAATCGCATCCTTGAGTGCCTGATAATCTGCCAGTGCCATAACTACCTCTCCGCAAAGCCAGCGGCGAACATGATTTGCGGTGCAGCCGTGCTGTTGGCCATGAATGCGAGCGCAAGGCAGGCATTGGTGTCTATTTTAGGAAGCCCAGGTAAACCATCACCTTCAGCTACGATGAGATTTAGCCATGCAACATCTCATTGAATTTGAACTGAAAGAAGAAGCGGATGGTTCACGCCATGCCGTTTCTCAAGATCTGGTCGTGACTGTTCTTCCCGACGGGGAGAGTGCGTTATTCCACCGCAACGCCATTAAGAAAAATACTGCTACAGGCGAAACAACGCATAGTCGTGCGCTGGTAGCAGAATTGAATGGTGTGCGGATGTATGTGCTTGGCAGTCATATCGTTTTAACCACTCAGGATATGTATTTGTAATATGGGCATCGCACACAGATATAAAGACCCCGACGAAATCGTGAATTTTGGTATCGATTGGGCGGATTACCTCGCGGCGGAAACTATCATCACTTCGATATGGGTTCTGCCTTCTGGCATCACTCAGGAAGCCGCTACCTTCACGGACACACAGGCGGTTATCAAGGTCTCTGGTGGTGTGTTGGGTGAGACATATCGCATCACTAACCGTATCACCACATCCGCAGGCGAAACCGTCGATCAGTCGATTGATATTGAGATAATCGAGAAATAACCAACCTTTCAATCCGTCACCACCCACCAACGCCGCCCCCAAAATCAGAATTGGGAGGCGGTTTTTTTATGTCTAAACCCAAGGAGTAACCATGTCACCAACCGACGATATTGATGTGCGCTCACAGTTGGCTGTGATGAACGCGCAGATCCAAACACTCACCAAAACGGTCGATGTGCTGGCCGAGGAAGTCAAAAGCCTCACAGCACTGGCAAATCAGGGCAAAGGGAGCCTTCGCACGCTTCTAATCGTGGGCGGCTTGTGGACGGGCCTTGTGGCCTTCCTCAGCTTCGCCGCTGGCCACCTTACATGGAAATAATAGGAGGATTTTATGATTACATTACTCGGTTCACTACTCGGTTTTTTATCAGCTGCATTCCCGGATTTCTTAAAGCTGTTCCGCGACACGCAGGATCGCAAGCATGAGCTTAAAATCTTGGAATTGCAGATGCAGCAACAGGCGCAAGGCCATAGTAATCGGTTGGAAGAAATACAGGTGAATGCGGACATCGCCGAATCCCAAGCCCTCTACAAAACCTATAACACAGGCATTCGCTGGGTGGACGCGCTCAATGGCACGGTGAGACCCGTCATCGCCTACAACTTCTTCATTCTCTATGCGGTGGTGAAGGTGATGCAGTTTTCCGCTGACATGCCTTGGCTGCTCTGGACAGCCGAAGATCAGGCGATCTTTGCTGGCATCATCAGCTTCTATTTTGGCCAACGTGCCATGAGCAAATTGCGGAGCGGAAAATGAGACACATATCCAGACAAGGAATTGACCTGATTTGCCGCTTTGAGGGCTTTTCGCCAATCATTTACATGTGTCCAGCGGGGTATCCCACCATCGGCTATGGCCACGTAATTACCGAAGCCAACAAAGAGCAGTTCCTGGACGGGGTGGACGAGGACGAAGCCCTCGATCTGCTCCGTCAGGATGTAATAGTTGCAGAACGCGCCGTGCTACGCCTGATTAGCGTGCCACTCACGCAGGGGCAGTTCGATGCGCTGGTGTCGTTCACCTTCAACCTCGGCGCAGGTGCGCTTCAACGCTCCACGCTTCGCCGCAAGGTAAGCTGTACGACATTTTATGAGTCAGGTTGGAAAATACCTGATCTGGAAAGCTATGACGCACTGATTATTATGGGCGGCCCAATGGGTGTCTACGATGAACGGGATCACCCGTGGCTATCAGCAGAGAAAGCGCATATCAGAGCGGCGATTGACACAGGTAAACCTGTGCTGGGTATATGCCTTGGCGCGCAGCTCATTGCGGCTGCATTGGGTGCGAAGGTTTCTCCCATGCCAAACAAGGAAATCGGCTGGTTTCCTGTTGCCACAACCGACGAAGGTGCTGGCCACCCCATATTAAAGGGCATGAACTACGCAATGGATGTGTTGCACTGGCATGGAGATCGGTTTGAAATTCCTGCTGGTGCGCTCCACTTGATGAGTAGTCGCTCCTGCGACAACCAGGTGTTTGTATACGACAATCGTGTGCTTGGTTTGCAGTTTCACTTAGAAATGGATGAACCCGCTATACAGGAAATCACAGCCGCGTGTGGTCATGAGCTGATTGAAAGCGCAACCGTGCAATCCGCTGCCACATTGTTTAAACGTGCAGCAGAGTTGAATACCAAGCACACTTTATTTCAACTTTTGGACAACTGGAAGGCTGCTTAAGTTCTAGGAAAACAGCATCTTTCCGCCTGCGATCACCAGCACCAAGGCTAACATTATACGGATGCCGGGGATGGTAAGTGTACGTGTGCCAAGATGAGTGCCAAGCAATCCGCCGCCGAGCGCGGCAATCGCCCATAACGGCAGTGCCGAGGGTAACGCCTGAACCGATGATAGATTGCCCAACAAACCTGAAATAGAATTCACCAGAATGAAGCTAGCGGCAATGCCCGACACCTGCCGCGTGGGAGCCCAGCCCATGAACAACAACACCGGACTGAGGAAAATGCCTCCGCCTGTGCCACTTAACCCAGCCAGCAGGCCTAAGCCTGTGCCTGTAGAGAGCGCCGCTGCAAGCGGTGGGCGTTGCACCTGCCGGTCTTTCTGCTTCGATTTCTTGGCGGTACGCAGCAATTGGAAAGCCGAGAGCAGCAATACAATACCGATTAATGGCTTATAAAATGTGACTGGCACATGAATCATGCCGCCGACAAACGCAGCGGGTATGGAGGCAACCACAAAGGGTACGAGCAGCTTCATGTCGTTCTGGCCTGCGCGTGTGTAGCGATAGGTTGCAAGCGAGGCCACCAACACATTCAGCGCAAGTGCGGTGGGGCGCATGGTTTCCGGTGCAAGCCCGAATAAGGCCATCGCCGCCAGATATCCTGATGCTCCCGCGTGGCCGACACTTGAATAGAGCGTTGCGGCAATAAAAATCAGGCCAGTTAGTGCGAGTTCCTCAGGTGACATCACGCCGCATTCTTAATCTCATTAATAAATGTATCAATCTCTCTGTGCAGCACACCTGATTGTTCCGTCAGAGTAGCAGAGGATTGTTTCATTTCGCTGGCTGCGTCACCCGTTTGCTGGGCAGCACGGGACATATCGTTCACCGCGCCCGAAACCTGCGCAGTGTTCTGCGCCGTTTTCTGAATCGAGTGTGATATTTCTCGTGTTGCCGCCGTTTGTTCTTCCATTGCAGCAGCGATGATGGTGGCAATTTCTTCCACCTTTTGCACAACGCTTGCAATCTCCCGCACAGATTCGGTGGTTTGATGGATAGCCTCGCGGGTACTGTTGATGTATTCGGTAATATCTACTGTCGCTTTCGTGGTTTGGTTTGCAAGATTTTTTACCTCTGATGCAACAACGGCAAAGCCTTTACCTGCTTCACCTGCGCGCGCAGATTCAATCGTGGCGTTGAGCGCCAGAAGATTAATCTGCCCAGCAATACCATTGATCATCTCAATAATACCCCCGATTTTCTCGGCGCCCTCCGTCAGTTGGCTTAATACGCCGTTTGCTTGCGAGGCTTTTTCTGATGCGGTTTTAGCAACACTGCTTGACTGGTTAATCTGCTGGTTGATCTCTCCTATAGATGCGGAGAGTTCCTCAACAGCAGCAGCGACAGTGCTAACATTCCTTGACGCATCATCGCTGGCACCTGCTAAACTTGCTGCTTGTTCTGAGCTTTTCTCTGCCACAGAAGACAGCATGTCGGACATGGATTGCAATTTTCTGGTGGACTCTGCCAGATCGTTTGCCGTCTTCTTCACGGTTTCTTCGAGCTTAGATGCCGCTTTCTGCACATTACGCACCATGTTCCTGCGGATGGAATCCATGCCGCTATTCATAATTTCAGCACCGTTTTTATAGCAGCCATCCATACCCACCAGCACAATCTTGCGGTAGTATTTTTCCTCCGCTGCATGCTCCAATGTCGCCAGCGACTCGCGCACATAGGCATCGGCCATATCAATGCTGTCGTTAATGCGATTAATCATCACAGCAAGATCGCCCCGCTCTTTAGGTAGCAGAACTCGCGATTCCATATCACCTGTCGCGCACCGCCCCGTAATCTCAGCGATCACACGCGCCATCACCTTCATTTTATACACATAATAGGCTTGTAGTCCCAACAAACCAATGGCCAAGACCGACAGTATGGAAGCGTAGGATGGCAGCAGTAATGCTGCAAAAACGGCAACACCCGAGAAGATGCCAAGCAACCCTGTTTTAGAGAGAGAGGACAAATTCATCATAGCTGACTCCTTTCTCAGCGAGGACAGAATTGAGCAGCGCGAGTGAAGCCGCCATGCCGTCTTTCGCCATGGGGTGCTTATCTTCTTCCTGTTTCAATAGTTTATATATCGGCTCGATCTTTCCGATCGTCGCAGGATCGGGTAAGCGGCGGTTAGAGTGACAACCAACAATATTCTTTTGGGCATCAAACGATGGCGTCACATGTGCAAATACCCAGTAATGGTCACCATTCCTGCTGCGATTTACCACATAGGCAAACACTTCCTTGCCAGCTTTCATACGATCCCAAAGCAGTTTGAACACTACCTTTGGCATATCAGGATGTCGGATGATATTGTGCGGTTTCCCGAGAATCTCCTCGAGGCTGTAGCCAGCCAAACGTAAGAAAACCTCATTACCATAAGTGATGAGGCCCTTCATATCGGTCTTGCTGACAATCACCTCATTTTTAGCAAATGTCCGCTCAACCCCTGTAAGAGAATGATTCCTGCTCATAGGCTACCCGCATGTACAATGGCCGCAGCACACACCCGGAGGGCTACTGGCCTGCTGTTTGAAGAGAATGTTATTCTCAAGGTGGATGTGTTCCATGAGATCGTCGCATAATTCACCAACGCCTAAATAAAGTGCTCGCCAGCTGTTACACGCGCCATCAGGCAACTTCAGCTGATGGGCAAGCATCAGCATTTTCTCCAGTGCTTCGCCATGCAGCACATGCTCGGATTCCATAACGGAAATAGGGCCAGCGGCCATTTGGCTCTGGCCACGCAAAATCATGGGGAAAAGAATTCGCTCTTCCTTCTGCATATGGTCTTCGAGTTCTCGCAGCATTTCAGCCAGATGCGCTGCCAGACCGGTTGGTACGGTAGGATGTTCAGCATGTACACTCTCCACTTTTTCCGCAAGTCGGATCAATTCTGGCAATTGCTGGCGGTGCCGCACATGGTAGCGTTCCAGCACATGGGCAATGAGTTCTTTACTGGTCGCCGATTTCCAGTCTTTATCGGCAGATGGCGAGGCTTTAAGAGCTTCCAGCTCAGCTGCCAGTGCATCCAGATTCGCTCCCCTGCGCTGCGCTTCTTCGCGCAGGCTGCGCGCTCCACCGCAACAGAAATCCATATGGTATTGCCGAAATATGCGAGTTGCTCCAGGTAGCCCACTGGCAATTTCCCCAAGCGTTTGTTCTGCAAGAGACATCTCTTTTTCTCCATAGCGTTCTTAGTTTTTTTTATAGCGTATGGGGTGCTTTCTCTTACGGGATTGATCTGGATCAACCACGAATCAAACTCAAGAAGCCTATGTTTTATACATGTTAAGATATGCCAGACAAACCGTTCTCCCCGAACTGGGAAGTGGGGGGCAGGAACGCCTGAAATCCGCCTCGGTGCTATGCATCGGTGCGGGTGGGCTTGGCTCACCTGCTTTGCTTTACCTGGCGGCGGCGGGTATTGGCCGCATAGGGCTGGTGGATGATGACGCGGTGGATATCAGCAACCTGCAACGGCAGGTGTTGTTTAAGGAGGCGGATCAGGGAAAGTCCAAGGTAGAAGCCGCGAAAGCCGCACTGGCCGAGCTGAATTCCGAATGTAAGATTGAGGCGTATCACGAACGATTCAGTGCAGAGAATGCAGAAGCGTTACTGAAAAACTATGATGTCACTATCGACGGCACGGATAATTTCAGTAGTAAATTTCTGATTAACGATGCCTGTGTGAAGTTCGGGAAGCCATTGGTATATGGCTCGATACTTGGCTTTGTGGCGCAAGTGTCGGTGTTTTTGGCTAAGGGGGAAAATTATCATGGGCCGTGTTATCGTTGCCTCTATCCCAAACCTCCCAGCGGCCATATCCCCAACTGCGCCGAGGCAGGAGTGATTGGTGCAATGGCAGGCATTGCGGGAACCGTGCAGGCGCTTGAAGCCATTAAAATGGCGCTGGGGCTGAAGTGGTGCAAAGAAAAGAATCTGGAGCCGCTGCTCGGTACGCTCTGGATACTTGATGCACGCAGCATGCAAACCAAAACGCTCAAACTACATAAACGCCATCAATGTGCTGTATGCTCGGCTAATCCGAGCGATATTGTACTGGAGCAGGCAGAAGAAAGCTGCGCGGCGAAGACGGACGTTAAAAATATCAGCGCGGAAGACGCGGCAAAACTGATGGGTAAAGCGGTGTTTATTGATGTGCGTGAGGCACATGAGTTAGCATCAGGCCGTATTCCGAAAGCACTGCATATTCCGCTTGGTACATTGCTATCTAACGAAGATTCGGTGGGCGATATTGCCTCGGACACCCCTGTAATCGTCTACTGCCAGCACGGCATACGCAGTTTCTCAGCAGCTTCTCATCTCGTTGCGCTGGGTTTCAGAAACGTTGCTCATATCACTGGCGGTATTGTGCGCTGGAAGGGTGAGTTAGCCTCCCATCAACAGAAGCCTTTTTGATCTCAGTCAATCGGCTGTTTCTGGTTTTGTGGTACGTGGCAAAACATGAGTATCATACACCATATCCGAATCTATCATGCTGTTTTAGCTGTCCTCGCGCTTCTTGCTTATATGACGGGTGATGACAATGCCGTTCATGCATGGTTGGGGTATGGCGTGGCGGGGGTTATTGTATTCCGCATCTTGTGGGCCTTTTCTGGCAACCCGTCGGTTGGTCTCATGCGCTTCTATCCTTCGTTTGATGGGCTTAACCTATCAAATGCTTTCACACATCCTGCCATCACCAAAACTTTCATGCTGGGGATTGCACTTAGCTTAATTGCAGCGACCTCCACAGGCATCATGATGGATCGCGGAGAATCTATCGGTTTTGCAAAAACAGAAGCGATTACATCAGCCTTTGCGGATGACGGCGGTGACGAGCGCGAACATAAAGAAGAAAATTTTCTCGATGAAGCGTTGGAAGAAATACACGAATTCTTTGGAAATCTCCTGTTGGTTTTCGTAAGCCTTCACGTAAGTTATCTTCTTATGTTCAATCGCCCCTTGGCGAAGTTTATGCTGTTTCTTCCGAAGAAGAAAGGCCAGTAGAGTTTCTAGCGCTTCCGCCGGACATCCACCTCCAGCACCAATTCAATCTGAGCGCCGTTCATCGTGACCGTTTGTTCAATTCCTTCGCGTGACGGCAAAGAAGCCAGAAATTGATTGAAATCCTTACGATCTACCAGCAACTTCCATGCAGTTTTCTGTACGTCGAGTGCCAAGGTTTGTTCCATCTCTGACAGTGCCACGGAATATTCTATCGTTTCTGCACCGAGATTAAGCGAGAAAGCAAGCACGCCATCCTGCCTTAATAGTTCTGTCTCGCCTTGCGTGATACGAAAGCGAAGCTGGTTTTCACTGATGCGTAGATTCATGCAATAATCTCCTGCCATTCTTCGGGTGTATTGGTGTTAGTGAGTGCCATTTGCAGATGTTCAGGTGGCGTGATTTCCACTACTCCTAAATCCGTAAGGAATGTTCTGACCGATAATGTTTGTTTGCGCGCAAGAGTCTGAGCGGCAGCATCCAGCTGGCGCATGGTTTTCCTATCCAGCAGTAACTGGCAGGGCAACGGATGATTTTTAAAGTGGCAAGCCGAGGTTTCAGCCATCAGTAGCCGCAGCAATTCGGGGCTTAGATGGGGCATATCGACGGGTATGAAAAGAACGCGTTCATATTGCTTGTGTAACCGCACCGCGCTGAAGCAAATGCCTCCCATGGGGCCGCGATCCAAAAGTAAATCGGGCAGCGACGTGTAGCCATCTATTTCTCCGCTGACATAGATGTTCTCGATGCCTGCCTCTCGCACTGCGTCTGCTACCACATCCACCAGCCGTTTACCTTTGTAAGGCAGCGATGCTTTATCCTGCCCCATGCGCGAGGATTTACCGCCGACCAGAATGACTGCGGCAAGTTCATCCATGGTGATGCCCACAAAGTGTATGGCCTTTAACCCACTCACTATCGCCATCTACGTAATGCTCCTGTTTCCAGATCGGCGCGCGGATTTTGAGCTGCTCAATCAGATAACGGCAGGCCTGAAAAGATTCATCGCGGTGCGGTGAGCCGACAGCGATGATTACGCTGATGCCACCAATCTCTAATTTTCCTTTGTAATGCTCGATATAAAGCCGCAGACGCTCGCCG
>Ga0209573_1003008_pt1 | contig 19728 bp, 21 predicted proteins | sample TNRBio252014_DNA_FD_185870 | JGI IMG/M metagenome (GOLD analysis project Ga0209573, IMG submission 185870) | Wastewater treatment Type I Accumulibacter community from EBPR Bioreactor in Madison, WI, USA - TNR Reactor_6/25/2014_ DNA (SPAdes)... | ecosystem: Engineered > Bioreactor > EBPR >...
GCCGCCCTGAAAGGACAGAAGCGATGCAATATTGACGATGCGTCCCTGCCCGCCCCTGCCAAGAATGTTCCGGCCATAGGCTTGGCACAGGAAGAAGACAGACTTCAGATTGACGTCCATCACCTCATCCCAGTCGGCCTCGGTGAAATCAACAGAATCGGCGCGACGGATAATCCCGGCATTGTTGACCAGGCCGTCTAGCGGACCTGCGGCCATCAAGCCGTCCAGCATGCGCACCGCGGCCGCGACGTCTGCGAGGTCGCATTTGACCGGCGTAAAGTTTACTCCGAGCGGCGCAACGAGCTTCGCCGTCTCGTCCATCGAGGATCGGCCTATGGCCACGACATCGCCGCCGGCGCGAGCAATCGAAACGGCTATGCCCTGTCCAATGCCGGTATTGGCGCCGGTGACCGCAAAGCGCTTGCCCTCAAGGCTAAAGGCGGAAAGATCACTCAACGCATCTCTCCCAGAGGCACAGGATCAACATCTGCGTAGTCGACATTGTCGCCAGCCATCGCCCACACAAAGGCATAGTTGGATGTGCCTGCGCCCGAATGGATCGACCAGACCGGCGACAATACCGCTTCCTCATTCGCCATGACGATGTGGCGAGTCTCTTCCGGTTCGCCCATGAAGTGGAAGACGCGCGCGTTGTCGGCAAGGTCAAAATAGAGATAGACCTCCATCCGGCGATCATGGATATGGGCCGGCATCGTGTTCCACACCGAACCCTTGGCGAGCTGCGTCATGCCGACCACAAGCTGGCAGGTTTCTATCGTGGTGGTGAACTGGAAGATCGAACGTTCGTTCGAGGTTTCCTGGCTGCCCAGATCAAGCCGTTTCGCGTTGGCGATGGTCAAGAGCTTCGTTGGACAGGCACGGTGCGCGGGAGCTGACAGAAGATAAAATTTCGCAGGTTTGGACGCATCATCCGAGGAAAACGAAACTTCCTCGCCCAGGCCGACATAGATCATATCGCGAAGCCCGAGCTTGTGCGCCTCGCCGCTGACCGTCACCGTGCCTGCATCACCGACATTGACGGCGACCAGTTCGCGCCGGTCGAGAAAATTCTTCGTGCCGGCCGGCTTGATCGCTTCCAGCTTGAGCGGCGTCTTGCCTGGCATCGCACCGCCAACGATCATGCGGTCATAATGGGTATAGGTGAGGTTTATCTTTCCCTGCGAAAAGAGCCCGCCAATGTGGAAGTTGTGGCGAAGTTCGTCGGTGCCCATCGCCGCCGCAGCGGAAGGGTCAATGGCGTGACGGGACGTGAATTCGATATTGGACATGATTCTCTTCGATTGCTTTCAGAAACTGCGGATGCGGCCTTGGGGAACCGCCTTTGAATAATCAGCCTGCTGGCCGCTCAGCCGCGCGCGATAACGCTCCTGCGCGGCCAGCAGATGCGCTCGCATGGCTGCTCGTGCGCCGTCTGCGTCAGCCGCCGATATGGCCTGCAGGATGCGCAGATGTTCGCGCTGCAGGCCGGCGAGATATTCAGGCGACAGGACCTCTATAGAATACCCCGGCGAACTCCGGTCGCAAGGAATCGTGCGGTCGCCAAGCGCGTCGAGTATCTCGACATAAAACGGGTTGTTGGTTGCAGCCGCAATCTCGCGATGGAACTGAAAATCGGCTTTGCCGGTCGGTTCTCCCTGACGCAGCAGACGCTCAAACTCGAAGAACGCCTCCTGAATGCGCGCCTCTTGCGAAGGGCTGCGCCGTTGTGCGGCGAGACCGGCGCTTTCGATTTCGATGCCCATGCGCACCTCAAGAACATTGACCGCCTGGCTGATGCGATTGCCGGCGTCAACGCCGATTGCGCCAATGCGGGTCGTCGGATTGCCGAGTACGAAAACCCCGGCGCCGTGGCGCGGTTCAACCAGCCCGTCTGCAGCCAGGGCAGCTACAGCCTCACGAATGACGGTGCGGCTTACCCCGAAAATCTCCGTCATCCGGGTTTCTGTAGGCAGCTTTTCGCCTTCAGAAAAATCCCCGTTAAATATCTGCGAACGCAATGTCTGAACTACATGCTCCGACAGTTTCGGCCTGCGCTCGACGCGATGTTCGGAGAGGTCCGCAGCCATCTTGATCTCCTATTTGAACACACTCGGCAGCCAGAGCGACAAAGCCGGTATATAGGTGACCAGCATTAGCACAACGATGCCAGCGCCATAGAACGGCCAGATCGAGCGCATGGCTTCCCACACCGATATTTTTCCAACCGCGCAGGCGACAAATTGAACGCCTCCAACTGGCGGCGTGTTAAGGCCAAGGCCGTAGTTCAGGATCATGATGACGCCGAAATGAACCGGGTCGACGCCATAGGCCTGGGCTATCGGCAGGAATATCGGCGTCGTGATGATGATGGTGGGCCCCATATCCATGAAGGTCCCGAGGACCAGCATCAGCACATTCAGCAGCAGCAGCATGACGATTGGATTGTCCGACAACGTCTGCATCCAGGCGACCAATGTTGTTGGCACCTTGAGAAAGGCCATCAACCAGGAAAAGGCCGCCGCCGTGCCAATGATCAACAGGACCATCGCCGTGGTGCGCACGGCGCCCATGGTGGCATGGACGAAATCTTCCCATGTCATTTGCCGGTAGACAAAAACCGTGATCAGCAACGCATAGATGACGGCGATACAGGAGCTCTCGGTGGCGGTGAAGACGCCTGAACGGACGCCGCCGAAAATAATGCCGATCAGCAGCAATCCCGGCACTGCAACCGCCAGCAGATGCGCTGCTACGACGAAGCCCGGGAATGGTTCGGTGGGGTAGCCGCGCTTGCGCGCAACAAAATAGGCGCACAACATCAGCACGGCGGCGAAAAGGAGCCCGGGGATGATGCCGGCAGTGAAGAGATCCGCGATGGAGATCTTTCCGCCTGCCGAGATCGAATAGATGATCATGTTGTGGGAAGGCGGCAGCAAAAGCGCGATCAGCGCCGCCATGGAGGTGACGTTGACAGCGTAGTCCGCGCCATAGCCACGCGCCTTCATCTGCGGGATCATCAGACCGCCGACGGCGGCGGCTTCCGCAACAGCCGAACCGGAGATGCCCCCAAAAAGCGTCGAGGTGACAATATTTACCTGACCGAGACCGCCGCGCAGATGCCCGACAATAGAGGCGGCAAAGGCGACAATCCTTCCCGCAATGCCTCCCCGCACCATCAGGTCGCCTGCGTAGATGAAGAAGGGAATGGCGAGCATTGAAAAGACGCTCATGCCGGAGTTCATGCGCTGGAACACCACAAGTGGCGGCAGTCCCAAATATACCACCGTGGCGAGGCTTGCGACGCCCAGGCAAAAGGCGATCGGCGTGCCAATCAGCATCAGAAGCGTGAAGACGCCAAACAGGATCCAGAGTTCCATGGTCTCAATCCTTCCCCGCCAGCTTTGCGGCGTCTTTGCGAACGTCGTCGACATTCTCAAGTTCAACAACGGCTTCGGATGAGGCCATCTGGTCGAGCGCTTCGTCTATCGGAGCGCCGCGCAGCCGCAGGATGATACGTTCCAGCGCAAACAGGGTAACCAGAACACCGCCGGCGACTGCCGGGATGTAGTCCCATCCGCCAGAAATGCCGAGGGCCGGAAGCTTCGTGTTCCATGTCAGTTCGACAAGGCTGAACCCGTACCAGACCATGCCAATCCCGAAGGCGAAGATGACGACATCAGAGATCATCCGCAGCCATTTCTTGCCGGACGCCGGTATCACATAGAGCAGGACGTCAAAGCCCAGATGGTTGTTTTCCCGCACGCCGACTGCAGCGCCTAGAAAAATGAACCAGCTCATCAACATCACAGCGCCAGGCTCGGTCCAGCTCGGCGAATCGTTCAGCACATAGCGGCAAAAGACCTGCCAGCCGACGATGGCGGTCATGGCGACAAGCCCAATTCCGGCCAGGTACAGCGACAACGTATTGAGCCGCGTGAGTATCGGAACGCCTATCGGTGTCGCGGTAGACATGGGCATCCTTTCAAAACGGAAGCAGAAGTTCCCCGCGCTTTCGCGCAGGGAACCAACCAACCTATTCCAGACTATTGAACAGCCTGAACGTCACTGACCATCTTCTTCAGTACGTCGTCGGTGACGTGCTTCTCGTAGACTGGCTTCATGGCGTCGATGAAACCCTGCTTGTCCGGGTTGGTGATCAGCGCGCCGCCGGCTTCAACAACCTTGCGGGACTCGGCAACCTTGGCGGCCCACAATTCACGCTGCTTGCCAACGCTGTCCTTGGCGGCCTGCTTGAAGATCTCCTGATCTTCCGGGGTGAGCTTGTCGAAGGCCGCCTTGTTCATCACGAACACTTCGGGAAGGATCGTATGTTCGTCGAGCGAATAGTTCTTGGCGACCTCGTAATGCTTGGCCGTATCATAGCTGGGGAAGTTGTTTTCCGCGCCGTCGATAACGCCGGTTTCGATCGACGAATAGACCTCGCCATAAGGCATCGGCGTCGCGTTGGCGCCCAGGGCAGCGACCATGTCGACAAATATGTCAGACTGGATGACGCGGAACTTGAGGCCGGCCATGTCGGCGACGGAGTTGATCGGCCTGGTCTTGTTGTAGAAAGAGCGCGCGCCAGCGTCATAGAATGCCAGCGCCACGAGGCCGGCAGGCTCGAAGGCCGCCTTGATCTGGTCGCCAATCGCGCCATCCATCACCTTGTGCATGTGGTCTTCCGAGCGGAAGATGTAAGGCAACGCCGGAACGATGGTTTCTTTCACGGTTCCGTTGAACGGCGCCATGGAGACGCGGTTCAATTCGATGACGCCCGAACGAACCTGCTCAATCGTATCCTTCTCCTCGCCAAGTTGGGCGGAGTGATAGACTTCAACCGAATAGCGCCCCCCGGTGCGCTCCTTGATCAACTCGCCGAAATATTTGACGCCCTCGACCGTCGGATAGCCGTCCGGATGGGTGTCGGAAGATTTCAGCACCGTCTGCGCGGCGGCGGCGCCGATCATCAGCGATGTTGCAAAAGCAACGCCGGTCAGCAGTTTGGAAACATGCAACATTTCTCTCTCCCGTTTGTGGGCTCGCAGCCCGTTTGATTTATTCAGATATTCATAGCCGGTAGGCTTTCTTCGCCAACCCGTAGGCAAGGTCGCGGGCCAGTTCATGCGCTTCATCCTCCCGGAGGCGATGCTCGCAGACCAGACGGGCCAGGAAGGCGCAGTCCACCCGCCGCGCGACATCGTGGCGGGCCGGGATTGATGGAAAGGCCCGTGTGTCGTCGTTAAAGCCGACGGTATTGTAGAACCCGGCCGTTTCGGTTGTCATTTCGCGGAAACGCCGCATGCCTTCAGGGCTGTCGTGGAACCACCAGGCCGGCCCAAGCTTCAGGGCCGGATAGACGCCAGCCAGCGGCGCAAGTTCGCGCGCATAGCTTGTCTCATCAAGGGTAAATACGATGATGCTAAGGCCCGGCTCGGTTCCCACCGCATCCAGCATCGGCTTTAGCGCGCCGACATAGTCGGTGCGGGTTGGAATATCGAAACCTTTATCACGGCCGAACCTTTTGTGGATCGCATCCGAATGGTTGCGCCAAGAGCCGGGATGAATCTGCATCACGAGCCCGTCATCGGCGCTCATCCTGGCCATTTCCGTCAGCATCTGCGCGCGAAACAGTTTGCGTTCAGCCACATCTGCGCCGCCTGCCCGCACTTTGGCGAACAGCCCGGCTGCATCCGCCCCCGAGATATTGGCTGTGTCGGCGGTGGCATGGCCATGATCAGTCGACGTCGCGCCTAACGACTTGAAATAGGCCCGGCGGGCGCGATGCGCGCCAAGGTAACCCTTCCAGTTGCCGGTGTCGCAGCCGGTGATTTCACCCAGCCTGTCCAGATTTGCGGCAAAACCGTCAAAATCAGGATCAATTACAGCGTCTGGACGATAGGCGGGAACAACCTTGCCTCTCCATCCGCTATCGCGAATGATCTTGTGCCATTTCAAGTCGTCCAGCGCGCTGTCTGTAGTGGAAATCGCCTCGATGTTGAACCGCTCGAACAGGGCGCGCGGGCGATATTCGTCGCGCCGCAGGAGATCGGCGATCGTGTCGTAGTAGAGGTCCGCATTACCGGCGCCCAGCGGCTCTGTCAGTCCAAAAAGATTCTGAAATGTATAGTCGAGCCAGAGCCGGGTCGGAGTTCCCCTGAAAAGATAGTAGTGTTCGGCGAAAATGCGCCAGATCTTGCGCCCGTCTCTTTCGACATACGAGCCATCCAGCGCCGGAACGCCTAGATCCTCCAGGCGCACCCCCTGGCTGAAAAGCATACGAAACACATAATGGTCCGGAACGACCAGCAGTTGCGCGGGATCAGGGAAATGCGCGTTTTCCGCATACCAGCGCGGCTCGGTATGGCCGTGCGGGCTGATGATCGGCAACGCTTGAACGCCAGCGTAAAGGCTTCGCGCAACAGAGCGCGTCGCGGGCTCGGCCGGAAACAACAAATCGCTGACAACCATTGCCGACATTGAGACCGCCTCTCCCTAGGTCTCCTCAATGCCTATTCGCCGCAACTCCTCATGTCAACATACAAAAAAACATCTGTTGTATGATGACTTTCTACTTGACCAGATGAGGGTGCGTCGGGCAGGAGACTAGACGTCCGACGCGAGGGAGATGTGATGTCAGAAAAAGCGACCGGGCGACTGACCAACGACGCACTAGCCAATCTGCCAGGCGCCGTGAAGCGGCCGCGTTATGATCGCCGCGCTGCTGCTGCGGGCATTGTCCATCTTGGCCTCGGCGCATTTCATCGCGCCCACCAGGCTGTTTTTGTCGACGACTGTCTCAATGCCGGCGAAACTGGCTGGGGCATTATCGGGGCATCGCTGCGCAGTTCTGACACGCGTGATGCGCTTCAACCCCAGGACGGACTCTATACGCTCTCGGTCGTCGACGGATCTGGCGAGACCCTTCGGGTCATCGGCTCACTCAACTCATGCCTGGTGGCGCCGGAAGACCCCGCCGCCCTTCTCGACGCGCTGACTGATCCGGCAGTGCGCATCGTAACGCTCACGGTTACCGAGAAAGCCTATCTGCGCAATGCAACCGGCGCACTTGACGCAAATCATCATGACATTGTCTGGGATTTGTCCCACCCGGACAGACCCAAAACGGTCTACGGATTTTTACTCGAAGCCATAAAGCGACGGAATGCCGAAGGAGCCTCTCCCTTTACCGTACTCTCCTGCGACAATTTGCCGGCTAACGGATCGACATTGAAAGCCTTGCTCGTCGCCTATGCCGGGCTCAATGACGCTGCATTGCAACGTTTTGTTGCGGACAAAATCGCCTTTCCGTCAAGCATGGTAGACCGTATCGTGCCTGCTACAACCGATGAGGATCGCGCCCGCATCTCAGGCCGCCTCGGCGTCACCGACGCCTGGCCGGTGACTACCGAGCCGTTCCTGCAATGGGTGGTAGAGGACGATTTTCCGAGCGGCCGGCCACAATGGGAACGCTTTGGCGTCGAGATGGTCCGGGACGTTGCGCCGTTCGAGGACATGAAACTCCGGCTCCTGAACGGTTCGCACTCATCCATTGCCTATCTCGGATTGCTCAGCGGTCATGCGACGGTTTCCGAGGCGTTCGGAGATCCATTGATCCGCCGTTTCATCGCAAGCCTGTGGTCGGAGGCGATACCATCCCTGCCAGGGGACGCAGGATTGAAGCCCGAAATATACGTGGAAAATTTGACAAGGCGCTACGACAACCCGGCGCTGAAACACCGGACGGCGCAGATCGCCAATGACGGCAGCCAGAAACTGCCGCAGCGCATCATTGCAACTGCGGTGGACCGGCTGGATGCCGGCGGGAGCGCGGAATTTCTGATGATGGCGCCTGCGGCCTGGATCGCCGCTTGCGAAGCCCGCGCCGACACCGCGCCGTCCGATGCTTTCACCGATCCGCTCGATCCGGCGTTGAGCGCTATTTTTGCCGAAAGCCGCGATGCGGCGCACAAGGTGCGCGCCATCTTTGACGTGGCCGGTTTCGCGGCCGGCTCTGGACACAGGGAGACGCTGATCGAGATCGCATCACGGCATCTCGACTCCCTGCAACAGCGCGGCGCAGCCGCAACTCTTGAAGGAATGTATGCATGAGACAGACATGGCGCTGGTTCGGACCGGATGATCTGGTGCAACTTTCGCATGCGCGTCAGGCAGGTGCGACAGGCGTGGTCACCGCGCTACATCACCTGAATGACGGCCGCCCCTGGCCGAGGGAAGAGATCGCAAAGCGCAAGGCCGAGATTGAGCGTGCGGGTCTCACATGGGATGTCGTCGAGAGCATTATTGTGCACGAGGACGTCAAGACGCGGACAGGCCGCTACAAGGAGCTCATCGACAATTACAAACAGTCGATCCGGGCGATCGCCGAGGCTGGCGTGCACACGGTGTGCTACAATTTCATGGCGATTACGGACTGGACGCGCACCGATCTCGAAGCGCCAATGCCGCATGGCGGCACCGCGCTGCGCTTCGACATTGTCGACTTTTGCGCCTACGATGTTCTGGTCCTGAAACGCGATGGCGCAGAAGGCGACCATCCCAAAGAGCGGATCGAGGCTGCAAAGAAACGATTGGCGGCGATGAGCGAGGGCGACCTGGCGAAACTCGAACAAAATCTGATCGGCTGGGTTCCAGCGCGCGAGTTCATTTTTGACCGTGAGAGTTTTAGGCGCGCCCTCGACGGCTACCGCGACCTCAGCAAGCAGGGTCTGCGCGAAAATTTGCTCGCCTTCCTGCGCGAAATCGCACCGGTTGCGGAAGAACACGGCGTTCGAATGGCAATTCATCCCGATGACCCGGCATTCCCGCTCTTCGGCCTGCCGCGCGTCGTGTCGAATGCTGATGACGCGCGCGCTATCGTCGACGGCGCGCCTTCTTCGTCGAACGGCATCACGCTGTGCACCGGATCTTTTGGCTCCAATGGCGCGAATGATCTACCTGCAATGGCGCGCGATTTCGCTCCCCACATCCACTTCGCCCATTTGCGCAATGTCACGCGCGAAGCCGATGGCTCGTTCCACGAGGCAGAGCATCTCGACGGGGACACCGATATGATCAAGGTTGTTGCAGCCATCATGCGCGAAGAAGCGCGGCGGAAAGCAGAAGGCCGCGCGGACTGGGAGATCCCCATGCGGCCGGACCATGGTCACGCAATTGTCGACGATATTGGCAAGAAGGTGAATCCCGGATATTCCTGCATAGGGCGCCTGAAGGGCCTGGCCGAGCTGCGCGGCGTCATGCGCACGTTTGACGCTGTTGGGATTCCCGAGACAATCTGATGACTGACAAGTTGCGCATCGGCGTGGTCGGGCTCGGCATGGCGTCTGGCCAGCATGCGCAAAGCCTGATCGACCTTGACGATCAGGTCGAAGTGGCAGGCGTCTACAGTCCGACACAGGAGCGGCGCCTGGCTTTTGCCCAGCGCTACGGCTTTACGCCCGTGGATAGTCTTGCGGCGATCTTCGACGACAAGACCGTCGATGCAGTGATGATCCTTACGCCACCATCGTCACATCTCGATCTCGTGCGCATGGCCGCGAACGCAAAGAAGCATGTGCTGCTGGAAAAGCCGCTTGAAACCACGCCTGAGCGTTCGCTTGAACTGGTCGAGATCGCCGAATCCGCCGGGATCAAGCTTGGCGTCGTTCTTCAACTGCGATTTCGCCGCACCATTACGACAGTTCGCGACGCGATAATCAATGGCCGGTTGGGCGATATTGTCAGCGTGTCGGCGCGGCTCAACAACTGGCGGCCACAAAGCTATTATGACCAGCCCGGACGCGGGACGCGGGCGCGCGATGGCGGCGGCGTCTTGCTGACACAGGCCATCCATACGCTCGACCAGATGATCGCGCTGGCGGGCATGCCGGTTGAAGTGACCGGATACGCTACGACCAGCAAGGTCCACCGCATGGAAACGGAAGACGTGGCGCATGCAGCCATGCGGTTCGCCAATGGCGCAATCGGCGCAGTCAGCGCGACAACGGCGGCCTATCCGGGGTTTGCCGACAGCATTGATCTTTTGGGGACGCTTGGTTCGGCGCGGCTCGATCAGTCTGGCGCATTGCTTCGTTTCATGGATGGAACGGAAGAGACGGTCGCCGACGAAATGACCGGCAGCGGCGCCGGCGCCGACCCGATGGCGTTTTCCAACGAGAATCACCGGGCAGTTCTGGCGGATTTTCTCGCCGCAATCCGGGAAGATCGAAGCCCGCTGGTGTCTGGCCGCGAGGCGCTCAAGGCGCATCGTCTGATTGAAGCGATCCTGCGCTCATCGGAAACAGGCAATCCCGCCACTGTGTGAGGGCGCGGTTGTTATCCGCGCATCAGCGACGCCAGCGCGATGATGGCGGCGTAACCCAGGAAACACAGCGCGAAAATATACAGCCCGGCAATCGTCCAAAACAGGCCGGGCTTCTCCGAACGCCGGACAATTGCGCCGCGCGAGGCGAACGCGCCGCTATTGAGACCGCGCTGCAACACGACAAGCGCTAGGCAACCAAGCAGCGCCACCAGCAATAAAATGACGACATTCATACACGTCACCCTCCACCGGCCTGACACTGTGCAATCTGGCACAATCGGTCAATATTGACTCGGACGTGCATGAGGCTAATTCAGCGGACCGTTGGAGTAGACCCAATGTATCAGCCGCCACATTTTATCGAGACGGATCCGGTGGTTTTACAGGCGCTGATGCGCGCGCATCCGCTCGCCCTGTTGATCACCGCCGGTCCAGGCGGCTTGATGGCCAATCCGCTGCCGTTCCAATTTGATCCTGCCCGTGGCGTGAAAGGAACATTGCTGGCGCATATGGCCAAGGCCAATCCACAATGGCGCGAGATCGAGGCCGGCGCGCCGGTGCTGGCGGTCTTCCAGGGCGAAAACGCCTACATCACACCGTCCTGGTATCAGACGAAACAGGAAACCGGCAAAGTTGTCCCTACCTGGAATTATGCAATCGTCCAGGCGCGCGGAACAGGACGCGCAATTCAGGATCCGGAATGGCTTATGGAACAGGTATCCAGCCTGACGCAGCAGCACGAGGAAAAGCGTGACCAACAATGGCAAGTCAGCGATGCGCCCGAGGCTTATGTGGCTGCTCAACTGAAAGGCATCGTTGGCGTTGAGATCGAGATTTCCGACTTGAATGGCAAATGGAAAGTCAGTCAAAACCGCCCTTTGGCGGACCGGAGCAAGGTCGCCGCCGGGCTCGCCGATCCCACTGAGCCCCACACCAATCCGGCTATAGCCGAACTGGTCGAGATCTATGGCGGCTTACGCTGAATGCGCCGCTCCTGCGGGAGCAAGCAGCACGATTTTCACAGTCGACTAGCCCGCATCAGTGCATTATCAACAAACTCAAACAAACTGCTTCCAAAAGGGAAACGCCCGACATGAGCCAAGTCGAAACGCACTCATCCACCTTCGACCCGCTGCGCCTGCAATCGTCCAGCCTGGCATGGAAGGCCGGCGCATTCGTGTTGGGCATCGCTTTTCTGGCGGCCTGCTCACGCCTTTCAGTGCCGCTTTTTCCAGTTCCGGTGACGATGCAGACCTTCGCGGTCACGCTGATCGGCGCGCTCTATGGCTGGCGCTTTGGCGCTGCAACCATCATCGCCTGGCTGGCCCTGGGCGCTGCCGGCATGCCGGTTCTGGCGCCGGGAGCTGTCGGTCTTGCGAAATTCATTGGCCCGACCGCAGGCTATCTGTTCGCCTTCCCGGTTGTCGGCGCGCTGGTCGGCTGGCTGGCCGCGCGCGGCTGGAATGGCCGTAATGTCTGGCTCGCCTTTGGCGCCATGCTGATCGGCAATGCGCTCTGTCTCGCTATCGGCGGCGCGTGGCTTGCAGTGCCCATGGGCATTGAAAAGGCCATCGCCGTCGGCGTTGCCCCTTTCATCATCGGCGGCGTGCTGAAATCGGCGCTCGGCGCAGCCACCCTTAAGGCGATCGAGGCCTATCCGCTGAAGCGCGCCTGATCAGCATTTTTGGTTTGACCGAAGCCGGCCGGCGTCTACGCTTGGCCGGCTTTTCTTTAAGATATCCAGCATGAGGTTCAGGCGATGAAAAAGGTCGCTATTGTTGTCGGAGGCGGGTCTGGCATGGGCGCCGCTGCTGCGCGCCGTCTGGCCGCCGACGGTTTCCAGATCGCAATCCTGTCGTCTTCTGGCAAGGGCGAGGAACTGGCGCAGGCGCTCGGTGGCTTGGGCATGACCGGCTCGAACCAGTCGAATGACGATCTTCAGCGTCTGGTTGAGGCGGCGATGCAGCGGTTTGGCCGCATCGACGTTGTGGTCAACAGCGCCGGGCATGGCCCGCGGGCGCCGCTGCTCGAGATTACCGACGAGCAATGGCGCACCGGTTTCGACGTCTATTTTTTGAATGTCGTGCGCGCCGCTCGACTGGTTACGCCCATCATGGTGGCGCAAAGGGGCGGGACGATCATCAATATATCTACCGCTTGGGTGAATGAACCTGCCCCGATGTTTCCAACGTCCGCGGTCGCGCGGGCAGGACTTGCGGCCTACACCAAGCTTTTCGCCGACCAATACGCCGGCGACAATGTGCGTATGAACAATGTTCTGCCTGGCTGGATCGACTCGCTTCCAGCGACAGACGAGCGCCGCTCCGGCGTGCCAATGCAACGCTACGGGACGCCGGACGAGATCGCCGCGACAATCGCCTTCCTCGCTTCTGACGGCGCAGGTTACATTACCGGCCAGAGCCTGAAAGTGGATGGCGGTCTGATGCGCGGCGTGTGAATGGAACCGCACGAGCCGCCGCGCGTTTTGAAGCGATGGCGAACGGGCCAGCTCAGGGAAGAAGTGTGAGGACGTTATGGCGGCAGGCGCTGGTTTAGGTTGGATTTTGACGATCATCGTCGGCGGTGTCGCCGGCTGGCTTGCAGAGATGTTCATGAAGAGCAATCAGGGCATGCTGATGAATATCGTGCTCGGCATTGTTGGCGCTGTGATTGCGAGCGCAATCGCTTCGGCTCTTGGCATTGGCCTTGGCGCCGGCGTGATTGGCTATCTTATCGCGGGGTTCATTGGCGCGTGCATTCTTATCTGGCTTGGCCGGGTGCTGCGCCGCGGCTAAGAAGCATTTGCCGGATTTACATAGTTACGAACGCCTGGCGGACGAATGGCCGGGCGTTCGCCTGCGCAGTGGTCTGCTCAGGCCCGGAAAGACCCGGAGAATAGGTGAGTAGAAATCCGCCAGGATTTTGCTTACAGACCGCGCATGATCGCACTCATCATCGCCATTGACGGCCCAGCAGCTTCGGGCAAGGGAACGTTGGCGCGACGGCTGGCCGACTATTACCACCTGCCGCATCTCGACACCGGGTTGACCTACCGCGCCGTGGCGCGTGACCTGCTGTCCAAGGGGGTGGCGCTCGACGATGAATCTGCGGCGATTGATGCGGCTCGTCATGTCGATCTGGTCAATCTAGACAAGCACGGGCTTTCCGCCCACGCGGTCGGCGAAGCCGCCTCGCGCGTTGCCGTCATTTCCGAGGTGCGGCGCATCCTTGTGGATCAACAGCGCGCCTTCGCCCGCCAGCCTGGCGGCGCAGTGCTCGACGGACGCGACATCGGCACGGTTGTCTGTCCGGACGCCGATGTAAAGCTCTATATAACTGCGTCGGCGCAAGTGCGCGCCGAGCGGCGTCTGCGCGATATTGAAGGCCGCGGCGGCAAGGCCGATCTCTTTGAAATCCTCGCCGACATTAAGCGCCGCGACGAGCGCGACATGGGCCGGGCCGACTCGCCGCTGCGACCAGCCGCCGATGCGCACTTGCTCGACACATCGGAACTCTCTATAGAAGCCGCATTCCAGGCGGCCCGAGCCATCATTGATGCGGTTCTGGCCAAGCGGAACAAGGCCTGAGGGGCCGCGTGGCTGGCAAAAGCGCTGTCCGCTTCCCATCTAGGCCGGATCACCAGCCTGCCTGCATTCTTTTGCGCCGGTTCGCCGCTTATGCGGCATCAGGGCAGTTTGCCCGGAACGCCGGCAGGCCAACGCAACGCTAACCACGGCGCCCGCTCCCCTCCCAGGAGGCCGGAGTTTCTGGAGAAACAATGTCACAAGCAAATCCCTCGCGCGACGATTTCGCCGCGCTTTTGGAAGAATCCTTTTCTGACGGCCACTCTGGCGAAGGCCAGGTCGTGCGCGGCCAGGTCGTCGCCATCGAGAAGGACATGGCCATTATCGATGTCGGCCTGAAGGTCGAAGGCCGCGTGCCGCTGAAGGAATTTGGCGCCAAGGCCAAGGACGGCAACCTGAAGGTTGGCGACACCGTCGAAGTTATGGTCGAGCGCATCGAAAACGCCCTGGGCGAAGCCGTCCTGTCGCGCGACAAGGCCCGCCGCGAAGAAAGCTGGGTCAAGCTCGAAGAGAAATTCTCGAAGGGCGAGCGCGTCGAAGGCGTCATCTTCAATCAGGTCAAGGGCGGCTTCACCGTCGATCTCGACGGTGCCGTGGCGTTCCTGCCGCGCAGCCAGGTCGACATCCGTCCGATCCGCGATGTCACGCCTCTGATGCACAATCCGCAGCCCTTCGAGATCCTCAAGATGGATCGCCGCCGCGGCAACATCGTTGTCTCGCGCCGCACCGTGCTTGAAGAGAGCCGCGCCGAACAGCGTTCGGAAATCGTGCAGAACCTCGAAGAAGGCCAGGTGGTCGACGGCGTGGTCAAGAACATCACCGACTACGGCGCGTTCGTTGATCTGGGCGGCATTGACGGCCTGCTGCACGTCACCGACATGGCCTGGCGCCGCGTCAACCATCCGACCGAAATCCTCAATATCGGCCAGACGGTCAAGGTGCAGATCATCCGTATCAACCAGGATACGCACCGCATCTCGCTCGGCATGAAGCAGCTGGAGTCAGATCCGTGGGGCGATATCGGCACCAAGTTCCCGATCGGCAAGAAGATCTCGGGTACGGTCACCAACATCACCGACTACGGCGCGTTTGTTGAGCTGGAGCCGGGCATTGAAGGGCTTATCCACGTTTCGGAAATGTCGTGGACCAAAAAGAACGTCCATCCCGGCAAGATCCTGTCCACCTCACAACAGGTTGACGTCATCGTGCTTGAGGTCGATCCGGCCAAGCGCCGCATCTCGCTTGGCCTCAAGCAGACGCTTGAGAACCCATGGGAGGCCTTTGCCCGCAATCATCCGTCGGGATCGGTTGTCGAAGGCGAAGTCAAGAACAAGACCGAATTTGGTCTGTTCATCGGCCTGGATGGCGATGTGGACGGCATGGTCCATCTCTCCGACCTCGACTGGTCGAAGCCGGGCGAACAGGCTATCGAAGAGTATCAGAAGGGCCAGATGGTCAAGGCTCAGGTGCTCGACGTCGATGTCGACAAGGAGCGTATCTCGCTGGGCGTCAAGCAGCTCTCGCAGGCTGGCGGCGCAACGCAGCTCGAAGCCGGCAGTGAGCTGCGCAAGAATGCTGTGGTGACCTGTGAAGTGATCGCGATCAAGGATGGCGGCCTCGAAGTCCGTCTCGTCGAGAGCGGCCTCGAAACGTTCATCAAGCGTTCCGACCTGAGCAGAGACCGCGACGAGCAGCGCCCCGAGCGTTTCGCCGTTGGCCAGAAAGTCGACGCCCGCATCATCGCCTATGACAAGAAGACCCGCAAATTGCAGGTCTCGATCAAGGCGCTGGAAATCGCTGAAGAGAAGGAAGCCGTCGCACAGTATGGCTCGACCGACTCCGGCGCTTCGCTGGGCGACATCCTGGGCGCTGCGCTGAAGAAGAGCGGCAGCTAAACGCCCTGCCCGGCCGCCTGGCCGGGCTGACCAATGATTGAGAGCCCGCCTGTGGTTGCCACTGGCGGGCTTTTTGTTAGGGTCTGCGGCAGACTTGGTCATTCGGGGTAACCGCGCTGCCTGGCAAAACTCAAAACGACAGATCGCCCGTGCCGGAACAGGCAGCCGCCGGCGGTCCCGTCTTGTTATCGGGCGGCAATCCACAGATCGCCAAGGGCTATGGCGAAGAACCGGTGCGGGCCTATATTGCCGCCATGCCCGGCTGGAAGCGAGTTGTCGGCGAACGTCTGGATGGACTGATCGAACAAGCCGTTCCCGGCGTCGTCAAAGCTGTCAAATGGAACACACCGCTCTATGGCGTCGAGGGCGATGGCTGGTTTGCCGCCTATCACTGCTTCGACCGCTACGTGAAAGTCAGCTTTTTCCGCGGCGCTTACCTCAAGCCGGCGCCGCCTGCGCCATCAAAACACAAGGATGTGCGGTATCTTCACATTCATGAGGCCGATGCGATTGACGAGACGCAGATCCTGGACTGGCTCAGGCAGGCAAGCCGCCTGCCCGGCGAAAAGATGTGAAATGCCATTTTTTTATTGAAAAGGTATTCAGCAGGATGAAGCAGGTTTCCCGATTGATGATGGCGCTTTGGTTCGCTTTGCTATTTGGCGCTGTGCCCGCCAATGCCGGGGATATCCCGGCCCGCAGCCCGCTTGGCATCGACTATATGGCGCTGACTGAAGGTGACGCCCAGCTCGCTGAACTTCTATTGGCCGGTGAGGCGGAGTGGATGGGGAATGCTGCGGAGAAGTACAAATCTCCCGAATTTTGGGAAGCAACATGCAATCAGATAATCTCGGAACAAATCCTGAAAAGGGCACTTGACAGGCTTCTTAACTACACCCCCAACATGGTTTCTTCCTTCATCGAACTTCCGAAAGAGCAATATCCGTTGCTGCATGCGATCGGAGCGTTGACTGAGGCACAGAAGGACTACGCAGAGGCAGAGAAGATGCTGGAGCAGGCACAGGCGATTGCAAAGGCATTTGGCGGTAAGAATTAGCGGCCACGAGTGCGATGCATTGGACACAGTACGGCTTCTGGATTGGATGAAACAGACAAGCCGCCGGTCCGGCGAGAAGATGTAAGGAGCAGTCCGACATGGCCGATGAACAAGACGCATCGCAGTTGATCGATCAGCGCATCGCCGACCTTGGCGACTGGCGCGGCGAAACGCTGGCGCGGGTGCGCGCGCTGATGCATGATGCCGTACCAACCGTGATCGAGGCGTGGAAATGGCGCGGCGTTCCGGTCTGGGAGAGCGACGGCATCATCTGTACCGGCGAGACTTACAAGGCGGTGGTCAAACTGACTTTTCACAAAGGAGCGGCGCTGGACGACCCCGCCAGCCTGTTCAATTCCAGCCTGGAAGGCAATGCGCGGCGCGCAATCGACATCACGCAGGGAGCAACTATTGATGAGGTGGCGCTCGTGGGACTTTTTCGCGCCGCGGCCGCTCTGAACGTCCGGTCAAAAAGCGCCAGGAAAGCGGCGCGTAACAAGCCTTAGAATCGCGCCGCGTTATGACCTGGCTTCGCAGCAGAGTGTGAAGAAGCCGCGTATTTGAGTTTGCAATTCAGGCAGGGCGTTAGCATCACCGTCCAGGAAGCGCATGAGCGCCGTCTGAAAGAGACCGTCCAGCGCGGCATAGGCCAGGGCGGGTGTGACCGTTGCCTCAATGTCTTTCAGCGCAAATGCCCTGGTCATTACACGCCAGACCATTTTCTCGAGCTTGCCGTCAATTTCCTCAACATCGGCGCGAAACCGTTCCTCAAACAGCGACTGCACGCGCAGATCGTACCAGAGACGATGGAGCTTTGCGTCTTCGGAAAGTGTCGTGGACAGCCCGGCGGCGAACGTCTCCACAAGTTCCACATAGGAGGGCGCCGCGTCCACGATCTGATCGTAGCGCAGCACGCACTTGGACTTATAGTCGCGTACGCAGTAGGCGATCAGATCGTCTTTGTCGTTGAAATAATAATGGATTACGCCGTGCGAAAACCTTGATTTCTGAGCTATTTCTCGCAGGCTTGTGCGCGCATATCCCAGTTCCGCGAGCGTCTGCAGCGCTGCTTCGACAAGTTCGGCTCGCCGTTCTGAATATTTATCCGCAGGCAGGCGGCGTAGATTATTCTGTTTCAGGGATATTTCCATCACAAGCTAGGCCGATCCTCTATTGCGCGTCGCAACTTACTGCTGCCTCCAAGCCTGCATCTCACGAATACACTTATTAGTCTATCCGCGAGTAGATCACCATAGAAACCTGCCCTGGCCGCAAACCGCATGCCGGGCTCTGTACCGACTATTTCTCGACCGCTGGTATGCCCGCACGGCGACCAAGCTGCTGCTCGCGGAAAAAGATGTAAAGGCCAGACGCGACAATGACGCCTGCCCCAATCAACATCGACAAACGAGGCGTCTCGGAAAAGAACAGCCAGCCGAAGATGATTGCCCAGACCAGAAGCGTGTACTGATAGGGCGTGACCGTCGCCGCGTCGGCCAGTTTAAGGGAGCGGTTGGTCGCCCAATGCGCAGCCAAAGCAACGACGCCGAGCAGGACAAGCATCAGCAAGTCCCCCACGGATGGCGATATCCAGTTGGCAGGCGCCAACAGCGCACCGAACAGACCCGCAGCGGCCGTCGGCCAGAATACCAACGCAAGATCTGGCGTACCCCGCAAGGCTCTCCCGGTCAGCATCATCAGCGCGAACAGAAGACTGCCCCCAAGCGCGATCAGTGCGGGAAGCGTGAGCGTGGCGGCAGATGGCTGCAATGCAATCAGCACCCCGACGAAACCAATTCCAATCGCCGTCCACCGCCGCCAGCCGACATGCTCGCCCAGAAGGAGCGGCGACAAGGCCGCGACATAGATCGGCGCAGCCATCCAGAAGGTGATTGCGTCGGCGAGCGGCATGTAGACGACTGCAAAATAGAACGAAGCGACCTCAAGCGTCGTGAACAGGCAGCGCAGCGCCATCAGCCAGGGCCGATCAATGGCGAACAGTGTACGCCAGCCGGCGCTCATAACCATGGGCGCAAGAACAACCAGCGCCGCGAGGCTGCGGATCAGAAGCAATTGGGCGACTGAATAGGTAGCGACGAGCCACTTTCCGAGCGCGTCATTCATTGAAAAAAGCAGTACGGCCAAAAGCATCAGGCCGATGCCGAGCGTTGTGGCGCTACGGGATGAGGAATCAATCATAAGGATAGCGCCCGCGTCAGGTTGGGTATTTCGGCCCTACAGCATACCCTTCAGCCGGTATAGCGCTTCCAGCGCCTCGCGCGGGGTCAGTTCATCAGGGTTGATTGCGCCAAGCGCCTTTGCCAATCCGTCGGATTGAGGCAATGGCGGCGCAGCTTGAGCCCGCTTAACTGACACGGAAAAGAGCGGCAGGTCGTCCAGCATGCGGTCGGCCTTGCCTGCTACCTCACCCTCCTCCAACTGATGGAGCACATCTCTGGCGCGCGCGACAACCATTTCGGGCAGACCGGCCAGACGCGCGACCTGAACACCGTAACTGCGATCCGCCGCGCCCATAGCGACTTCATGCAGAAAGATGACCTCGCCTTCCCACTCCTTGACCCGCATTGTCGCGTTGTGCAGCCGTGGAAGCTTAGCCGACAGCGCCGTCATCTCATGAAAATGCGTGGCGAATATCGCCCGGCAGCGATTCTTTTCATGCAGAAATTCGAGCGACGCCCAAGCGATCGACAGACCGTCGAATGTGGCGGTCCCGCGCCCGATTTCATCAAGAATGACCAGCGAGCGCTCGCCCGCCTGATTGAGGATAGCGGCCGTCTCGACCATCTCAACCATGAATGTGGAACGGCCGCGCGCAAGGTCATCCGATGCGCCTACGCGGCTGAAGAG
>Ga0209573_1003010_pt1 | contig 19721 bp, 10 predicted proteins | sample TNRBio252014_DNA_FD_185870 | JGI IMG/M metagenome (GOLD analysis project Ga0209573, IMG submission 185870) | Wastewater treatment Type I Accumulibacter community from EBPR Bioreactor in Madison, WI, USA - TNR Reactor_6/25/2014_ DNA (SPAdes)... | ecosystem: Engineered > Bioreactor > EBPR >...
GTCACCTGCTTCTTCCTCGACTGTTTTCGTGAGGATCAGTTGCAGCGTTTGATCCCCCGCATCGCTGGCGCGGCCCAGATGGAGGCGCACTGGCTGGTGGCGGATTTTAAAATCGCCGACTCAGGCTGGCGGCGGCTGCGCAGCCGGATGATCGTGCGTTTGCTGTATGCGTTTTTCCGCCGCGTGACGCGGCTGCCTGCACGTTCGTTGGTGCCACCAGGGCCGTTTTTGGGCACGGCGGGATTCATGCTCGTGCGTCGTCTGGAGCAGGATCATGGGCTGTTGTTCAGCGAGTGCTGGCGGCGTGTGGATCATGCGTCTCAATCGCGTCGCATAACTTGATCAATGGATGCCAAGATGCGTGGATCAATGCGAAGGCCTGTGTGCTTTGGTTCTCGCATGGACCACAAACCACACTCCCAAAACCGGTGGTTGCTTGCGCTCAGTGTCAGCGCAATGGCAGCCGTGTCTCTCTCCAACGCCAACGCAGGCGCTCCCGTCGCCGCGAAGAATCCCGCTCCAGTCGAGGTTGACTGGAAGGCGCACACCATCGCGCCGGTGACGAACCCGATCTTCTTTGAAGATCCGGTGATCCGCTCGGAAATCCGCCCGATTTCATCTATCACACGCTGGACAACAACTTCATCACCGGTGGTGGTCATGCCACGCTCTACGCGCTGCAGATCCGCTATGCGCTGACGGACCGCCTCGCCTTCATCGCGACGCAGGACGGCCACTTTGACATCGACTCCCCCGGTCTCGACGTGGATGGCTGGATGGATCTGGCCGCCGGCTTCAAATACGCGCTGATCGACGACGCGGCGAACCAGTTCATCCTCACGCCGGGTCTCACCTTCCACATCCCGACGGGCGACCGCGAGATCTTCCAGGGGCGTGGTGGCGGTGAGTTCCGTCCGTTCGTCTCCTTCGCCAAAGGCTTCGGAGACCTGCACTTCACAGGCAATGTCGGCCTGCGCATCCCCGTCACCAACAACGAGCAGAACATGGTGGCCAACTACAGCCTGATGGTCGATTACTACACCTGCCGCTGGTTCATCCCCTTCGCCACGGTGAACTTCTGGACCAACCTCAACGATGGCAACAACATCGCCCTGCGCAGCAATGGCTATGACGTGATCAACTTCGGAGCGAACAATGTGAACGGCGTGACCCAGGGTACCGTCGGAGTCGGCTTCCGCAGCCGCATCCATGACAACATCGATCTCGGCTTCGCCTATGAGATCGCCATGATCCGTCCTTACGGACTCACGAACAACCGTGTGACCGTGGACATGTGCATCCGCTTCTGAGTTTCAGGGCAGATCAAGTTCGTTGGGTTTAGGTGTGAAACGCACGGGGACGAAAGTTCCCGTGCGTTTCTGTTGTTGTTCATGCCGCCGCCTGCATCTTGGCGGCCCTGACCTCATGAAATCCACCCACCTCTCCCACGCGGCCGCCGTGCTGGCGCTCGCCCTCAGTCTGCCCGCCACCGCGCAGGAAAAGCCGCAGGAACCGGTGGTGCCGGCTGAAATCGTCGAACTGAACGGCTTCGGCAGCGACGAACCTGTCGAACGCGCGGACGAGCCGACACGTGGCGTCATCAAGGTGAGTCCCAAAGAGCTGCAGCACATGACCGCCGCGCACTGGGAGCAGTATGACTGCACGAAGTTCACCGCGAAGCGCTGGGGCAAGTATGAGGTGCGTCTCACTTACACGCTGCGGCATGCCAATCTCGGCTCACAATTCCGCTTCGGCGACAAGTCGCTGAAAAAGAACCTCACGGCCACCAGCCAGCCCAAGACGGTCGTGTACGGCGAGGTGTACATCGAAAAACCCGGCACCTATCCCTTCGTGCTCTACATCGCCGCCACCGGCGCGGAGTCCGGCCTGAAAATCGAGGAGATCAGCTTTGTGCCCGCGCCGGAAGGCCCCACGCCGGAGCCTGCCGCTGATGGCAGCCTCGTGCTGGAGGCCAAAAGCGCCACGACCTGGTCTGAAACCATGCGCTACGAGCCGAAGGCCGAGAAAAACTGCCTCGGCTTCTGGAGTGATGAAAACGACTTCGCCGAGTGGAGTTTCGACGTGGTGAAACCCGGCCGCTACAAGGTCGCCGTGGTGCATGGCTGCGCCAGCGGCAACGAAGGCAGCGAGGTGGCCGTGAAACACGACGGCCAGGAGCTGAAATTCACCACGCAGGACACCGGCGGCTTCCAGAAGTGGAAGGAAGTGTCCGTGGGCGAGATCGAGATCAAAAAGGCCGGGCCGCAGCGCCTGGTTATTGATCCGGTGAACAAGGTCAAAACGGCGGTGCTGGACGTTCACAAGGTCGTGCTCACCCCCGCAGGCTGAGAAGCAACGCATGGACTGCTCTCGCACGCCCACCCGTGACCCGGAGACCTGGCTGGATCTCGCGCCCGAGTTCTCGCAGGCCATGGCGCGGCAGGTGCGGGCCTGGATTCAGCGCTGGGAGCCGGACCTCTCCGAGTCCATCAAATGGCACATGCTGTGTTTCAGCGGGCGGAAGCTCGTCTGCGGCCTCAGCGCCTGCCAGAAGCACCTCGGCATCAGCTTTTTTCGCGGCACCGAGCTGCGTGAGATCACGCCACTTTTCACGGGTGGTGAAGCGAACACGAGCATCCAAAGCATCCGCGTCACCAAACCCGATCAGCTCGACGCGCAGGCGTTTCGCCGTCTGCTGCACGCGGCGGTGGCCCTGGATGCCGACGAGCATGCCAAACCACCGCCAGCCAAACAACGCGACGAGTGGCCGATGCCACCCGTGCTGGCGGAAGCGCTGAAAAAGGACAAAAAAGCCGCCGCGTTCTTCCAAGCGCTCAAACCAACCTATCAGCGCGAGTACAAAGTCTGGATCTGCACCGCGAAGCAGGAGGAGACCATTCAGCGCCGGTTGAACGAGACAATCCGCGCCCTCGCAGCCGGGAAAAAGTGGATTCAGCGGCGTGAGGCGTGACCGGTGGGTATAGAGGGACGGACACAACGCCTAACGCTTCGGATCAGGCGACGGCGAGCGCAAGACGTTGCTGACACGACAGATAGCTTTCGAGTCGTTGCCTGCATCCGTTTTGTGTGTGCCCAGCATGGGCACAGTCCTGATGGGGTTAAAGTCCCCTGTAGATAAGCCAGACATGACGAAAGCATACTCATGAAACTACCAGCCGAAGTCAAGGCCCGCCGAGTGATCGGCGGGTTGAAAGAAGACTACGCAAGACCTGCGAGCCGATGAACAAGAACCTGATAGAAGGCCGTCGCGACGGGGTGAGCTGGCACAACACAGCGAAACCCGCTGGTGAAGTCGCGCCGGTAAATCAGGCGGCAGTGCGGGGGAGGACTGTGTTCTTACCTGGGGAGGTCTTGATGCTGAGAGGCGTCAAGAAGTCAGCAGAGGTCATAGTAGTGACGTGCAGGCCGGGGGCTGAAAGACGCCCGCTTTAAACAACGACACCGGAAGACCTGAACGCATGAAGGACCGAACCAATGAGGAACCAAGCGACCCCGTGCCGGGGAGCCTGCCCGATGACGCCAAGTGGCCAGGGTGCGGCTCAACTCAGCACGGCGGGAAGAATAGTGAGGTTCAAGATGAGACAGAAACGTGGATGGAGCAGGTGCTCGACGCCACGAACATGCAGAGCGCCTGGCAGAGAGTCAGGCGCAATGGCGGAGCGCCGGGAATGGATGGGATGACCATCGCGCAGTTCCCGGCGTTTGCCCGCCAGCACTGGGAGCGGATACGCACCCAGCTCAGAGAAGGGAGCTATCACCCCGCGCCCGTGCGCCGGGTGTTCATTCCCAAACCCGACGGGTCGCAGCGGCCCCTCGGGGTTCCGACGGTGCTGGATCGAGTGATCCAGCAGGCCATCGCCCAAGTGCTCACCCCGCTCTACGACGGCGAGTTCAGCGACCAGAATTACGGCTTCCGTGAGGGCCGCAATGCTCATCAAGCAGTGCGCCGAGTGCAAACCGCCTGGAAGCAAAAGCTCCGCCACGCGATCGACTGCGACTTGAAGGCGTTCTTCGACACCGTGAACCACGACCGCCTGCTCAATCAATTACGGCCCAAGATCGGCAGCGGGAAACTGCTGCGGCTGATCGGCCGCTACCTGCGAGCAGGCGTCGTGCTGCCCGACGGCACTCGTGAGGCCACACCTCTCGGCGTGCCGCAGGGCGGCCCATTGTCACCGTTGCTTGCCAACATCACCCTCGATCCACTGGACAAAGAAATCGAACGCCGAGGGCATGTGCATGCCCGCTACGCCGACGACTTCGTCATCCTCGTGGCAAGGGGAAAGAAGGCGCAACGAGTGATGGAGAGCGTCACCCGGTTCATCGAGCGCAAGCTCAAGCTCGTGGTCAACCGCACCAAGAGCAAAAGCGGGCCACTGATCGAGAGTTCGTTTCTCGGCTTCTGCATCAGCAGCCGGGGTTCGATCAAATGGACGGCGAAAGCCTGCGCGAGGTTTAAGCAGAGAGTGAAAGAGATCACCCGCCGCAACCGCGGCCATGCCGTGCAGGCCGTCATCGACGAACTGCGCCGCTACGCCGTGGGGTGGATGAACTACTTTGGCATCAGCCGCACCTACCGCGAAGTGCTGGAGCTCGACGACTGGATCAGGCGGCGTGTGAGGTTATACCATTGGAAGCAGTGGAAAAGACCGCGCACACGCAGGCGCAACCTCATCAAACTGGGAGCGAATCCCAACGAGGTTCACATGGCGAGCCGAAGCCGGAAGGGCTACTGGCGCATGAGCCGCAACAGCATCGTGCAACAGGCCCTGAGCAACCGCAGGCTAAAGGAAAAAGGAGTGCCCGAACTGAGAAGTATCTGGATCAAGCTGCACCACGGAGAAGCTGTGAAGCCTAACCGTTAGTCTGATTGGAACCGCCCGGTGCGGAGCCGCATGCCGGGTGGTGTGGGAGGGGTGACAGGCGCAATCCTGTCACCTCCACCCGATTCTGCATTTAGTTTATTAGTCGCACGTTCACTTCGCGCCACACATCTTCCAACTTGATACCAGCGTCCTTTACTGCTTCGTCGGTCCATGTGCCACCATCCCGCCAGTAGCGACTCTTGAGATCTAGGCGATTGGCAAGAGTCGCATCATACTTCTTCAGCAGCACCCCAACACGGCACCACTTGTCGGCGATTGCCCACTCCTTGTCGTTCGACCGTCCATGACGCTCAAGGTGGGAATAGTATTCTTCGGTGAGGTGGTAGGCATCGGACAGAGCAAGTAGAGCCTCCTCCTGATCCTTCGTGCGCTCTCTGGCGTTCCGAGGGAATAGTGAGATCACTTGTAGAATTAGGCCAAAGGCTCCTGTCCAGAATGATGCTGCGTCTGTGTTCATATATTTTGCAGAACAGTGAGGATGGTTAACAGATCGTGAGGTTTGTCAGCAGCTTTATAGCCGACGAATTGGTGGGAAAAGTACGGGCCGTGGCGCTCATGGGTGTCGTTTTACCTTCCTATGCCGTTGCTGGGCAACAAAAATGTGGCTTTGCAACGGCATAGGAGGGTAAAATCCATGTGTGACTATTCCAAACTCCAAAACCAAACTGGAGGGTCAATTGCGCGACGTGATACTGGTTAACCAGCATGGCTGCCATGAAGCAATATTGCAGGATGTCTGAGATTCCGAACGGCTGGGACATCGTTCCGGGACCCTTTCGGAACATTCGCGGCCATGAAAAATCACTGCGGCAGCCGCTCTGAAAATCAGAGCTGCTGCGAAAGCCTTTCGGCCGCCACTCTGGAAATCCGAACGACCGAAAAACCGTTCCGACGGCACCTCTGGAAATCCGAACGCTCGTAAAACAGGTTTGGAGGTCACTCTGAAAATCCGAATGACCAAAAAATCGTTTTGGAAGCCATTCTGGAAACCCGAGGTGCCGGGGAAGGGGGTGAACGTCAGTTGCGGCGTGGTGACGCGCTGCGGCATCTTCCAGCATGATTGGCCGAAAGAGAGAAAAAATGGGGAAAAGGTCCATGGATTCGGTGTCAGCTCCCACTCCTTTTTCTCTTGCCGCTGTTTCGGCGGCCCATCCCTGAAGCTGCGGCTATGATGCCCAGCGTCGTCACTTTTTGTGAAAACGCGAATTTTGCCGCAAATTCAGGAAAGCCGCAGATTAGGTGCATCTGTGGCTTCCCTGAATCTGCGGCAAATCACAAAACCTGATGACGTGCGGACGTGCGCTATAAATCAGGCTTTCCGAGTCCCCAATTTTGGCATACAAGCCCTGGCTCATCCGCCAGAACGCGGTGTTGCCGCTTGGCGTGGGTCGCAAAGGCCGCTATGATCGTATGGAAGATTATGCTGGAAGCCGCAGGACCATTGTCTCGATTCAAGTGTCTCCTGGGGACGCTGGCGGTGGCATTGGCTCTGCAAGTCCCGGCGCAGACGGTCAGCAAGCCGTGGGCGGAGCGGGAGACGCGGCTGGCGAACGAGTATCTCTCCCTCCTGGTGCAGCAGCCGGAATACGGTCGCGTGCTGGATCTGCTGTGGGCGCTGTATGAGAAGCATGACTCGACGAAGCTGCTGGTGGAGAATGTCTCGCAGCAGGCGGCAGCATCGAAGCATCCGGCTGTTTTGCTGGTGCATGGGCATTTGCTGCGGCGCAGCGGTGATCTGGCCGCAGCGGCGGCGAAGTATGACGAGGTGTTGAAGGCGGAGCCGGTGAATGTCTTTGCGCTGCGCAGCCGGGCGGATGTGGCAGTGGAGCTGAAACAGCCGGAGGAGGCGATTGCGCTGCTGAAACGGCTGGCGCAGGCTGATAACAGCGCCGGGACGTGGATTGAGATCGGCAATCTGGCGCTGGGCGGCGGCAAGAACGCGGAGGCGGCGGAGGCGTGGGAAACGGCGGCGCGGTTGCAGCCGGAGGATTTCGCGCTGGCGCGTCAGGTGGCGCAGTTGCTCCTGCAGGCGGGATTTCCCGAGCGCGCGGCGAGTTTTTTTGCCAAACTGGCCGATCAAAAAGACCCGCAGCGCAAACTGGACGCGCTTTACGATCTAGCGCGGATTCATGAGCATGCGGACCAGTTCCCGCAGGCGGACAAGGCGCTCCAAGACGGCCTGGCGCTGCTGCATTTTCGCGACGGGCGCTACCTCGACTTTTTCCGCCGCCGGGTGCGTCTGCATGAGCGGTTTGGAGCGCTGGAGGACTTGCAAAAGACGCTGGTGACGGCGGCGAAGGCGGTGCCGCCCTCGGAGCAGGCGCTTTCCGACGCGGCACGCTTTTTTGAGATCACCGTGGATGTGGACGAGCAGGTGAGATGGCTGCGTGAGCTGGTCAAAGCGGTGCCGAATGTGGAGGATTACCGCTGGGCGCTGGTGCGGGCGCTGCTGGACCACGAGGGCGCGGCCGAGGCGGCGAAACTGATGGATGAGCGTCTGAAAAACGACGGTGGCGACCTGCCGGCCATCGTGCTGCTGCGCTGCGAGGCCGATCTGCGCGGCAGCGACTCGGCGAGTGCGGTGAAACGCCTCCTCCAGCTTCTCGAAGCCCAGAACAGCACGGATGTGGAGAAGCAGGTGCTCGTCTTTGCCCAAACGCGGGCGCTGGATGTGGTGATCGAAAAAATCTTGCGCGCCCGTGTGGCGCGTGATCCGCAGAAGGCGGAGGCGGTGTTTGAGCTGGCGGCTTTCTTTCGATCTCGCCGGGACGTGGCGGCGGAGGACAAGCTGCTGCGTGAGTTCACCAGCGCCGCAGGGACCGAGGAGGAACGGCAAAAACGTCTGAGCGATGCCTCAGCCTTCCTCGCCGCGAGCAACAACCTCGACAGCGCGATCATCCTGGCCCGCGAGGCGGTGTCCAAGCCGGGCGCAGGCCGTGATGCCTGGCTGCGCCTTGCCGAACTGCTGGCAGAGCAGGGGGACAACGAGGAGGCGGCCCTTTGGGTGGAAAAAGCCTGGCAGGCGAGCACCACGGACGAGGAGCGCGTGGATGTGGACGAACGGCTGCTGTCGATCTTGATGGGAGATCAGAAAACCGAGGTAAAGCCGCAGGGGCTCGCCGCGGAGTTCAAGTTGCCGGACGCGTTCACGGGATCGGGCTTCGCCAGTGATGAGACCGAGGGGCCGGTGCGTGAGAAACTGCCGGAGCGCGTGCTTGAATTTGCGCAACGAATGATCGCCACAGGGAAGAATGGCGCGGCGAAGCCGAATGAAGGCGCGGCGGCCGCGTTTCGCGGCTTTTGGTGGGCGCTGCGCACCCATCAATTCGAGCAGGCTTATGAGCTGCTGCACGCGCTGGCCTTTGATCCGGTCACGGGCCGGAAACGCGCGGTTTCATTGATGGTGGAGCAGTTGAAGCTGGATCTGGCGCAGGCGGACGAGAATTTCGCGCTGATGGAGCGGCAGTTGCGCGCCCTCTCGGAGCTGGACGTCGCAGAACGAGTGCGGTACACACTGCGGCTGGCGGAACTGCTGATGGAGTCGGAACGCCGGGCGGACGCGGATCGGGAAAGCCCCGGCTGGAAAGGCGGCTTCCCACTGCCACCGCCGGGTGTTGAGGCCACGAAGCTGCTGGAGAGCGTTTACCGCGAGTATCCCGAGTCCGGGCAGCTTCTCTCGGCGCTAACGCAGATCTATTTCCTGCAACGTCGCGCGGAGGACGCGCTGAATTTGTGGAAGCAGGCAGTAAGGCGTGTGGAGGGACCGGCGGCGCTGCCGCTGCTGGAAAATTACGCCGACATTTTGTTGCGGCAGCACCGCATCGCGGAGCATGTGGAGGTGCAGGCGCAGATCATCGAGCGTGAGACGGATGTGAAGCGCCGCCGTGAGATTTTGCGGCGCTGCATTGACCGGCTGACGTTTTCTGACGCCAGCGGCGGTGAGCTGGCCCCCACGGTGGCGCGTGACCGTCTGAAGCTGCTGGAGCGAGCGTTGCTGACGCGTGTGCAGCGGCATCCGTTCGACGGGTTTTATCATGAGGCGCTGGCGCAGGTGTTTGAACGCGGCGGCGAGCATGCGAAGGCGTTTGCGAGCATGAAGCAGGCGTATTACACCGCGCCGGACACGCCGTTCTCGCTGGATCAACTGCGCGACGCGGCGCTGAAGGTGTCAGATGTGAAAGCGGCGATCTATTTCCAAAAACAGATCGCGGCCACAGCGCCGCCGAAGGAGATCGCGGCGGAGTCGCGGCGGCTGGTGGAACTGCTGGAGCAGACCTTTCAAATCACCGAGGCGGATCGTGTGCGGCGTCGGCTGGAGAGCCGTTTCTCACAGGATGTGACGGCGCTGGCGGAACTGGCGAACTATTATCAAACCACCGGTCAGGACGAGGCGGAGCGGCGGGTGTATGAGCAGATGGCGCGTGTGCAGGCGTGGGATGGTCGCGCACGGCTGCGGCTGGCGCTGAAGTGCCTGCGCTTCGCGGATGAGGCGGAGGCGGAAAAGCACCTGCTGGCGGTGCTGACGACGCCGGTGAAGGCGGGAACGTATGCGGTGAGCGGCATTCGCGCACCGCTGCCGCTGACAGACACGCGGCGCGGCGGCAGTGGCGTGACCACGGGTGATCTCGTGTCGCTGCTGGACTTCGCGCCCGGTTTGGAGCGCAAGGAGATGGACACGCTGCGCGCCTTTCTGGGCCAGCCTCGCGCTGAATTTGCCGAACTGCCGGACGACACGGCGCTGGTGAGGCTGCGCTCCATCGAGGAGCTGGCAAAACTGCGCCACAGCCAGGGCGGCGCGGCTTTGAGCGCGTGGATCAAGCAATGGAGCGGTGATGCGAAGGCGGGCGATGTGGAAAAACTTTGGGCGCTGTATTATGCGGGCGCTGGCGCGGAGTTTCGTGCTGTGTTGAAGAAGGTTTTGCCGGACTTGAGCACTCTGGAGGCGAAATTTTGCCAGGTGTGGCTGACGATGCGCAGCCATGGCATGAGCGAGGTGACGCAGTGGGCAGGTGAGAAGGGCTGGTTGCCTGATGTGATGAAAGCGCGCGCGGAATTGCTGCACGCCTGCGCCTCGATGCTGGTGGATGTGACGGACTTCCGCTTCCTCACGGAGGACTTGCGGGTGCTGGGAGATTCGCGCGTGCTGGGGAATGCGGCGGTCATTGAGCTGACGCGCAAGCTCCAGGACAAGCAGCGCTACGACGAGGCGCTGGCGCTTGGCGAAAGCCTGCCACGTCACTCGCCGGAGATGGACTACTCGCTGTTCCTCGCACGCATCGCGGAAAGCGCGGAGCGCTGGGAGCTGGCGCGGAAATACCTGGAGGACGCGGTGAATGGATCGGTGACGGCGGAGGGCTATCGCTCCACTTATGACCCCTACTTGTTGAGTCTGGCCGCCCTGAGCCGCATGTCCGGCTCCGAGCAGCAGCGCGAGGAGGCGCTGCGCGCAGCCTGGCGGCGGCTGCAACGCACGCGCCCTTCCGCGATGACCTTGATCCGTCAGGCGGCCGTCACCGGGCTGGCGGGTGCGGAGCAGAAAGGCGCGGACACTCTTGGCCGCTTTTTGTCCGGGCCGTTCGTGGCGCAGCGTGAGATGACCGAAACGCGGGGCAGTCTCATGCCACAAGGCTCCTCACGCTACGAGGAGCCGCTGCATCAGCGCAGTCTGTGGGAGCAGACGCGGGAAATTCAGGCGCTGCTGGTGCAGCAGGGCATGAGCGGCGTGGTGCGGGGCGCGAATGATCAAATCGCCGCGCGTTACGGCACTTCCATGCTGGGACCGCGCTCGGACTCAGAGTTCGGCGAGTGGCGCATCAATGAGCTGCTCTCACGGCTGCGCGAGGCGGACTACCCGACGCGTCTGCGCCTCATCCGCGAGCATCTGGCGGCGGTGGATTTTCGCACGGAGCATTCGGTGGACACGCTGGGAAACCTCGGCAGCCGGCTGGAGTCCGTCGGCATGGCGCGTGAGGCCATCAGTCTCTACCGCCAGCTCCCGCCACGGGCGCCGTCAAATCCCGAATACGCGCAGTGGCTGCTGCGTGTGTCTGAGACGGCCATGGAGATCGAGCCCGGGCAGAGCTTTGCGTTACAGTTGCTCCTGGCCGAGGCACCGCTCAAGCCACCTGCGCTCGGAGATGACACGCTGCGTGAGAAACATGCGATGTTCCTGGCCTGGGACTTCAATCTCGACGAGCTGCGCCGACGCGGCTTTCGCGAAAAATTCTCCCAGGTGCTGGAGCGCCGCCGCCCGCATGAGGTCTCCTATCTGCGTGAGCTGGGCTTGCTGCACGAGCGCATGAAGGACGACAAGGCCGCGCTCTCCGCCTGGGACCGCCTGCACGCCGCCTACGTCGCCAACGATCAAGCAGGCACCGATCTCGACATCGAGGCGGGCCTGCATCGCGGCCAGATTTTGCAGCGCCTCGGCCAGTCGCAGGCCGCGTTGAAAATCCTGCGCGAGGTGCCGCTGGCGGAGCCGCTCGATCCAGTGGCGCAGGAGGTGCTGAAGCTGCGCTGCCAGATCGCCACCGCCACGGCAGACATGAATGAGACGCGCGAGCTGATGGCACTGTGCGTCGAGCGCAAATCACTGCCCTGCGTGGTCGCGCTGGCGGGTGGACTGCGTGAAAAAGACCGCGCAGCCGAGGCGCTGAGCCTGCTCACACAGGCCGAGCGCACGCTCAAAGGAGACCATGAGCGCTTCACGCTGCGCCTGGAGCAGCTCAAGGTGCTGGCCAACGATCCTGCCTGGACGCCAGAGAGTGGTCGTGCGCAGATCTCCGCGCTGTTCCGCGTCACGACGCGGGATCGTGACACCCTCAAGGATCTGCACACCTGGCTGCAAGCACAGGCGGATGGCAAACAAGCCGCAAGGTGGATGACCATCCTGCGCACCGAGGCACGCGCTGGCACGGACCGCCCGCTGGCGGCGCTGGCGCTCAGCGCTTTCATGAAACATCTGCTAGCGGACGCGCATCGTGATTTCATCGCCGCCTGGCAGAAGGCCGAGGAGAAAGACCGCCAGTGCATCGAGTTCAGCGCGGAGGCCATGCTGGCCGGGGGTCGTGCTGACTGGGCCTGGGACGCCTGTGAGATCGTTGCAGGCATCCCCACGCTGCGTGAGCAGGGCCGCAAGCTGCCGCTCTCCGTGCGCGTTGCCCACGCCTTGAACGACGAGGCAACGGTGAGCGAGCTGTTCACCGAAACGCTGCGCCTGTCCTTCCCTGGCGGTGCGCAGACCATCGAGTGGGCACGCGCCTTGGAGGACACGGGTCATGCCGGGCTTGCGCGTGAGTTGCTGGACGCCGCGCTGAAGCGTCTTGAAGGCACCACTTCATTGCAGCCCGAGCTGTATGCCGCCCACGCGCGGTTTCTCATCCGCCAGCGTGAGTTTGAGGCCGCCGAGGCCTTTCTCATGCGCATGAGCTGGGTCATGCCCGCGGAGTCGGCAAAACTCGTCTTTGAACTCCATCAAAGCTGGGGCAGACTAGCGGGCATCGAGCAGGAACTGACCAAATTTCGCCTGCCCGGCGCGGTGCGGAAAGAAGTGCTCTTTCTCACCCGCCAAGCCTTGCCGACCACCACGCTCCAACCATGAACCCTTCGCTCTCAGTGCTGATCTGCGCCGCAGCCGGCCTCATGCTGTGCCAGTGCTCCGGCCCGGAGGAAAAATCCAAGAAGACCTCCGAGATGAGCCTGGAGCAGCGCGCCATCCGCAAAGCTGACGATTCCCATCGCAGTCAGTACGAAAAGCATCTCACCGATCCCAAGTTATCGAAGGGCGGCGCTGGAACTTATTTCCAGAATCAGATGCACCACTCGAAGAGCTTCAACGGCGCCAACTCGTATGCCGGGCAGAAGCAGTTCAAGACGAACCAGAGCGCGTTCGGCAAATCGCGATCCAGGGCGGCTGACATGACCTACTCCCTCGGTGATCGCCAGTCCTCCATGGCCGGAAGCACGTTCAAGGCGGACCAGTCACGCTTCGGCAGCCAGCAGGCGCGTGAGGGCTCGTCCACCTTCCGTGGCGCGGGCGATGCATTCCGAACCAACTCCGCCCTCACCCGCTCCGAGGGCAGGCCGAGGCCGCCAAACATCATCGAAAATCTCGAAGCCACCTCGACCACCAACGGCGCCTACACCGAGGATCAGGTGCGCAGCTTGCTGCAACGCTGATTGCGGCGCTTGCGATGGATGCGCGCCAGTGAACGCGTATTCGCTGGATGAAACCCAGCCTGCTTTGTCTTCTTGCCCTTGTTTCGATCTCATTCTCCCAAGAATTGCCGAAACTCGATCTTCCCGGCGTGCGCGAAGAGCATGTGATGATCCCGATGCGCGATGGCGTGCGGCTTTCCGCCTATCTCTACCATCCTGAAGGCGATGGGAAATGGCCCGTCGTCTTCGAGCAGCGTTACGCCGGCCTCACCAGCGCCGGAACGCGCAAAAACTCCGCTGATCTCGCCCGTCGCGGTTACGCGGTGGCCATGGTGAATTTTCGCGGCTCGCAGCTCAGCGAGGGAAAATACGTCGGCTATCGCGCTCTTGCCTGGGGCGAGCAGAAAGACGGCTACGACACCTGCGAATGGCTGGCGAAGCAATCATGGAGCACCGGCAAGGTCGGCACCTTTGGCAGTTCGCAGGGCGGTTTCGCACAAAACTTCCTCGCTGTCACGCAGCCGCCATCGTTGAAGTGCCAGTACATGGTCGATACCGGCCTGAGTCTGTTTCACGAAGGCTACCGCATCGGCGGCGTCACGCGTCCGGGCCGTTTTGCCGACTTCGGCGCGAACTGCCGCGTGCCCTCCGACAACGCCGACTTGCTGCGCGAGTGGGACCAGCATCCCGACTATGACGACTACTGGCGTGCCGAGGACTGCACGCTGCATTTCGACAAAATGAACGTGCCGTGCTTCACCATCGGCAGTTGGTATGACTTCATGGTGCAGGGCAGCGTGCAGAGCTTCATCGGCCGCAAAGCGAACGCGCCACAGCAGCTTCTGCTCGGCCCCTGGCTGCATGGCAGGCTCAACAAAGGCAGCAAGGTCGGCGAACTCGTTTATCCCGACAACGCCACCTGGTCCGAGGTCGAGCACATGGTGCGCTGGTTCGATCACTGGCTCAAAGGCATCGACAATGGCGTCGAAAAAGACCCCGCCGTGCGCTACTACGTCATGGGTGCCGTCGGCGAAGCGAACGCGCCCGGCAATGTCTGGCGCGAGGCCGCCAACTGGCCGCCACAGCTCGAAAAAACCAGCTTCTACCTCCACGAAGGTGCTGTGTTGAAATCCGAAGCGCCAACCGCGGCGAACAGCGGCACCAGCTACGACACCGACCCGCTCAAGCCGATGGAAATGCCCGGTCGCGGCTTCCTCGGCGCGAAAGATGGCCAGTCTTTCGAGCAACAACCAGATGTGCGCACCTGGACCACCGAAGCGCTGACGAAGCCGCTCGAAATCACCGGCGAGATCGGAGCCGAGCTGTGGGTCAAATCCACCGTCACCGACACCGACTTCATCCTCCGCGTCTCCGATGTCTATCCCGATGGCCGCAGCATGGTGCTCATGGATTACCCGCTGCGCGCCCGTTATCGCGCAGGCTTCGACCGTGAAGTGCTGCTCAAGCCCGGCGAACCCGCGAAGCTCCAATGGCACATCGGCTGGACCAGCATCGTGCTCGCCCCCGGTCACCGCCTCCGCGTCACCGTCTCCAGCACCGGCGCACCGCTCTACGAGCCCAACAATCAAACCGGCGGCCCTCAAACCCTCGACTGGATGAAGGAAACGAAACCCGGCACGCACACCATCCTGCACGAAAAAGAGTACGCCTCACGCGTGCTGCTGCCAATCATTACGCAATAACGTCCTTGTTCGAACAAGCCCAACGGGCTTGCGTCATGCAGCACAGGGTTCGCAGAACCCTGGGTTCACGATTTGACGAAAACCTTCTCAAGGGTGAACCGCAACGCGGTTCCGTCCATCGTCGCAAATCGTGACGGAACCGCGTTGCGGTTCACCCTTGAATACGGAAATCTTCGTGTCGCGAACCCAGGGTAGCACTCCGCGCAACCCTGGGCTGCATGACGGAAGGCCCTTGGCCTTCGCTCCACCATCCACGACTCCATTTCTCCACCACTCCATCGCACTTCACGCTTCTCACCCAGCACTCCCCCGGCTAAAAGAACCCATGCGCATCCTCCACACCGCAGACTGGCATCTCGGCGCTCGACTCGTCGAGCGGGACCGCCTGCCGGAGCATGAACGTTTTCTCGACTGGCTCATCGAAACGCTCCATAGCGAGAAAATCGACGCGCTGCTCGTCAGTGGCGATGTCTTTGATGCTGCGAACCCGCCGCAGGACGCCGTCGCGCTCTACTTCGACTTCTTGAAGCGCCTTGCCGACCTCAAAACCGTGAAGGCCGTCATCACCGGTGGCAACCACGATTCCGCCTCCCACCTCAACGCCCCGCGCGAGCTGCTGCGCCGGTTCGAGGTGCATGTATTTGGCCATGCGGGTGACAACATCGTCGATCTCGGCGGGGCCGTCGTCGCCGCCGTGCCCTTCCTGCGCGAGCGGGATCTCCGCCAAGCGGCCGCTGGTGAAACGATCACCGCCGTGCATGAGCAGCTCCGCGCCGCCATCCGTGCCCACTACGCCGCACAGCTCGCCGCCTGCCGCGAGATCGCGAATGGCCGCCCCGTCATCGCCATGGGCCATCTCACCGTCCTCGGCGCCACCACCAGCGACAGCGAGCGCGACATCCACATCGGCAACCTCGGCTCCGTCGGCGCGGACATCTTCACCGGCTTCGACTACACCGCCCTCGGCCACCTCCACCGCCCGCAACGCGTCGCTGGCAATGAAACCATCCGCTACAGCGGCTCACCCATCCCCCTCAGCTTCTCCGAGGCCGCCGATGCCAAATCCGTCGTCATCATCGACACTCAAAATCATTCTGCTGTCCCCATTCTGCTGTCTTCATCAGCGCCCGATAGACAGCAGAATGTGGACAGCAGAATAAGCATCAGCGCCTTTCCCATCCCCACCACCCTCCACCTCATCCGCACCACCGTGAGCCGCGCCACGCTGGCCGCCGATCTCGAAGCCGTGCCCGCCGGGAGCTGGGCGGAGATCACCGTGAGGCTCGACGCCCCCGAGCCCGACCTCGACCGCCAGGTCCGCGAAGCCGCCGCCAGTCGCTTCGAAGTCCTCAAAGTCCTCGCCGACCTCCCCGCCACCGCCTGCACCCCCTGGCAACCCACCGGCCCCGCCCTCAGCGAACTCCAGCCCCGCGAAGTCTTCCGCGAACTGCTCAAGGAAAAGCAGATCGAAGCTGAGGAACTCAACGCCGTGTTTGATGAGTTGCTGGCGATCCGGGAATCTAAAGTTTTGATTTGATCCACCAATAGACCAGCCATGCCGACGACTTATCTCATCACAACATTCCTGTTCGCGATTGTTACTGGCTTCGCAATTTCTAGCCGAGGAAGCTTTTTCGTCAGCCAATTCGGGCAGCTAGTTCAAGGCGTTTTAAGCACCGTGTGCCTTGGCTTCATCGGTTGGTCATTTTGGAGCCACGGGTGGCGAACAGGATTTATCGAACTGATTGCGATCTTTGCAGGGTGCAGGTTGGGAATTGCTATTTTCAATATCATCAGCCGCAGGTAGCACGACCGTCACCCCAATGCGTCTCCTCGCCGTCCGACTCCAAAACTTGAACTCGCTCAGCGGCGAGCATGTCGTGCGGTTTGATGAAGCGCCGCTGAGTGCGGCGGGTGTGTTCTTGATCACGGGGCCGACGGGGGCGGGGAAATCGACGTTGCTGGATGCGATGACGCTGGCGCTGTATGGCCGCGCGGCGCGTTACGGCAATGACAAGGCGGATGAGATGATGAGCCGGCACACGGCGGAGTGTTTTGCCGAGGTGGACTTCGAGACCGGCGGACGCAAGCTTCGCGCGACGTGGCGGCTGGGGAAGACGAAGACGGGCAATCTGCGGCCCGTGCAGCGCACGCTGGCCGATGCCACGACGCTCGAAATTCTCGCCGACAAGGGGCGCGAGGTCGATCCGCTGATCGAATCGCTCACCGGGCTGGATTACAACCGCTTCATGCGTTCCGTGTTGCTCGCGCAGGGGCAGTTCGCGGCGTTTTTGAAGGCGAAGCCGAACGAGCGGGCCGAACTGCTCGAAAAGATCACCGGCACCGAGATCTACAGCGACCTCTCCGTGCTCGCCTATGAGACGCATCGCCAGAAGGACGAGCAGGTGAAGCAGCTCAAGGCCAGCCTCGGCGCGGTGACGGTGCTCGATGACGAGGCGCGTGCGAAACTCGAAACCGACCTCACCGAAGCCCGCACGACCGCCGAACGCCTGACCACAGAAAGCCAGGCCGCGACGAAGCAATGGCACGATCAACTCGAGCATGCGGCCATCGTCGCCGAACTCACGAAGCTCGCCGAATCTGGTCGTGTGCTGCAATCCTTGCAGGTGGAGGTCGATGCGGAGGTTTCCAAGGCCAAGGCGCTGGCCGATGACGCGAAGCAGCAGCGCACGAAACGTGAGCCGGTGTGGGAACAAGCCGCTGGTTTGGCGGCGCAGAGTGATCAGCTTGAAAAGCAGCTCGCGGAGAGTCGCGCGACTTATCAAACCTGGGCGAAGGAGCAGAAGGAGGCAGCGTCACGTCGCGAAGCGGCGGAGAAAGCGCTCGCAGCGCACATTGAGGCGGCGCAGGCGCTCGAAGCTTGGCTCAAGCAAAACGTGGCGGATGCGGAACTGGCGGAGAGTTTGCCGAAATTGCGTGTGGCCGTCCGTGAATGGCGCACGGCCTTTGAAAAGCTGGCCGAAGGACGGAAGCGTCATGCGGAGGCGCAAACGCTGCATCTGAAGATCACCGAGGCGGAAATGCAGGCGGCTGCGTTGACGAAAAAAGCCGCTGAAAGCACCGCGAAGGCGAAAACGGATCGCGCTGAGCTAGAACGGCTCACGAAGGCGCTCGAAGCACAGCGCGAGGTGACGCGACAGGCGGAGCTGGTGGCCGGGTTTGACGAGCATCGGCATGATTTGAAGGCGGGAGAGCCTTGTCCGCTGTGCGGCGCGAAGGAGCATCCGTTCGCGAGTGGCGAGACGAGTTTTGAATCGCAGCTCCAAACCGCGCGGAAGCTGCTCACGACGCTGGAGAAGCAGTGCGAGAAGGCGAATCGTGATCTGGTCATGCTGGAGCGTGAATTGGCGAAGGTGGAGGCGGAGGTGAGTGCGGAGAGGCGGCGTGTGGCGGAGATGCGGAAGCGCGTCGTGGAGTTGGAGGCTCCGGCGGATGGAGTGCTGGAGCAGTGGAGTGATGAGGAGGGGAAGGCGCGGAGTGCGGTTTATGGAGTGCCGACGAGTCGTCGGCCAGCCACGTCGGTTTTGGGCGACGACTCGTCGCCACTCCATATGGATCGTGAACTCGACACTCTCGAAAAATGTGCCGCCACCTTTGCGAAGAAGCAGCAGGAAGCAGCTCAGAAGCTAAGCGAGAGGCAGAAGCTCGAAGGGGAGATCCAGCTCGCGAAGGCGGATGAAGGGGCGAAAACGAAGCGGCTTGATGAGCTGAAAGCGGAAGGCGTGTCGCTGCGGGCGAAGGCGGATGCTTTGAAGGCGCAGTTGAATGAGCTGCTCGGTGGCAAGTCGCTCTCTGAGGATCGTCAGCAGCATGAAGCGCGTGTTTTAACCGCCGAGAAGGCGTTGCGCGAGTCCGAGACGAAGCTGAACACACTGCAAACGCAGATCGCGACGACGAAGGCGAAGTTGGAGCAGCTTGAAGTTCGTCGAGTGCCGTTTGAAGGGCAGGCGGTGCTGAACTTGGAAGCTTTAAGCGAGCTGGAAGCGCAGGCGAAGCGGCTGAATGATGACTTTGCCGCGAAACGCACCGAAGTGGGTTCGCTGGAGCAGCAGGTGAAGAGTGATGATGAGGCGAAGAAGCGTCGTGAGGCCGGCGGAGCGGAGTTGCAGGCGGCGGAGGCCGAGGCGTTGCGCTGGGGAAGGTTGAAGGAGCTGATTGGCTCGGCGGATGGTGCGAAGTTCTCGCGCTTCGCGCAGTCGCTCACGCTGCGACAGCTCATCGGGTTGGCGAACGAGCATCTCAAAGTGCTGGCAGAGCGTTATCGACTGATGGCGGCTCCAGGCGATGAACTCGATCTGCGCATCGTCGATCTGTATCAGGCGAACGTGGATCGGCCGATGGAGAGCTTGTCCGGAGGCGAGAGTTTTCTGGCGAGTTTGGCGCTGGCGCTTGGCTTGAGCGAGCTGGCGAGCCGGCATCATCCGATCGACTCGCTCTTCATCGACGAAGGTTTCGGCACGCTCGATTCTGAGACGCTGGAGGTGGCGTTGAGCGCGCTGGAGAATCTGAGATCGCGGGGGAAGACGATTGGACTCATCTCGCATGTGGATTTGATCAAGGAGCGGCTGACGACACAGGTCCAGGTGATTCGCAAGCCAGGAGGAACGAGCGAGATTAAGGTGGTGGCGTGAGTGTTGGGCTGAAGGGGGCTGCTTGCATGCCTCCGGCATGCGACCTTGGGTGAGGAAGGGGCTTCGTGTGTTCCAGGGGTGGCACTCGCTGCGCGAGTTTACCCCCTGGCTACCTTCTTTGATCCCTTCGGGATCGTGGAGGGATCAGGATAATCCCTCTCCTGGGGTGAAGGCGGATTCATCCGGGAAGTTGGTGCGGAATGGCTGAGGTGATGGCACAAGGCCTGGATGAGCCAGAGTTTGCTGTATCACGCGTTTGGTGTGCGCGAGGGCTACGAGTATCGCAGCACGAAGTATGTTGA
>Ga0209573_1003011_pt1 | contig 19720 bp, 15 predicted proteins | sample TNRBio252014_DNA_FD_185870 | JGI IMG/M metagenome (GOLD analysis project Ga0209573, IMG submission 185870) | Wastewater treatment Type I Accumulibacter community from EBPR Bioreactor in Madison, WI, USA - TNR Reactor_6/25/2014_ DNA (SPAdes)... | ecosystem: Engineered > Bioreactor > EBPR >...
TGGGGGCGCTGGAGGCCCTGCGCGACGAGGTGGTGAAATCGCGCGAGGTGGCGGCGCAGCAGCGCAAGCTTCTGGAAGACCTGCGCAACGAGATGCAGGGCCAACGGCGGCTGACGCGCCTGATCCTCGATCACAGCGTCGCCGAAATGGACGACGACCTCGAGGCCAGCATGGGCTCGGTCACCATGACCATGCGCGAGACGATGGACCAGATCCTCGAACGCCGCCTTTCGCTGGCCCGCTATGGCGACGGCGAATTGCTGTTGATGAGCGTCCCCAGCCACAACCTGCCGTTCCAGCGCAACTCGCCGGAACTGCGCGAGGGGTTGAAGGCCGCGTTGAGCCCGGACTGGGTCGCACCCGGCAAGGTTCTGGTCGCGCTGCCGCCAGCCTGGCGGGGGCATCTGTACTGGATGGGCACCTATATCAAGACCTGGCCGACGTTGAAGCCGCTGATCGACCCCAGTCGCCGCTACGGCAATGCCTTTGTCAGCCGGCCCGAGATGTTCGAAAAGGAAGGCAAGGCCGGCATCGCCCAGTGGCGGCGGCTGTGGCAGGTGCGGCCCGTGCTGGTGGTCACCGGCCGGGGCTCGCGCTTTGATCTGATCCCGGAGCTTTTCGATTGCGCGGGCAAGGTGGATGTCCTGCACACCGCGCCCGAACACGCCTTTGCCGAACGCGAGGCGATCTTGCAAGGCGTGGTGGAACGCGCCAACGCGGATACGCTGGTCCTGCTGTCACTGGGTCCGACGGCGACGGTGCTGGCGCACTCGATCGCCGCCAAGGGGATTCAGGCGCTGGACATCGGGCATTTGAGTGCCAGCTACAATTTCGTCTACGCCAAGGGCCCGATGCCCGAAGCGATGCGCATCGCGCGGCCGGTCTGAAAGGGCTTTTCACCCCTGCCGCGGCGCGCTAGCCTGCCCGCAGACGGCAAAATGCCGCACAAACGGGGGGATGCAGAATGGATTGGCTATCGGTGATCGTCGCAGCGGCGGTCGGTTTTGCCGTGGGCGCTGTCTGGTATGGCGTGTTTTCAAAGGCTTGGGTCGCGGCCTCGGGCGTGCCGACCGATGACAAGGGCGCACCGCGCGATGGTGGAAATCCCGTCACCTATCTGGGCGCGTTCCTGTGCCTGCTGCTGGTCGCCGGGATGATGCGCCACACCTTCGGCATGGCGAACATCGACACGCTGGTCAAGGGTCTGGTCGCCGGGCTGGGGATCGGCCTGTTTTTCATTGCGCCCTGGATCACGCTGAACGTGCTGTTCTCGCAGCGGCCAAAGGCGCTGGCGGTGATCGACGGTGGCTATGCGGCCATCGGCAGCGCGGTCATGGGCGGCGTGCTTGTGCTGATCTGAGGGCCGCCCTTACCGAGAGCCCGCCCTAGCGGCTTTCCACTGCCATGATGGTGCCCTGCGCGGCGGCGATCAGCTTTTCCGCGCCACCCTGCAGGGCAAAGACCCGCGCCTGACACACCGCCTGCCGCTTGCCCGCCGAGATCACCTCGGCGCGGGCGATCAGCCGTTCGCCGATGCCGGGGCGCAGATAATTGATCTTCATCTCCAGCGTCAGCACCGGCACGCCGCCCAGCGCGGCGGCACCGGCATAGGTCAGCGCGTTGTCGGCCAGATAGGCGATGACTCCGCCATGGGCGAACCCGTTTTGCTGCCGGTGATCGTCGCGCAGGGTCAGCGCCAATTCCGCGCGCCCGTCGTCAAACCCGGTCAGTTCAGTGCCCAGCAACCGACTGAACCCCTGCGCCGCCAGGGCCTTGCGGCCGTATTCCAGCATGTCGGTCATACCATCCCCCCAGCGGTCCGGGAGGATGTGAGCGCAGCCTCGTCAGGCGATCAAGCCTGACTTTGCGTCAATAGCGATAGTGCTCGGGCTTGAACGGGCCATCGGCCGCAACGCCGATATAGTCGGCCTGTTCCGGCCGCAGGGTCGTCAGCTTGACGCCGATGCGGGCCAGATGCAGGCGGGCGACCTTTTCGTCCAGATGCTTGGGCAGGATATAGACGCCGGGCGCATAGTCGCCCTGTTTCGTCCACAGCTCGATCTGCGCCAGCACCTGATTGGTGAACGACGCCGACATCACGAACGACGGGTGCCCGGTGGCGTTGCCGAGGTTCAGCAAACGGCCCTCGGACAGCAGGATGATCCGCGCGCCCGAGGGCATCTCGATCATGTCCACCTGGTCCTTGATGTTGGTCCATTTGTGGTTCTTCAACTGCGCGACCTGGATCTCGTTGTCGAAGTGGCCGATGTTGCCGACGATCGCCATGTCCTTCATCGCGCGCATATGCTCGATGCGGATGACGTCCTTGTTGCCGGTGGTGGTGATGAAGATGTCGGCGGTATCGACCACATCCTCCAGCACCGTCACCTCATAGCCATCCATCGCGGCCTGCAGGGCGCAGATCGGGTCGATCTCGGTCACCTTGACCCGCGCTCCGGCACCGCGCAGCGAGGCGGCCGAGCCCTTGCCCACGTCGCCATAACCGCAGACCACGGCGACCTTGCCAGCCATCATCGTGTCGGTGGCGCGGCGGATGCCGTCGACCAGCGATTCCTTGCAGCCATACTTGTTGTCGAATTTCGACTTGGTGACGCTGTCGTTGACGTTGATCGCCGGGAAGGGCAGTTGCGCCTTCTTGTGCAGGTCATACAGACGCTTGACGCCCGTGGTGGTTTCCTCGGACACGCCCTTGATCGCGTGGCGCTGGCGGGTGAACCAGCCGGGGCTGGCGGCAAGGCGCTTCTTGATCTGCGCGAACAGGGCTTCTTCCTCTTCCGAGGTCGGAACGGCGATCAGGTGATCCTCGCCCTCCTCGACCCGCGCCCCCAGCAGGATATACAGCGTCGCATCGCCGCCGTCGTCGAGGATCATGTTGCACAGGCCACCCTCGCCGCCGAACTGAAAGATCCGGTCGGTATAGTCCCAGTATTCGACCAGATTTTCACCCTTGATCGCAAAGACCGGCGTGCCGCCTTCGGCAATGGCCGCGGCGGCGTGGTCCTGCGTCGAGAAGATGTTGCACGAGGCCCAGCGTACATCGGCGCCCAGCGCCTTGAGCGTCTCGATCAGCACGGCGGTCTGGATCGTCATGTGCAGCGACCCGGCGATCTTGGCGCCTTTCAGCGGCTGCGTCGGCCCGAATTCGTCGCGGCAGGCCATCAGGCCGGGCATTTCGGTTTCCGCGATGGTCAGTTCCTTGCGGCCGAATGCGGCGAGACTGATATCCTTGACGATGTAATCCTTGGCCATCTGGCGCTCCTGATCTGCCGGTTTGCGCCCGGATAACACCGGGACCGGGTTTCGGCAATGGTGGGTCAGCCCCGCGCCAGACGCGGCAGGAACACCGCCGCAATGCCCATCACGGGCAAATATGCGCAAAGGTGATAGACAAATTCGATCCCGCGGGCGTCGGCGATCACGCCCAGCGCGGCAGCGGCCAGCCCGCCGACACCAAAGGACAGGCCAAAGAAGATTCCGGCAATCAGCCCGACGCGGCCCGGCACCAGTTCCTGCGCAAAGACCAGGATCGCCGGAAAGGCCGAGGACATCACCAGACCGATGGCGACGGTCAGCGCGCCGGTCCAGAACAGGTTGGCCCAGGGCAGCGCCAGGGTAAAGGGCAGCACGCCCAGAATGCTGACCCAGATCACCGCCCGCGTGCCGATGCGGTCCCCGATCGGCCCGCCAAAGATCACCCCGGCCGCCGAGGCGGCGAGGAACAGGAACAGCATCATCTGCGCCTCCTGCGTGCTCAGCGCGAAACGCTCGATCAGGAAGAAGGTGTAATAGGCCCCCAGCGAGGCCATGTAGACGTTCTTGGTGAACACCAGAAATGCCAGAATGCTGATGGTCACCGCCACCTTGCGCGCGGTCAGCCCGTGGTGCTGCGTGGCAAAGGCCTTGCGGCCTGACCGGCGGTGCATCGCGTGCCAGTGGCCGACGCGGTTCAGGATCACCATGCCGACCAGCGCCAGCACCGCGAACCACGCCACCGATCCGCGCCCAGAGGGCACGACGATGAACGCCGCCAGCAGTGGCCCCGCCGCGTGGCCCAGATTGCCGCCGACCTGAAAGAAGCTCTGCGCCGTGCCGAACCGCCGTCCGGCGGCGGCGCGGGCGACGCGGCTGGCCTCAGGGTGGAACACCGCCGAGCCGATACCGATCAACGCGGCGCCCATCAGCAGAAAGGGATAGCTGGGCGCATTGGCCAGCAGCAGCAGCCCCAGCAGGGTGCTGCCCATGCCCAGCGTCAGCGATTGCGGAAAATGGTGGCGGTCGGTCAGCGTGCCGATCAGCGGCTGCAGCACGCTGGCGGTGCCCATGAAGGCCAGCGACATCAGCCCGACCTGCGAAAAGCTCAGCCCGAATTCGTCATGCAGCAGCGGATAGCTGGCCGACAGCACCGACTGCATCACGTCATTGATGAAGTGGCACAGGGCAATCGACAGGATCACCAGATACTGCGTTTCGACGAGGGTTTGCGCTTGCGGGGCGGGGGCAGTCGACTCGACCATGGTTGGTCCTTCACATGTTCACGGATCAAGTGAACCCGTCCGTTGATCCTGTCAAGCACCGGGCGGGCGTCTTTTCGCCAAACCGCCCCGCCTCGGCCCGCCAAAGGCCGATATGCTGTTGAGACAGCGGGGCCTTTGTGCGACACAGTTTGAAAAGGCGGTAAACAGAGGATGTCGGTGACACAGGCGACGTCAGGACGGCAGGCGCCCCGCGGCGCAGGCCGGAGTCGGCTCGGTTCCGGCCCCGGTTCGCGTCTGATTGCGCTGGTTCTGGCCGTCACCCTCACCCTGCCCCTCCCTCTGCGCGCGCTTGACCCTGTCGATCTGACGGTTCCCGGCGCCTCGGCCGAGCTGATGCTGACCCTGCGCGCCAGTTCCTTGCTGATCGCCGCACAAGAAGGCGGTCGCACGGCGCCGATCGACCTGATGGCGGCGGCGCGGGCGGAATACGGGCGCCTGCTGGACCTGCTCTATGAACACGGGCATTACGCACCGACGATCCGCGTGCTGATCGACGGGCGCGAGGCCGCCGACATCTCGCCCCTCGCCACGCCCGCCCAGATCAACACCGTCGCGGTCACCATCGACCTTGGCCCGCAGTTCACCTTTGGCCGGGTCGAGGTTGCGCCGCTGGCGCCGGGCTTCTCGCTGCCCGCCGCGCTTTCCTCCGGCCAGCCCGCCCGCAGCACGGCGGTCCGCGCGGCGGTCACGGCGTCGCTGGACGCATGGCGCGCGCAGGGGCACGCCATGGCCGAGGTCAGTGCGCAGCAGGTCTCGGCCGACCATGACACCCGGCGGCTGAACCTGCGGCTGCAGATCGACCCCGGCCCGCAACTGCGCATCGGGCGCATCGAGCCGCAGGGCAACGAGCGCACCCGCGACGAACGCATCGAGGCCATCGCCGGGTTGCAATCGGGGGCGCCGCATGACCCCGCCGCGATCGAGGCCGCCGAGGCCCGACTGCGCCGCACCGGCACCTTTACCTCCGTCGTGCTGCGCAATGCCGAACGGGCGAACCCCGATGGCACGCTCGACATCGAGGCCCGTGTCGAGGAAGGCCCGCCGCGCCGTCTGGGCTTTGGCGTCGAGATCGACAGTGAAACCGGCGGGCGGCTCAGCGGCTTCTGGCTGCACCGCAACCTGTTTGGCGGCGCCGAACGCCTGCGGCTCGAAGCCTCGATCGACGGCATCGAGGCGCGCTCGGGCGGGCTCGGCTTTGCGCTGGACGCCCGCTATACCCGGCCCGCGACGCTGAACCGCGACACCGATCTGGACCTCGGCCTCAATCTGGTGCGGCTGGACGAAGAGGATTTCGACGCCGACGCCCTGACCGCCGACGCCAGCCTGCGCCGCCGGTTCTCGCCGGCTCTGACGGGCACCGCCGGTGTCAGCCTGCGGTGGGAGCGCGCCGAATACGGGCTGATTTCCAGCGATTTCGGCACCCTTGGCCTGCCCGTTTCGGCGACCCATGACACCCGCGACGACGGACTCGACGCCACGCGCGGGCACTACCTGATGGCCGAGGCGATGCCCTATGCCGGGTTCGGCGCCGCCGACAGTGGCGTCAGGCTGCGCATGGATGCCCGCGCCTATGCCAGCCCCGGCGACGAGGGGCGTCTGGTGCTGGCCGCACGGGCGCAGGCGGGAGCGATTGTCGGCAGCGATCTGGCCGCCACGCCGCGCGGCTTTCTGTTCTATTCCGGTGGCGGCGGCACGGTGCGCGGTCTGCCGTATCAGTCGCTGGGCGCGACGGACGGGGTCAGCGCCTCGGGCGGACAGGGGTTCGCCGCACTCTCGGGCGAGGTGCGCTATCGGGTGAACCCGTCCTTTGCGCTGGTCGCCTTTGCCGATGCCGGGGCAATATCCCAAGGCGCCTTTTCCGGCACCTCGGATTGGCACGCGGGCGGCGGCTTTGGCGTGCGTTATGCCACGCCGATCGGCCCGTTGCGGCTGGATGTGGCGACGCCGATCCGGCGCAATGCTGGCCTCACCGGCTCGGCGGTGCAGATCTATCTCGGTATCGGCCAGGCGTTCTGATGGCGGGCATCCTCACGCGGGCGGCGGTGCCGCTGATTCTGGTCGCGGCACTGGCAGGCCCGGCGCTGCCCAGCCCCGAAGAGGACGAGGGCGTTCTGGCCCGGATGCTGCAAACCCTGCTGTCGGATGCCGGGCGCGAGGTGCGCATTCGCGGCTTCGAGGGCGCGCTGTCCTCGCGCGCGACCATCCGCGAAATCAGCATCGCGGATGACCAGGGCGTCTGGGCCACGCTGTCGGGCGTGGTGATCGACTGGAACCGCGGTGCCCTGCTCGACCGGCAGATCGAGGTCAACGAACTCAGCGCCCAGCGCATCGACATCCACCGCACCCCGGTCGTCGGGGGGGGCGATGCCCTGCCCAGCCCCACCGCCCGCGCCGAATTCGCGCTGCCGGAACTGCCCGTCTCACTGCGCGTCGGCGCGGTGCGGGCCGATCTGGTGCATCTGGATGCCGCGGTGTTGGGCCAGATGGCCGAGGTCACGCTGCTGGGTTCGGCGCAACTGGCGGGCGGGCAGGGTGAAACCCGCTTTGATGCGCATCGCACCGATGGCACGGCGGGCACCTTCCGCATCGACGGCGCCTTTGACAACGCCAGCCGCGTCCTGACGCTGGACATGGTGCTGGACGAGGGCCCCGCAGGCATCGCCGCCAGCCTGCTGGGCATTCCCGGCCGCCCCGCGCTGGGCCTCTCCGTGCAGGGCACCGGGCCGGTCAGCACCTTTGCCGCCGATATCGCCGTCGCCAGCGACGGCGAGCAGCGCATCACCGGCCGGTTCGAACTGGTCGATCAAACGCCGGAAACCGGGGTGTTGCAGGGCGGCGGCTTTGCGCTTGCGGTCTCGGGCGATCTGCGCCCGCTGCTGGCCGCCGACCTGCATCCGTTCTTTGGCGAGGTCTCCAGCCTGCGCGCCTCGGGCCAGCGCTCGGACGAGGGCGAGATCACCCTGCCCGAACTGGCGATCACCACTGGCGCCATGACCCTTGGCGGCACGGCGGCGATCAGCGCGCAGGGCCTGCCCCGGCGGGTCGCCCTGCAGGCGCAGATTGCGCAGGCCTCGGGCCAGCCGGTGCTGTTGCCGGGCACCTCGGGCGCGGCGCAGATCCAGCGCGCGACGCTGAACATCGCCTATGACGAGGAGATCTCGCACGACTGGGAGATGCGCGCGCAGATCGAAACGCTGATGCTGCCGGGGCTTCGCATTGCCCAGACGGTGCTGGATGCGCGCGGGCGGCTGAACCCGGCGAGCGAACGTGACCTGCCGCTGGTGGAGGGGGTCTTCGACTTTGCCGCCGAGGGGATCGACGCGCGCGACCCGGCGATGCAAGAGGCCATCGGTTCGGCGGTCTTTGGGCTGGCCAGCCTCACATGGCCAGGCGAGGGCCAGCCTGTCGCGCTGACCGGGCTGGCGCTCGAAGGCGAGACCCTGTCGCTGACCGCGCATGGCGCCCTCGACGGGCTCGACTTTGACGGTTTCGCCGAATTCGAGGCGCCGGATCTCGCCGCCTTTTCGGGCCTCGCCGGGCGGCCCCTCGGCGGCCATGCGCTGGTCACGCTGGACGGGCGGATGAACCCGCTGACCGGCGCGCTCGATATCGAGGCCGATCTGTCCACCCGCGACCTGTCGCTGTCGATCCCCGAGGCCGACGCCTTTCTCGCCGGGCAATCGGGCATCTCGCTGTCGCTGCGCCGCGATACCGAGGGGACCGAGCTGCGCGCCTTGTCGGTGCAGGCGGGCACCGCCGAGCTGTATGCGCTGGGCAGCGCGCGGCCCGGCGACACACGCCTGTCGGCGCGGCTGACCGTCGGCGATCTGGCGCGGCTGGGGCAGGGCTATGGCGGCAGCGCGGCGCTGGATGCCGAATTCAGCGCGAATGACACCGGCAATCGGCTGCGCCTCGATGGCACGCTGATCGACCTGCAACTGGCCGATCTGCCGGCGGCGGGGATGCTGGGCGGCCTGTTTTCCGGCGCCACCCGGCTGCAGGCCGATCTGCGCAACCGGCGTGGCGTGACCGAACTGGGGCTGTTCTCCCTGCAAGGCGATAATCTGGCGCTGTCGGCCAGTGGCACATGGTCTGACACCGCGCCCGATGTCTCGCTGACGCTCGAACGGCTGGAGATGGCCGCGCTCGGCCCCGGCGCGCAGGGCCATCTGCAGGGCTTCGCACAGATCCGGGGTCAGGCGGCGGGGCAGCGGGCCTTTACCCTGCGGCTGACCGGCGTCGGGCCAATGGCCAGCGGCATTGCGGCGCTGGACGGGCTGATCGCCGACGGTCTGACGCTCGACGCACAGGGCAGCAGCGCGCCCGACGGATCGTTGGAGCTGACGTCGGCCCGCCTCAGCGGCGCGGGCTTCGCGCTGGCCGCCAGCGGCACCCAGTCCGGCGTCGGCACCGCGCGGTTCGCACTCAGCGCCGATCTGGCCGATCTGGCCCGGCTGGTGCCCGGCATCCCCGGCGCGGCGCAGATGAGCGGCGTGGTGACCCGCACGCCGGGCGCCACGGCCTATGGCGTCACCGCCGATCTCTCTGGCCCCTCCGGGTTGCGCACCTCGCTGGCCGGACAGGTGCGCGACGACCTCAGCCTCGATCTGGGGTTCGACGGTCAGGTCGAGGCCGTGATCGCCAACCCCTCGATCGAACCCGCCTCGGTGCAGGGCCTGATCCGCTTTGACGGCACGATGCGCGGCCCTGCCACGATCAACACGCTCAGGCTGAACGCGCGGGTCACGGGCGGGCGCTATGCCATGCCCGCGCAATACATGGCCTTTCACGATATCGAGGCCAGCGCGCAGATGACCGGGCTGACCGCGCGCATCCACCTCGACGGCCAATCCCAGACCGGCGGTCAGGCGCGGCTGGAGGGGACGATCCGGCTGGACGCCACGCGTGAGGCCGATCTGACGCTGTCGGCGCAGGGCCTCGTGGTGGCCCAGCCGCAGCTCTTCGACGCCCGGCTTGACGGGCAGGTGCGCATCAGCGGCCGTCTGGGGCAGAACGCCCGGCTCAGCGGCGCGCTGGACATAGCGCAGGCGGAAATCCGCATCCCGCATTCGCCCCTTGCGCGGCAGGGGATCGGAATCGCCGGGCTCAGCCATGTCGGCGAGGACGCCGCCAGCCGCCGCACCCGCGCCAATGCGGGCATCGCCACCGGCACCCGGCTGGGCCGCAGGCCGGTGCCGCTGTTACTGGACCTGACCCTGAACGCACCGGGCCGCATCTTTGTGCGGGGGCGCGGGCTGGATGCCGAACTGGGCGGCACTCTCCGGCTGGGCGGCACCACCCGCGCGACCGTGCCCGCGGGCAGTTTCCGGCTGATCCGCGGGCGGCTCGACCTGCTGGGCAACCGCTTTACCCTGACCGATGGCTCGGCCAGCATGATCGGCAGCTTCCTGCCGCTCATCAGCCTGACCGCCACCACCGAAAGCGACGGCGTGCTGACCTCGGTCACGCTGGCCGGTCAGGCCGACAGCCCCGAGATCACCTTTTCCTCGGTGCCCGAATTGCCGCAGGACGAGGTTCTGGCCCGGCTGATCTTTCGCCGCGCGCTGTCAACGCTCAGCCCGTTTCAGGCGGCGCAACTGGCGCTCTCGGTCGCCACGCTGACCGGGCGGGCCGAGAACTCGATCCTCAGCCGCACCCGGCAGGCGATGGGGCTGGATGATCTGGATTTCACCGTCGATGAACAGGGCAACACCCAGTTGCGCGCCGGGCGGCTGATCGGCGATCGGGTCTATTCCGACGTCAGCGTCGATTCCACCGGGCGCGGCGAGGTGTCGATCAACCTGAACCTCTCGCCTTCGGTCACCCTGCGTGGCCGAGCCGATTCCGAAGGCGGCTCGGGCGTCGGCCTCTTCTTCGAGCGCGACTACTAACGCCGCCCGATGGCGCGCTGAAAGGCGGGCCTTGCGCTGAGGCGCTGGAAATACTCGACCAGCGCAGGCTCGGTGATCTCGAACCGCGCCGATTTCGCCCACAGCAGGCAATGCGCCAGCACGATGTCCGCCACGCTGAGGTCATCGCCCATCAGGAAGGGCCCATCGCCCATCCGCTTGACGAAACTGGCCTGATTGCGGGCGAATTCCCATTTCAGCGAGTCCTTGACGCCCGGCACCCGCTGATCCTCGGGCAGGATGAAGCTGTGTCGCGCGGCGGTCCAGAGCACGGCGTCGAACTCGTCGAGCACACACTGCGTCAACGCATCCTGCCGCGCGCGGGCCAGCGTTCCGGCGGGTGCGGTAAAGCGGCCATGCGCATCGGCGAGATACTGGATGATGGCCGTCGAATCGGTGATCGGCTCGCCATCGACCAGCAGCACCGGCACCTTGCCGCGCGGATAGTGCCGGGTGACGCTCTCGTCATGCGGCTTCACGGCCAGATGGTCATACGGCAGCCCGAGCTCTTCGAGCATCCAGGCCGCCCGCGCCGCCCGCGTGCTGAGTGCGCCGATCAAGGTGTAACTGGGCATGGGATCCTCCTCTTTGCTGCCATCAAGCATGGCAAGGGGGGCAGGCGCAAGCGGCGCGCGGGGCGGCGGCCCCTTCCTCTTTGCTCTTCAAATATCCTCAGGGGGGTGAGGCCGTCAGGCCGAGGGGGGCGCGAGCGCCCCCCCTACCGCCGCCCCGCCAGCCTTGCCAGCCGGATCAGGGCGCGTTCGGCCAGCGCGCGGGTGGGGGCGCGGGTGGAGGAGCGCAGGGTCAGGTCGGTGGCCGTCAGGTCGCGCAGGGCGTCTTCGATCCGCTCGAGGCTCCAGCCCTGCGCCTGCCGCAGCAACCGGTCGCGGCGCGGGCCATAGATCGGCGGGCGCAGCGTCTCGATGCCTTGGCCGGGGCCACCGGGCGCCGAGACCAGCGCGTGCAGGGTGCGAAAATGCCGGGTTGCCTGAATGAACACCGTGACCGGCTGCACGCCCTGCGCCGCCAGCCGCGACAGGATCGGCGCGAGGTCACCCACCCGCCCCTCGGCCAGCGCGGCCAGGGCGTCGTCGACATCCGCCTCGCTGCTTTGCGGCGCCAGCGCGGCGATTTCGGCGGGGCTCAGAGGGGTCGGATCGCCCAGCTTGTACAGCGCGATGCGGGTCAGGGTCTGGCGGAAATCGCCCGGTTCGATGGTCTGCGCCAACGCGCCCAGATCGCGCAGCGACTCGGGCGGCAGGGTGCTCAGGCCTTCAGCGCGCAGCATCTCCTCGATCTCGGCGCGGTCGGGCGGGTTGTCATAGACCGCCAGCGCAAAGGCCCGCTTGTCGGCCTCGAACAGCTTGCGCAGCTTTGACCCCGCCGCCAGCCCGCCCGCCGTGACCACCAGCAGCGCATCGCCCGGCGCCCAGTCGGCCAGCGCGTTGGCCAGCGCCTCGGTTGCGGTGTCGCTGGCTTCGTCGATCAGCACGGCGCGCGGACCGGGGAAAAAGCCCTGTGCCTTGATCGCCGCGCCGACGGCGGCGGGATCGCGGCGCAGATCGCTGCCGGGGATGCGCGTCAGCCGCATTTCCGCGTCGCCCTGCGGGCCGATATGGCCGAGGATCAGCTTGACCCGCCGTTCGGCCACCCGCATCGGGTCCTCGCCAAAGATCAGCAGGCCGGGGCAGCGCGGGTCTGGCCGTTTGAGGAACCCGGCGGCATCGCGGGGCGTCAGTTTCATGCCGCTTGCAGGCCCGGTTCGGTATAAAGCCGCGTCACCAGCCCCTCGGCTAGGATACGCATCAGCCGCAGGCGGGCGTCTTCGGCCGCGGTCAGGGTGGCCAATTGCGTGCCGGTGGTCGAATAGGCCACCTCGCCGGTGATCTCGCCCTCTGCGACCGTCGCGTCGCCCTCGGTCAGCGTGAAATCGAGCGTGCCGAAGACCTGCATCCGCGTCGCGCCAAAGTTCTGCAAGGCGCCCCCGCCAGCCTCTCGCGTGGCAATCGTATAGGCGAGGGCAAAGCGCGCGCCTTCCGGTCGGCCCAGCAACTCCTCAAAAGCGGCGACAAAGTGGAAATCGGCGCGGCTGACCGGATCGTCGGCGCGAATGGCGCCGCGCAAGGCCCGGCCTGCGCCGCCCCCGCCATAGACGGGCCGCAGGCCGCAGCCCGCCAGCGCCAGCGCGGCCAGCCCGGTCAGAACTCCGCGTCGATCAGACAACCACATTCACGATCCGCCCCGGCACGACGATGATCTTCTTGGGCGTGGCACCGGCCAAGCCCCGGATCACAGCTTCGTCTGCCAGCGCGGCTTTTTCAACCTCGGCGTTGCTGGAACCGGACGGAACGGTGATTTCCGTGCGCCGCTTGCCGTTGAACTGCACCGCCAGCGTCACCGTATCCTCGACCAGCATCGCCGGATCGGCCTTTGGCCAAGGCGCCAGCGTCACCAGACCGGCGCCGCCCTGATGGTGCCAGATATCCTCGGCCAGATGCGGCACCATCGGCGCCATCAGCTGCGCCAGCGTGCGCATCGCCAGCTTTTGCGCCGCGCCCGAGGCCTTGGTGCGGCTGAGGGTGTTGGTGAATTCGTAGAGTTTCGCGATGGCCTTGTTGAAGGCAAAGCCCTCGATGGTCTGCGTCACATCGGCAATCGCCCGGTGCATGGCCCGCATCAGGTCCACGTCGCCCTCGCCCGGCTGATCGGCAGGCAGCGCGGCGATGCGGTCGCACAGCATCCAGACCCGGCCCAGATGTTTATGCGTCGCCTCGGCGCCCGAGGCGGTCCATTCCACGTCACGCTCAGGGGGCGAGTCGCTCATCACGAACCAGCGCGCGGTATCGGCGCCGAACTGGTCGATGATGGCGACCGGATCGACGACGTTGCGCTTGGATTTCGACATCTTGGCCGAGGGGATGATCTCCACCGGCTTGCCGTCCTTCAGGAATCCGCCGCCGTCGCGCAGCTCGACCTCCTCAGGGAAGTGATACACCGGCCGCCCCTGCGCGTCGCGGGTCAGGTAGATCGCATGCGTCACCATGCCTTGCGTGAACAGGGCGTTGAAGGGCTCGATGCTTTTCGCGGGCAGGTGCCCGGTCTTGTGCATCGCGCGGGCGAAAAAGCGCGAATACAGCAGGTGCAGGATCGCGTGCTCGATGCCGCCGATGTATTGATCGACGTTCATCCAGTAGTCAGCCTCGGCCAGATCGGTCGGCGTGGCGGCATGGGGCGCGGTGAAGCGGGCGAAATACCACGACGAATCGACAAAGGTGTCCATCGTGTCGGTTTCCCGCAGCGCCGCGCCGCCGCATTTGGGGCAGGTGCAGTTGCGCCAGGTCGGGTGGCGGTCCAGCGGGTTGCCGGGCGCGTCAAAGGTGACGTCCTCAGGCAGCTTGACCGGCAGATTGGCCTTGGCTTCGGGCACCAGACCGCAGGCGTCGCAATAGACCATCGGGATCGGGCAGCCCCAATACCGCTGGCGGCTGAACCCCCAGTCGCGCAATTTGTAGACGATGGTGCCCGCGCCGATGCCGCGCGATTCGCACAGCGCGATGGCGGCGTCCACGGCCTGTGCCGAGGTCTGCGCGGCTTCGCCCGCGATAGGCCGCAGATACTGCACGACATCCGACTCATCGGGCACAAAGGCCTCGGTCAGCGGGGCCTCTTCGGTGCCGGCGGCGACAAAGACCGGGATGATCGGCAGCGCGTATTTTGTCGCAAAGTCGAAATCGCGCTGGTCATGCGCCGGGCAGCCAAAGATCGCGCCCGAGCCATAGTCCATCTTGATGAAATTGGCGATCCACACCGGCAGCAGCCAGTCCGGGTGCAGCGGGTGGCGCACGCGCAGCCCGGTGTCAAAGCCCAGCTTTTCGCCCGTGGCCATCGCTTCTTCGGTAGCCGCGCCCTTGCGGGCCTCGGCGCTGAAGGCGGCAACGGCGGGGCTTTGCGCTTCCAACGCCTTGGCGATCGGGTGATCGGGGGCGATGCCGACAAAACTTGCGCCCAGCAGCGTGTCGGGGCGGGTGGTGAACACCTCGATCCCGGAATGGCCGTGGGCGGCTTCGGTCAGATCAAAGCTGAACCGCAGACCCCAGCTGTAGCCGATCCAGTTGCGCTGTTGCAGCTTGACCTTGTTGGGCCAGTCTTTCAGCCCGTCCAGCGCCGCCAGCAATTCGGGGGTATAGTCGCTGATCTTGAAGAACCATTGTTCCTTCTCGCGCCGCTCGACATCCGCCCCTGAGCGCCAACCCTTGCCGTCGATGACCTGCTCGTTGGCCAGCACCGTCATGTCCACCGGATCCCAGTTGACGATCCCGGCCTTGCGATACACCAGCCCGGCCTCCAGCATGTCCAGAAACAGCGCCTGCTGCTGGCCATAATACTCCGGATCGCAGGTCGCCACTTCGCGTGACCAGTCGATCGACAGGCCCAGGGGCTTCATCTGGCCCTTCATCACCGCGATGTTGTTATAGGTCCAGGTCGCCGGATGCCCGCCCTCGGCCATCGCGGCATTTTCGGCCGGCATGCCAAAGGCGTCCCAGCCCATCGGATGCAGCACGCTGAAGCCCTGCGCGCGTTTATACCGCGCCACCACATCGCCCATCGTATAGTTGCGCACATGCCCGATGTGGATGCGCCCTGACGGATAGGGGAACATCTCCAGCACATAATACTTTGGCCGCGTCGCATCCGCCCGCGCGGCAAAGCAGCTGGCGGCGTCCCAGGCGGCCTGCCAGCGGGGCTCGATCTGTGAGGGCTGATAGCGGGCGTCTTGGGTGGCGGACATACCGGGCTTCCTGCGAATGAAAAACCGGGCCTTTGGGGGGCCCGGCGTTGTCTTAGCGCCCAAGCGGCGGGCGGTCCAGCCCGGCTGCTCGCCTTACATCCCGCGTTCGCGCACGCGAATCTGCCGGGCGCGGGTCAGGATGGCGTTTTCCACTGCCCGCACCGTTTCCGCGCTGGCCGGGCCGTTGCGGGTGACCAGCGCCACATTGAGCGAGCGCGCGTCCAGCGCGGCATCCGTCACCGCGATGGTGGCGCGGTAGGGGCGGCCACCGCCGGGCGGGGTGCCAAAGCCGGTGGTGATGACGCCCGAGAAGGGATCGACCTGCTCGATCGGCAGGAAATCCAGCACTTCCAGCGCGGCGGTCCAGATATAGCGGTTCACGTTCAGGCTGACGCCGGGGTCCGCGCGGTTGCCGAACAGGTCCCAGATCGAATCGGTGATGCCGGTCTCGGCCTGCCGTTGCTCCAGCGCATAGGCCTGCGAGGCCGCCCGGTCGCCCGAATCGGGGCCATTGCCAAAGGGCCGCCACCCGCCGCCACCGCAGCTTGCCAGCCCCAGTGACGCGCAAAGCGCCAGAATGATCCGCGGTGCCGCTGTCGATGCCATCTGCCGTCCGCTCCACATCAGGTCTGTCATGCGCCCCGTATCTAACGCGCGGGCGCCGCGCGAACAAGCGGATTGAACCTGCGCGCGCGCGTATGCCCGTGTGAGAGGCGGGTCACCGCCTGCCCGCGCAGGGCCGCGCGTCGGCGCCGTGGCGGCACTGTGGCGACGGCGTGGCAAATCTGCACCACAAATGGGCAGAGTTTGGAAAGCCGCCGTCCTGAACTTGAATTGCGACGGCGAAGGAAGGAAACAGGCTGTGACCCAGCTTACTGACAAGATGGGCACGAAATTGACTCAACGAGGGAAAACCATGAAGAACGTTCTTCTCGCTACGACCGCCCTGGTCCTGTCGGCTGGTCTGGCTCACGCTCAGGCTGTCACCATCACCGGCGAAGGCCGCATGGGCCTGATGTACACCAGCGGTGGCGCTGGCTGGTCGACTGAAAACCGTCTGACCCTGAACTTCAACGTCGCTGTTCAGGCCGACCACGGTCTGTCGTTCGGCGCTTGGACCCGCGCTCGTATCAACAGCGCCGGCACCTCGCTGGTTGGCCCCGGCCCGGACGGTCTGCCCGGCACGGTTGACGACGTCGTCACTCGCGGCGGTCTGTTCTCGGGCTCGCGCGTTTGGGTTGAGGCCAGCGGCCTGCGCCTGACGTTCGGCAACGTCGACGGCGCCTTCCGTGGCACCGGCGTGGCGTTCGGCTATGCCGGCGGCTGCGGTGTCGGCTACGAAGGCGGCCAGCAGTGCGGCGACGCGATGGGCCTGCTGCCGATCACCCAGGGTCAGAACTCGACCGGCGGCATCGTTGCTCAGCGCGTTCGCGTTGACTACACCATGGGCTCGACCCGTGTCTCGATCTCGAACGACAACGGCACCGCGACCGACGCGACCGAAATCGCTATCCGCACCACGTTCGACGCCTGGACCGTCGCCGCTGGCTACAGCACCGGCCCGTTCGGTGTTGACTTCTACTCGGTGTCGGCTGCCTACAACGGCGGCAGCTGGTCGGCCGGTGCGGCGGTTGCTGCTGACGGCGTGGTCACCAACTACGTCCTGCAGGCTTCGGCCAACCTCGGCGGCGGCCGCATCTATGGCTATGTCGGCGAAGTCAACGGCGCGACCTCGTACGGCCTGAACTACGGCTACGGCCTCGGCGGCGGCGCGACCCTCTCGGTCGGTGCTGAGCGCGTTGGCGCCGTCACCACCGCTTCGGTCGGTGTTGCGTTCAACTTCTGATCTGGTTCACTCCAGACCGGCAAAAGGCGGGCTTCGGCCCGCCTTTTGTTTTTTTGGTGATTCGGGCCCCTCGCCGCGCTGCGGCATCGGGCGGTTGACCGCTCTGCCACACCAATGGGCATCGAGGCGCAAGCTGCCCGGCAATGCGGCAAGTCGCTGATGCGGATCCTTGAAATCATGACTTTTTGGCAACAGGCGCGATGTGTTGTCGACCCAGTGTGACAGCCCCGATTGAGAGGCCCGCGACCGAGGCATAGCCAAGGGGCAGACCCTCTCACAACAGGACCCTGCACCATGAAGACCCTGCTCCTCGCCACCACCCTGCTGGCCGCCAGCGCCACGCTGGCCCACGCTCAGGCTGTCACCATCACCGGCGAAGGCCGCATGGGCCTGATGTACACCAGCGGTGGCGCTGGCTGGTCGACTGAAAACCGCCTGACCCTGAACTTCAACGTCGCCGTTCAGGCCGATCACGGTCTGTCGTTCGGCGCCTGGACCCGCGCCCGCATCAACAGCAGCGGCACCTCGCTGGTTGGCCCCGGCCCGGACGGTCTGCCCGGCACGGCTGACGACGTCGTTACTCGCGGCGGTCTGTTCTCGGGTTCGCGCGTCTGGGTCGAGGCCAGCGGCCTGCGCCTGACTTTCGGCAACGTCGACGGCGCCCTGGCTACGGCCGGCACCTCGCATGGCTGGCTGGGCGGCTGCATGATCGGCTATGAGGGCGGCACGCTCTGCGGCGATGCTGTCGGCCTCTACACCGTCGCCCATCAAGAGCAGTCGACCAGCGGCCAGGCGGCGGCGCTGACGATGGTCAGCTACACTGCGGGCAATTACACGGTCGCGGTCTCGGATCTGGACGGGGTCTCGACCGAGATCGGCGCGCGCGCCACCTTCGGTGCGGTCACCGTCGCGGCGGGCTTCACCACCCTTGGCGATGTCTGGACCGTTTCGGGGCACTACACCGGCGGCGCCTGGGGCGTCGGCGCCATCGTTGCCTCCAACGCGGTGGCGACCAACTGGGCGCTGTCGGGCACGGCCAATCTGGGTGGCGGCACGCTCTATGCCTATGTCGGACGTGAGTTCGGCGCCGATGCCTTTGGCCTGAGCTATGGCTACGGCCTCGGCGGCGGCGCGACCCTGACGGTCGGCGGCGAGCGCGTCGGCGCCACCACGGTCGCTTCGGTCGGTGTTGCGTTCAACTTCTGATCTGGCGCACGCCAGACCAGCAAAAGGCGGGCTTCGGCCCGCCTTTTGTTTTGCGGCTTCGGCGGAATGTTGCCGGGTGGCCTGTGGCGTCATTCCCGCCCCTGAAACCCCATGCTAGGCTTCGCGAAATCGCTGAAAGAATCCCCATGCGCCGCCCCCTTGCCGCCGTCTCGCTGCTTGCCGCCCTGACCGCCACCGCCGCGCAGGCCGAGGTGAGCCATTCGGTCAGCGGACGCTTTGGCGTCGCCTTTGTCAGCGACCCGGCGCAGCCGCAGGGGCAGGCGCGTCCGCTCTATGAAGGGCGCTACACCACCGTCTTTACCGAACGCTCCGACCGCGGCCTGACCTTTCGCTTCGAGATGGATGTCATCGTCGGCAACATTCCGGAACACAGCGACCGTGTCCGTCCGGTGACCGGACGGTTCAGCGTCGGCACCGGGACCGACTGACGCCCTTTCCTTTCGCGCCGTGCTGTGGCTTTGTTCCGCGCAAAGCCCGGAGGAGCCATGTCGCTGACCGCCATCACCCAACGCCTGCGTGACGCCGAGGCCCGCGCCGGTCGCCCGCACGGCTCGGTCACGCTGATCGCCGTGTCCAAGGTGCAACCGCCCGAGCGGGTGCAGGCGGTGCTGGAGCAGGGGCAGCGGGTGTTCGGCGAGAATCGCGTGCAAGAGGCGCAGAGCCGCTGGCCCGATTTTCAGACCCGATTCGCCGGGATCAGCCTGCACCTGATCGGCCCCCTGCAAAGCAACAAGGCCCGCCTTGCGATGGCGATGTTCGACACCATCCACTCGGTTGACCGGCTGAAACTGGCGCAGACCCTCGCCCGGCTGGCCGATGAGACCGGCCGCTGTCCTGACCTCTTCGTGCAGGTCAACACCGGGGCCGAGCCGCAAAAGGCCGGCGTGCTGCCTGATGATGCCGATGCGCTGGTCGCCGCCGCGCGGGCGTTGGGCCTGCCGCTGGTCGGGCTGATGTGCATCCCCCCGGACGGCGCGGACCCGGCGCCGCATTTCCGGCTGCTGGCCGATCTGGCGGCGCGCAACGGATTGTCCGGCCTGTCGATGGGCATGTCGGGCGATTTCGAGACCGCCGTCGCGCTGGGCGCCACGCATGTCCGCGTCGGCTCGGCGATCTTTGGCACGCGGCTGGCTACTGCGTCAGGTGCCGCAGACCCTGCGTGACATCGGTGCGCAGCGCCAGCCTCAGGCCCGGCTCGTCCCCGGCCTTGAGCGCGGCAATGATCATGCGGTGATGCGGCGGCGGGGTGTTGCGGCGCAACCGGCCATACAGCGCGCGCATCGTCGGCCCCAGTTGCAGCCACAGCGTTTCCACCAAGGCCAGCATCGCCGGGGACTGCGCGCGCAGATACAGCGTGCGGTGGAACTCCAGATTCGAACGCACATAGGTCGTC